>ULRE01015935.1_pt1 | contig 13963 bp, 14 predicted proteins | sample 1955141 | NCBI WGS metagenome assembly ULRE01 (sample SAMEA4835674, study PRJEB28245) | human gut metagenome | biome: gut microbiome; material: fecal sample | place: Denmark | collected 2008
AAACGCCTGAGCGTAATGAACTGGCCCCGCGCCACAGGCGGCGCGCCCGGCGATCTGCCCGTAATGCGGTCTTTTTACTGGACGCCCACCGCCTGACCTACCGGAGAAACGACGATGAGTTTTATCGCACAGCGCCCCGTCAGACCTGCTGAGAGTGATGTGACGGACGTGGACGACGGCGGCGCACAGATTGCCGTCGGTACTTTCTGGCCTACGGTAAAACTCCACGATCTGCGCCTCGCGGCCCGCATCGCCGGTGATATTACGACTTCCCGATTGATGCATATGGCTACGGAGGCCGCGCTGCACGTCGCGGATCAGTTGAAGGACTGGCGCAAGCAAAGGGAGGCGGAAGGCGCGGAATCGCTGGCTTCTGTACTGCTGACTTCCGCCGGTGAACCCGTCGAGCTGATTAACGGCGAAAGCGCAAAAGTTTACCGCTTCCGGCGTGCGGTCTACTCCTTCACGCGCGCCAGCGTACTGGAAGGTTACAGGGACGTCGGCACCACGCCAAAGGGCGACAAGGACGCGGAGGCTCTGGACAGGCAAATAGACGACCTCTGGCGGGACGGGCGCTGGAGTATTTCAGATATCCGGGAAGAACCCCGTATTTACTCGGAGCTTTTCTGATGAAAGTCAGGGCTCTGCAAAACGACACGGTTGATCAGCTCTGCTGGCGTCATTACGGCAAAACCGCAGGTGTCACGGAGAAGGTGCTCGAAGCCAATCCTGGACTGAGCAACCAGATATTTTTGAATGCCGGGCAGGAGATCGAAATGCCCGTGATAACCAGCGAGGTGGAACGGGTAACCGTCCAGTTATGGGAATGACTCTGGATCGTATTAACGAATATTTTGCGTTTGCAACATCCGCCCTGGTGACCGGCGTGGGCGTCATGACCGTCAGTGAAAAGCTAGCGCTGGCTGGCCTTCTTCTGGGGATTGTTTCCGCCGTCCGGCTGGCGATCCACCGCCGCCGCATTGAGCAGGCCAGCCAGCGCCGTAACGACTTGATAGAGCAGATTCTCCGCCAGGCGGAAACCCGCAACCTGTCGGACCGCGAGCGGCAGCTGCTGGAGCAACTGCACGGGGATAACCCGACATGAAGAACATCATCAAAAAATGTTCAATTGCGGTGATTGTGGCCCTGGGCGTTTCGCTGGCGCCCGGGAGCGTCAGAACGTCGAAAGAAGGGCAGCAGAAAATTGCCGGTTGGGAAGACTGCCGCAGCACGCCTTATTACTGCACGGCGAGGGTGTTGACGGTTGGCATAGGCTCCACGGGCGGCGTGGAAAACCGCGAATACAGCAACCAGGAAATAGCGCGGCGCTGGATCAACGATCTGCAACGGGCAGAAAACTGCATCAATAACAATTTCCACGGCGCCGACATGCCGCAGCTCACCTTTGAGGCCATGACGGATGCCGCCCTGAATCTGGGCTGCACCGGGCTGATGTGGTTCACCGATAAAAACGGACGCAAGCAGAGGACCACGATCTGGAAGCATGCTCAGGCCAGGCAATGGCCGCAGATGTGCAACAGGCTTACTGATTTTGTCAATGCGGGCGGTAAGCGCTCCCCCGGGCTGGTTAACCGGCGCAATGACTTTAAAGCCTGGTGCCTGCTGGGCCTGAGTACGCCGTCATGAGGGCGGGCAGTGTGATTGTAATGCTTGTCCTGCTGGCCGCTGTCTTGTGGCAGACCGACCAGCTTAGCGAGGCCCGGACCCGCAACAAGCTGCTGACCGAAACGGCGACCGGTTACGACCAGGTTATTCAGGAAGTGAAGGCGACCGCCATACAGACCCATAAGTTACTGGCAGAGGTAAAAGTCCGTGAGCAAGAGCGTAATGCAGAAGGGGAGCGACGGCGAGAAGCAATGCAGGCCGCGTTCAATGGTGACGCGTGTGCTGTTACTCCTGTGCCTGACGCTGTCAGTCGTAGCCTGCAAAAACGCCCCGCCCGCGCCGATCATTCAGCTGGTCCGTGAACCCGTCCCGGAGAGCCTGACCGAAGAGACGACGCGCCCGGCGCTGGATGAGCCGGTGACCTGGGGCGCGGTGGCGATATTCAGCGACAGGCTGATAGATGCACTTGATTCATGTAATGCCGACAAAGCGGCGATCCGCCAGTGGGACAGCCTGCGCCAGAACACCCGAAAGGAGCCATAAATGCTGAAGATAAACACACTCCGCGCCGCCATTGAGAAAGCAAACACCTGGTGCCGGGCGAACCCGGAGGCCTGGACGGTGTTTGTTGAAGAGGGTGGCATTGAAACGACCGGTGAAACGCCGTCTTTCATGTACCGCTATTCTCTGGTGCTGTTCGTCATGAACTATGCCGGGAGCATTGACGACTTCACGCTGCCGCTGATGGCCTGGCTCTGGTTTAATCAGCCCGATCTGCTGCTGAACCCCGATAAAAACCAGCAGATTAAATTCACCACGCTGATTAACAGCGACGACACCGCCGATCTGATGTTTGAGCTGCCGGTGCGTCAGCGGGTACTGGTGCAGCTGGATGAAAACGGCGTGCCGTATGCCGAGCATTTGCCGGAGCCGCGCCCGCGCGTGCTGGCACCCCACGCCGCAGGCTGGGGGCTGGTATTTGAAGGCATGCTTCAGGAGGCCGGAGCGTGAGCGATCGCATGTTCAGCGAGCTGGATCAAGTCTTTCAGGACATCCTCGACGGCGTCAGCCCGGCGGGGCGCACCCGTACCGCGCGCAAAATTGGCCTGGCAGTGCGCCGCAGTCAGCAGCGCCGCATCGCCTCACAGAAAAACCCGGACGGTAGCGGCTATGCCGTGCGCCGTCGTAAAGTTTACCGCACCCAGCAGGGGATCAAGTTCTTCTGGAATAACGAGGTGCGGGCGCTGAAAAACTGGCGGGGCGGGCGCGGTAAATATGGCCGGACAATCACGGGCTTTGATGAGAAACGCAGCGGTATACGCACCTTCTACCGGGCCGATATCGAGCGCTATCTGGAAATCAAAACGCAATCAGCGACGCAGACAGAGACAAAAAAAGCGCCGATGTTTACCCGCCTGCGCACCCTGCGTTTTATGAAAGTCAGACCGGACGCGGGCGGCGTCACCGTAGGATTTGATGGCATTGCTGCGCGCATTGCCCGTATTCACCAGTACGGCCTCCAGGATGAAGTTGGCCCGGGCGCTTACGCGCAGTACCCTGCGCGCGAACTGCTGGGCATGACCCCGGCAGACCTGATCGCTACGGAAAACGCCGTTATCAGCAGTCTGGGCGGTGCGTCATGAATGCCGAACTGATGCGCCTGCTGGAAAACATTCTGCGCCAGGGCGTCGTGGAGCAAATCAGCGCCGACAAGAAAGCGGTGCGCGTTCGCTCCGGCAGGCTGCTGACCACATGGATCCGCTGGAATGTCACCCGCGCCGGGGCATTCAGCATCTGGCTGCCTCCCTCGATAGGGGAGCAGGTCTGGATCGGTTGCCCGGGCGGCAACCCTGAAAGCGCGTTTGTGATTGGCTCTGTATACAGCGCAGATAACCCGCCAACGGGCAGCAGCCTGCTGGAAATCAGCATCACCGCACCGGATGGCGCGCGCCTGCATTACGACGCTGCCGACGATGCCGGAGCGCTGTCCGTGACCGGCATTAAAACCGCGCATATCCAGGCAGAAACCCGCGTCACGCTGGACGCGCCCGAGGTGGAATGCACAGAAAAACTTAAAGCGCGCACTTTCGAACTGACCCACGGCGGAACGATGGCCGGTGATGTGATCCATTCCGGCGGCGTGTTGCAGTCAAACGGGATCACCGTGCACGAACATAAACACGGTGGCGTGCAGTCTGGCGGGAGTACTACAGGAGGCCCGCAATGACAGCCAGTTATACCGGGATGAACCCGGAAGGCACCGGCGCGCTGACCGATCACGATCAGCTCTGGCAGTCCGTGACAAAAATCCTCACCACGCCAACTGGCTCGCGTGTGATGCGCCGGGAGTTTGGCAGCGCGATCCCTGATTTGCTTGATGCGCCGCAGAACGCCGTCACCCGCATGCAGCTGATGGGCGCCGCCGCTATCGCGCTGGCGCAGTGGGAGCCGCGGATCAGCCTGACTACCGTCAACGTGGTGTTTTCAGAAACAGGCGCAGTGACCGCCGAGCTGAGCGGCACCATCACGGAAACCATGACAGAAACCAGCAACACCATCAGGTTAAGGAGCTAGTGTGCAAACGTCCGTCGATTTATCTCAGATCCCGCAGCCTGATATCGTCGAGGTGCCCGATTTTGAAACGGTGCTGACTGATATCCGGGCGCTTATCGTGGCGGCCATGCCTGCGGAACTTCAGGCTTCTGTGTCTGCTGCGCTGTTGCTGGAATCTGAACCGATGGCGGCACTGGCTCAGGCATTCACCTATCGCGAGATCCATCTGCTGCAACGCATCAATGAAGCCGTGCGCGCGGTGCTGCTTTCCAGCGCCCTGGGGGCGGATCTCGATCAGGTCGCCGGGAATTTTGATACTGAACGCCTGCTGATTACCGAAGCCACCGACGAGGCGGACGCCGTATATGAAAGCGACGAAGAGCTGCGCGGCCGCACGCTGCTCTCATGGGCGCGCCTGAGCACGGCGGGTGCCAGAAATGCCTATCACTATTTTGCGCGAGGTGCGGATGCGGATGTGCTCGATGTGCGCGCCTATGGCCCTGAAACCCATAACCAGGAAGGACGCGTTTTTCTCTACGTGCTGTCACGTACTGGAGATGGAACTGCCCCGCAGGCGCTGCTTGATAAAGTCCTGTCAGCGGTAAACCCGGAAGACGTGCGTCCGATTACGGATTATGTGGCTGATTATGTCCGCTCCGCTGTGATTGTGAGTTATCAGGTGGTTGCTGATATTTACGTCCCTTATGGCGTAGACACCGCCACGGTGCTGGAAAAAGCCACCGCAGCACTGAACGAATACACTGCCTCTGTGCATCTTATCAACGCCACCGCTGCACGGTCAGGCATAGACGGGGCGCTGCATCAGGACGGCGTTGTTACCGTCGATTTGCATTCACCCGTCGCCGACGTCGTTGCGACGATGGGCGAAGCCCCGCATTGCACCTCCGTTAAAATCAATCTTGTGGTGATGGACCATGACCGCTAATTATCCCGCCAGCATTCTGCCCCCCAACGCCACCGCCGTGGAGCGGGCCATCGATAGAGCCAGCGCCGCAGCACTGGCGAAGTTGCCTGTATATCTGATCCGTTGGGTTAAAGATCCCGACAGCTGCCCGCTGGCGCTGCTGCCGTGGCTGGCGTGGGAATATCAGGTTGATACCTGGAATATTAACTGGTCAGAGCAAAAGAAACGCGATGCGATCAAGCGCGCCCACTACATCCACCGCCATCGCGGGACGGTCGCCGCTGTCCGTCATGCCCTGGTGGACAGTCCTTTTGGGACGGATATTGTTGAATGGTTCAATCAGAACCCGAAAGGGGATCCGTATACCTTTCGCCTGAACGTGTATCAGAACGATTTGCCGGTGACGGAATACGACCAGCAGGATCTGAAACTGGCGGTGCTGCGCGCCAGGAACCTGCGCAGCTGGTTTTCCGTTCATGTATTTGGCCGACTTCAGGGAACCTCATATGCGGCCGGTTACATGTACGCCACGGAGAAAATCACGCCGCGCTTTGTCCCGTTGCAGGTGGTTTTATCCCGCTACGAGCTGAATCTGGCCCCTGGTGACGCGGAAACGGTCACGGTGACCATCCTCCCTGAATACGCGGAAGATAAAACCTTTACGGTAACCACGTCGGATAAAACAATCGCGACTGCCCGAATTGTCAACGGCGCTATTCTGGTTACAGGCGTGAAGCGGGGCACCTGTTCGGTCACCGTCACGACGACTAACGGCGTCAGCGCGGTGATCAGTGTGAAAGTGGTCGCGGTGATGAAGTTCATCACCCGCATCGACAATGCAAGCCGTCCGTTGTTCTACGTGCGCATGGATGAGGATTTCACGATTGATTATGGCGACGGAACAGACAGCCGGGAATACCGTTTTGATGCTGCCAGTGCTGTGTACGGCTGGGTTATTCCGACGCGTGACGTTGTGGAGGGAGAAGAGTACACAATAACGGTTAAGAACACGGAAACCGCCAGTTTCCAGCGCACTGTGGGTAACGTTTCAGTGACGTTGAACCCCGTGCAGGAAATCATTCTTTTGACGGGAGAAAGGGACAATCTTGTTTCTTTCGCGAGTGGCGCAACCGGTCTTTACAAGGTTCATGCCGGGGCTTTTGACGATCTGCCGAATATTCAGAATTGTAACTCTGTTTTCCGGGGCTGCTCGTCGCTGACTGAACTGCCAGAGGGTTTATTCGCGCGGATTACTGGTGCCACAAATTTCTCGTCGGCGTTTTATGGCTGCACGGCACTGGCTGCTGTTCCTGATGGGCTGTTCAGCGAATTATCTCAGGTGACGCTATTCACCTCAGTGTTTGAGAACTGCACGCGCCTGCTGAGTGCTGGCAAAAACACATTCCGGGGCTGTGCTGCTGCGACGCATTTCACCAGTGCGTTTTCGGGATGCACATCCCTTATCGATACCGGGGCGGGCATTTTTGACGGGTGTGTCAGTGGCAATAACTTCGGTTATACCTTCGATGGATGCCGTGCGCTGACAACATTGTCAGAAGATTTATTCAGCGATGTGCCTGGTGGCGTCTTTACGGCGATTTTCAGGAACTGCACGGCGCTGACGCAGCTACCGCCGCGCCTGTTCCGCAACTGCCTGGAAGCTACGCATTTCGGCGGGGCATTCAGTGGATGCACGCAACTGCTTTCTGTGCCTGATGAATTCTTTAAGGATTTACCCCTGGCTAACCATTTTGGAACCGTTTTTTCCGGCTGTTCTTCACTGGTAAAAGCGGGAAAAGCTGTGTTTTCTGGCTGTGCGCTTGCGCAAACATTTTCCTCTGCTTTTTACTATTGCCGTGTTCTGGAAGACGTGGGCGATGATATTTTTGAGGGGTGTGTCAGTGCAACTACCTTTGCCAGCGTCTTCAATAGTTGCACAGCATTAACGGCGCTACCGTCGTTTGTGGACTGTAACAAGGCAACAAGTTTTGACCGGGCTTTCTATGCCTGTTCTTCACTGACAGCCGTCAGAGCAGAGGCATTTGCAGGTAAATCACTGGTCACGACGTTCTATTACGCATTCACCCAATGTACATCCCTGAAAAGCATCGGGGCCGGGGCATTCCGTGACTGTAGTTCCCTGACTAATCTGACCTATACATTTATGGGCTGTACGGCGCTGGTATCGCTGGCCGGGGATATGTTTGCAGGATGCAGCAAAGTGACGAATGTCACCGGCCTGTTTAACCAGTGCTCGGGCCTTGCCGTACTGCCTGAAAAGTTGTTCAGCGATCTGACCTCTCTGACGGCAATGGGGAGCACCTTCCAGGACTGCACCGCGCTGGCCGCGCTGCCGTCCGATCTGTTTGCGGGGTGTGTCAACCTGACTTCCCTGACGCTGACGTTCTCCGGCTGTACTGCGCTGGCGGTATTGCCTGCTGATTTACTGAAACATAACACCCTGCTGATCAGTGCCGGTTCTACGTTCTACGGCTGCGCGGCGCTGGTGAACATTCCGCCGTCGCTGTTTGCCTCGTGCCCGCTTATCACCGCATTTGGCGCAACGTTCCAGAATACCGGCGTGGTGGATATACCGGAAAATCTGTTCAGTGGTAACCCGCTGGTGACGGCCTACGGCCAGACCTTCAGGGGATGTAAAAACCTGCGTTCAGTTCCTGCCGGTCTTTTTGTCGCCAGTATCAACGCCACGACATTCACCAGTGTGTTTGCCGAGTGCATCGCACTGGAAGAGGTCGGGGCCGGTCTGCTGAATAACTTACCGGCCACGACAATCGGCTACCTGTTTGATGGCTGCGTGCAGCTTAAAACCAACGTCAGCACGATATTCAACCTCAGCAGTTATTCGACGATTGTCACCACGACGGCCACATTCAGGGGATGCTCTGCCCTCACGGGTAAGGGCCTGGTATTTATGGGCAAAGTGCCAAACGTCACGGCGCATTATTACGCGTTCTATAGCTGTACCAGCCTGGACGATTTCGCAGATTTACCCGGTAACTGGATAACGAATAAATTATGAAAACATTCAATCAAATTAAAAGCCTGATCGGATTTTGCCAGACCGATGAGTTTTTCCTGGAATACCTGCAAATGCTCCAGGCTGCGGGGGTTATTCATCCCGTTGAAAGCGATATTGATGCTGACAGCAAAACTGTCAGTGATGATTTTTATGATCGTCTTGCCAGTGTGTATGGCATTGAAGCAGAGGAAACACTATGGCAACAGGACTGACACTAACGACGGCGGGCGCCGCTGAAATCGAGGCCGCGTATCAGGCGGGGGAGGGTGTGGATATTACCGCCGTACTGATCGGCGATGGTGGCGGCGTGACATTGCCGACCAATCCCGATGACCTGGCGGCGGTGACCGCGCTTTTTGGTCAGTTTGGCCGTGAAACCTTTGATTCTGATTCAAGCTATGAGGGGTTTATCAGCGGTCAGATTGTTATTAACTGCCGGGATTATCCGGGTAAGACGCTCAGAGAGGCTGGGTTGGTCAGTGCTAAAGGTACGCTCATTGCTTACGGCACATACCCGGCGACATACCTCCCGGCGCAATCAGATTCCATCATCAAAGAGATCATTCTGACGCTGGTGTTGACACTGACGCACAGCTCAAATGTACAGCTCATTATCGATCCGGCGCTAGCAACTATCACGCAGGAAACGGGTGATAGACGCTATCTGCGGCGAGCACAAAATCTTTCTGATTTAAACGATACCGAAGAGTCCCGGGATAATCTGGGGCTGGGAAACTCAGCCACGCGGGACGTTGGCACCGAGGCGGGAATGGTAGCTGCGGGGGATGATTCACGCATTACTGGTGCACTGCAAAAAGAGAGTAACCTATCTGATTTAACCAATACCGCAGAAGCGCGGGAAAATCTGGAACTGGGGAATTCAGCCACGCGGGACGTGGGCACCACGGCGAAAACGGTGGCGGCGGGGAATGATTCACGCATCACTGGCGCACTGCAAAAAGAGAGCAACCTCTCTGATTTAACTAACGCTGAAAGTGCGCGTGAGAATCTAGGGCTGAACAGTGATGGAGAGGGGTTTAAGGGTATCGTTGACGCCATTCTTTATCCTGGAATCATTATCCCTAGTAAAGAAAGCCCGGCTGAGCGTTTCCCATGGCAGATGTGGGAGACTTTAAGCGATACCTTTGCGGGAAGGGTGGTGCGCATTGGTACCGGGCACGGTGCGACCGGCGGCAGCAATAAGGTAAAAATCGCAGCCAGCAATCTCCCGCCGCACTGGCACAAATCGGGCGACAGGTCTCCCGGCGAGACCTGGGATCCGACCACGACACACGGCACGGACAACCAGAAGAGTGGGCCGCTCAATATGACAGCAGGAACTTATAGCGACGCAGCGGGCGAACAGGAAGTAGCAAACGAAGCGATCGACGTGACTAACGAATACGTCACCCTTTGCCTGTGGATACGTATAGCATAAGAAAACATGGTCAGTAATGACCGTGTTTGTAGATATCTCGTTTTTTACATAATTACTAGCTTAAACTTTGCCTGCCAGTTTTATCGTTAGCACACAATTAAATTAGAGAGTTCGCTTTGGGCAAGGAGTGAGCCTTGGCTTATAGAGGTGAATAAATCCACCGAAAAATCGCATAAATGGGAAAGTTTTGTTTGAATGATTTGTTAATATATTTTTAATGAGTAAGGTAATAATGTAATGACGGTTTTATGAAGATTGAAGAGCAGACGGAATTAGGGGGGTGAGCGTTTTTTCTCACCCCTATAAAGATTTATTTTCTTTCAAGCATAATAGTATTGATTATTTCACTTAATACTTCCTCTGCCGAAGTTATAAATCGTGCCATATTAGTATTTAGAGAGTGTCCATCATCGGATTTCGTTTGCTCAAGCATTCTTTTACATGATTGTTCAAAATCAACTTTGTTTTTCCTGCTAAAAATTTGATATTTCGAATCAAAGACTTGTTTATATAACAATACTTGTCTAAACTTCCTCCCTTCATTTGGTAATTTTTCAAGAAGAGCATGTGCCTTATCAAAGAATTTAAAAGATTCTGAGCTGTTACTATGATCTAAACACTGATTAAGGTATAAACGAGCCTGTTGGGTGTCAATATTATCCGTGTGGTAAGTTCCATTTTTTGTTTCAGCTTTTTGATAAGCATTAGTTAGATAATTTTGTGCTCTGCTATAGTCTGAAAAGGATAATCGACACATTGCATACTGTACCCAATAGTGAGGACTATCCATCAACCATGTACATCTAAACTTCAATTGCTCGTAATATCTATCTAGAGCAGATTGATTTTGCGGCAAAATCCTTTCAACAACATGAAATCTCAATAGTGATTTAAATATTTTTTTGATTTCAAGATCCTGGTCTTTTATTGAGTCAGTTCTCTCAACAATCTCTAAGAGGGTATCTCTTACATAAATATCACTAAATGTACTATTTAGTAAAGATAATGACAAAATACTCGACTTTGATTTTATTGTGGTGCCATTAACTTTAAAAAGTTGATTGAATGGTGCTGAGTTTCTCAGCGAAATGTTATAAATGGCGTTAGTTCCTGAAATTTCAGATACTAAACTTGATGTTGGCTCTACATTAGCCACCTCACAAATGCAAATACAAAAGACACTTTTTTTATGGTCTGGATTGGAATATATTAAATCGGTCTGCTGCTTAATCTTTGTTTTTATATTGGGGCTGTTTATTAGTCCTAGAAGCAAAAGAGACAGTTGAGAAGAGTATTTTTCATAGACTAATTTCTTTTTTCTTTCAAGTGATAATGCAGAAAACTTATGCCATGTAGATAAGTTGTCTATAATTTTAACTGCGCTTTCGATTTCTTTGCTAGATAGCAAATCTATATTGTGTTCTATAAAATCGAGAGCTATGTTTGCTTTGATGTTATTTGAATTTCTATCAGCGAAGATATAGATTAAATTATCAGCTTTAATTTCAAAAATATGCTTTATCAAGCTAGGATAATTAGAACAATTATCAACAACAACTACAGCAGTGTCCTGATGTCTAGATATTTGGTCAAGATCGGAAATATAATCACCATCATTATTTCGTAATACGTATGTATGGTAACCATTTACAGTCAGTTCGTAGGCTAACATCTCTAAAACTATAGATTTTCCATTCCCTAAATCTCCGGTAATAATAATGTTATTATTTTTTCTTATATTTTCAAGGCAAATGGGAGTTATATCTCGCTTGATAAAGTAAGGGATGGCTTCAATTCTTCTAATAGAATCATGAAGTTTTTCTATTTCATAGTCACCATAAAGAAACAGCCGCTCACTATCAATGTCTCGAAACTCAGGCTGTGTGTCAAAGACTTCATACTTAATTAAGGACTCTGTGAAAATAACTCCATCTTCATCTGATTGCTTTTGAATACCCTTCACGAGTGCTGAAAACCCATCAATACCAATGGATAAAACTTGGCCATACTTTCTTAGAGTGAATATTTCTTTAAAATCAGCACCATCTCTTACGACGAAGTAAGTTTTTTCTTGTAATTCGGGGTTTTCAAATAGAAATTTTTTTACATCCATGTCATACATGGAGTATCCCATAAATACGATAGCACTTGCGCTTTCAAGATCTTTTTTGAAGTGATAGTACCAATCAGAATTCACGAAAGAATCTGGAGATAGGTATGAGGAATCAGATAGTTTTATTCTAGAGACTAAATGTTCAGGTTCTGCACCTTCAACTTTACCGTTAATATGAAGACAAATATTATTTTTTTTAATATAATTTGTTGGTCTGTAAGATAAGTCAACAGATTCTATACGTTTACCTACGTTCAAGCATGCGAGTTCTATGGAATTATCATAGTTAGTCGTAAAAAATTTTCTCCATGGGAGCTTGCATATTTCCTCATGACTGCTTGAAACCGATGTAATAGTATAATTATCTTTGAGCAAATCTAATACTAACATGCTATCTACGTACTCAACTGCAACGTCAGCTGCAAACATTAAATCTTCAGATTCTTCCAAGTTCGATAATAAACTGAGTTTTTTTGCAAGTTCTCCAGCCATTGGTGGAACCGAATCCAGAAAATTTCTAGTTCCGAATGAGAAACCAGCCCCCGTGAATGCGATGGCTTTTCCTGTTGAGATTCTTCGCTTTAGTAGTTCTATATCTACTACTTTTGTCTTTGCTTTAGTTATATCAAAGCCTTTTAGCATAATGCATCTCCTGCATTGTATTTTACAATTTTATTTATCATATAAGATATTGCTCTCTAACATTTTGCATGGGAATTGTCAATTTCTTACTTTTCCTTTCAAAGTTGATTTTAAAGTAATTGATCTAAATTTGTTGTCTAACATACAGTAGCAAAAAAAACTGCATTCGACACAGAGCTACCTGTCAGGTTAGGCTTGACTCGTATAATAATAGATGTGTCGGGAAAATCTTAGCTAATGTATGTTATGAGTCACCATGCTGCAGCTTATGAAGTTAGACCGCCGGGCGTCTCCTTGGCCGTATTTAATGTAGTCTCCACGCCTTCGTTTAGTGTTGCCATGAGGTCGCTAACAGAGGCGCTTTGTAGTCCTTCCCTAATATCTTCATCAACCCTCTGTAATGAAAGCGTAAACTCTATCTTTTTAGCTTTGCCGTAGCGGTCAAACTCCTGATGCGTTTCCTGCAAACCCGTGATGACATACATCCCATAAATAGAGCCGACGCCATCAATCAGAGGCCAGGCTAGCCCAGTATAGGCCATTGTCGAGACAGCACCCAGCGACAGATTGCCGCCGGTGATTTCAGGATACAGCAACCCACCCAGCGTCAGTTGGTTCTCACCTGCGCCAACGTACTGCCATTTTGCGCTCCGGCCCACACGGTCATTCTTTACGTGCCGCCAGTTACGAGATAACTGTAATTGCTGATAGGGCAGTGTCCTGAGTTCAAATACAAAAAGTCCGAATACCATCATCATAGTTATTACTCCTTATTAATCGTTATCCCGGAACGAACCCCGTGCAGCACGTTGCCTTTTATCAATTTCCGCGCGGACAGCTTCGCCAACAAGTCGCGCCAGTTCGCGCGGATTGCTGCTCTGAATGTCATGCAGATGAACATGAATATCACCGGAAAAACTATAACCTGAAGCCGCAGCCGCCGTGTGGGTGCTTTGATTTCGGCGTACCGGTTGCCATGCCTGCGTATGTTTTATCAATGGTTCGCCAGCGGTAATAACCGGGCGAGCGCTGACAGACTGGCGGACAAGCTTCGACTCCTGCCATTCACCACGTACTGCAAGGGCTGGAGGGAGATTTTTAAATACAATGTCACCTGGCCCGATACGTTTGCGCTTTTCCTCATCTAAAAGGCCTTTGGTGTTATCCGCGATTTGGCCCAGCCGCCGCTCTGTTCCTGAGTTGCCCCCGAGCACATTGGGCGGCGGGGCGCTGCCTTTGCTTGCAGGCTTTTCAGATGACCATTGCCACTCCCTTTTAACCATGCGCCCGGATTTCTCATCCCATTCCCACATAACCGGAATAGCCCTGAGTCTGGCTGCTTCCAGCCTGGCTCTTTCAATGCCATCGGGGATGAGATCGAGCTTCTCCAGTAACCAGCCAACACCTTCCATTAACTTCTGAAGCGGCCAAAGCAGTACGCTAAGTGCAGTCCCCAGGACCTCTCCAAATGTCTGCCCGGCGCTGGCGCATTTGTTTAGCGCCTCGCGACTCTCCTCGACGGGGGTTAATACTTTTTTAAACCAGTTCCAGACGTTTTTAACGCCATCCCCAATGGCACCGAAAACGGGCGCCAGCCGGGAAAATGCGTTATAAACAGGCGCTAAC
>ULRE01033944.1_pt1 | contig 13724 bp, 10 predicted proteins | sample 1955141 | NCBI WGS metagenome assembly ULRE01 (sample SAMEA4835674, study PRJEB28245) | human gut metagenome | biome: gut microbiome; material: fecal sample | place: Denmark | collected 2008
CCTATTTGCATGTTATGAGGAGCTGATCGGACTATATCCAACGACTTATGCAGCCGTAAATATAATCCGACCTCCTGAATCATTGTAGTACCGTTCAATTCTTTTGGCAAGCAAAATCAATCATTCTCGTTCTTTAACTCGTCAATCAGATTATCCTTTTTTACTTTTGTCACCGAATACGCCATCGATATGCCTACCACAACGAACACTCCGGCAACCGCTATCACAATGGCATACCAAGGGATAAAAAAACCAAATGCAAATTCGCCCGAACCGCCATAAGCCTCATATATCAAATATGACAGAACTATCGAAGCCGGTACGGCAAATATTATGGAACGTATACCATAGAGCAGGCACTCGAACACCATCATCTTCTTAATGCCGCTGTATGGCAGCCCGACACTTCGAAGCATCGCAAGATCCCTTCTTCTTAGAGATATGTTTGTTGATATCGTATTAAATACATTTGCGACACATATGAGCGCCATGAGCGTTATAAATCCGTAGGAAAATACATTTATGAGCACAAGAAGGTTCTTGCGCTGATTGATATATTCATACGGGTCATAGAAGGAATAGTTACTTGCATTATAGCCCGCCTCAGTCAGTTTTTCCTTCACACTTGCAACCATCTTATCATGCACGTCACCATCCTGCGTTATGAAGAAGTACTGTGTACCTGCCCTCTGCCCCATCGCATTATATTTGGAACTGTAAGGGAAAAGCAGCACAATCTGATAGCCGAAGCTCTCAAATGTGTACGGCAGCTCTCCGACTATTTTTCCGACCGGTATCTGTATCGGCTCTTCATCTTCCGCGCATTTTACCGTAATAATTTTTACATTCTCATTTAATAAATCGGAATTTACGTTGTAACGGCGGTACTTGCCCGATTCACTGTCATACTGATATTCCACAGTGTTTACCGTATTCTTTAATATTACCGGAGCGTTCTCATAGTCCTTAAACTCATCGTCCGTTATTCCAAGCTCATCAAGGCATTTACCGTACTGTTCATCGTCTATGAACAACGCCATTGCATTCTCAACGAATCCACCCGAACTACCCGTATGATAAGTGCCGGCTTCCACCTCCAAATCCTCATCATCAATCAATCCACCGGTTTCTGCCCTGTACCGCAAATAGCTGTCGCTGATATCCTCCTTACCCGATATTATGCTATAATTATAATCCCATGAACAGTATGAAGCGTCGAGCACGCCGTCGGCGCTAAGTATCGCCTCAAGCCTTCCGTCAAGCTTTGCTGTGTCCTCCTCATTTGCCGTATATCGCAGATCGTAGTTTCCCACACTTATATTATCTCCGACATAGCCCTTGAGATAGCTGCAAAATGAGCTGGTCACTATGAAAAGCGTAATGCTCATCGACAGTGAAAAAATCGTCACGCGGTACTTTTTCCTGCTTCTGGAAAAATATCTTCTTGCCAACATTCCCGGCATACCGAAAAGCTTCTGCGTGATGCGATACTTTCTGCCGGCATGCCATCTCGAGCGTGGAATTTTTATGTCCTTGTGCTGTCTTATAGCGTCAATGGCGGACACTCTTGTCGCCCTCGAAGCCGGTATGACAGCCGATACCGCAACCGTTATGAGTGCGATGGCAACCGCCGCAAATATCGCATAGACGTTAATCACTAAATTGACCGAATACGGGCTGGTGAGAATATAGCCGAACTTGTTTCCCACAAAATAAAGTGTGATGCCTATGCCGATAATTCCACACACAACGCCTGCCGGAATACCTATGAGTGAAACCATAGCTGCCTCGCCGAACACCATACGTCTAAGCTGTTTTCTGGTAGCACCGACAGACGACAAAAGACCGAACTGCTTTGTCCTCTCACCGACCGATATTGAGAATGCGCTGTAAATCATAGAAACGGAACCCACAATGATAATCGCCACAAAAATCACGACAAGCATTGTAAACAAGGCAGCCACATTCTCATACATGATTGAGCCCTCTATGGATATCACAGTATTATTGTAATTCGTGATTCCGCCATCGCCGGTGTCCTCGCCCATCGACCACACCTCTGACAGATATTTCTTTTGCAGACGCACATAGAAACTGTACTTTGCTGCTGTATCGTCCATCGGCTCACCACAGGTCAGTGCCGTGTAGCCCGGCGCACTGTAGTTTTCAAAGCTTGGTCTATCATAAAAGCCCACAACCGTATACTCACAGGTTCTATCCGGCACAAGGATTTCCTTGTCCGTGAAAGGATTTCCCTGTGAAAGCTCATATTCCATATCCGGATTTCCGTCCCCATCGACACCATATCTCTTTCCAAGCTCAAGTACCACCGTACTGCCAATACTGTATTTCACATTTCCGTTGCTCTGAAGATGATTCGGAAGTAAAATCTCACCTGAGTTTTCCGGCTGTCTGCCGTAAGTTATATGAACCGGCATGATATCATAAAAACTGTCCTCAACACTCTCAAGATATATATACGGTTTGTCCTCATTCTCCGAATCGCTCTGTGCATACCCGAGCACCCTCGCCGCCGCCAGCTTCTCTGCCTTCCCACTCTGTGTCCAGCCGGCATACTCATCGTAGCCCTTATACTCAAACCCCACATGCCAGCTTCCGGAGTCATATATCTCCGTCCTGTAAACAAAGGAATACAGACTTATCGTCAGCGTTGTGACCGCTGTGAACATCGCCGTCGATATAATAATTCCTATGATAGTTACGAGCGTCCTCACAGGATTTTTCTTCATGCTTTTTAATGTAACCTTATTAAATATATTCATATCTTTCTCCATTTTTAATTTCATCGCACTTCTTTTTTAATAAATATATCCTCACAATGCTATGATATATCAGTTAACTCCTTGTGCGTTCATCCCTTGTGATTTTTCCGTCCTCGATTGCAATGATTCGGTCCGCCTGCAATGCTATGTTCTCATCATGTGTTATAATGATGAGGGTCTGGTCATACTTTTTGTTGGACATCTTCAAAAGCTCCACAATCTCCTGACTGTTCTTTGAGTCCAGGTTTCCGGTCGGTTCATCCGCAAGCATCACCGACGGCGCATTCATAAGCGCCCTGCCTATGGACACTCTCTGCTGCTGGCCTCCTGAAAGCTCATTAGGCAGATGGTGCTTTCTGTCCGACAGCTTAAGCACAGCTAACAGCTCATTAAGTCTCTCAGCATTCACCTTTCTTCCATCCATAAGGACAGGAAGTGTCATATTCTCGACGACATCAAGCACCGGGATAAGATTGTAGAACTGATATATCAGCCCTACCTCGCGCCTTCTGAATATCGCAAGCTGCTCCTCATTTCTCTTATAGACATCCTCATTATTTACGAACACCTTTACCGAGGTTGGTCTGTCGACCCCTCCTAAAATATGAAGAAGTGTCGATTTTCCCGACCCGGAAGGCCCTATTATCGCAACAAACTCGCCCTTTTCCACCGAAAAAGAAATGCCGTCAAGCGCGTTGACCCGCGCCTCTCCCCTGCCGTATTCCTTTCTTAAATTCTCCACTCTTAAAATCTCCATATGTGTTCCTCTCTTTGCTTTTTGATAAATCTACTATAAAAAAATAAAATTACAGCTTCGTGACTGTATTATTACAAATCTGTCACAAAGCTGCAATTATTTTTCACACTATGCTTTTGTAAAACCTCATGATAAATCTCGCACCGCATACATACCCATCAGTGCTTATCACATTCTCCGCCTTTATCGTTCCGTTCTCTCCGGCTATTATGGAGCGTGCGAGCGCAAGCCCTATACCGTAGCTGTCATTTTTGCTGTTCTGTCCTTTATAGAAGCGCTCAAATATGTGGGGAAGATCGTCCTTTGCAATTCCGGCTCCGGTGTCCTGTATCACAAGCTCCGTGTGAACCGCATTCTCGCAGCCTGTTATGCTTATCACACCTCCGTCATCCGTATGCTCCATACAATTTTTAAGAATGTTGGTTAAAGCCTCCCTGCTCCACTCCTTATCACCTGTATATGTGCCCTTCACATCCACGTTCACGGCTATGCCCTTTAGTTCAAGCATAATCTCAATGGGTTCAAGTGCCGACCGTACAAGTGCCCCCAGCTCCACGGGTGCCTTTTGAAGCTTTATCGTCCCCGCATCCATCTTCGCAAGCTTCAAAAGCGAGACGACAAGCCCGTCTATCCGCTCAAGCTGTCTTCTCATATCGAATATAATTCTCGCCCGCTCATCATCATTCTCTTCACTCTTAAGCGACTCAAGCATAAGATTGAGTGAGGTGAGCGGTGTCCTTATCTGATGCGATATATCCGCGAGCGAATCGGCAAGCTTGACCTTCTCGCCGCTAAGCCTCTCTGCCTGCCGCCTAAGCATCACCGTCATCTTTGAAACTTCATTCCTCAGTACGCTTAAATCACCCTCCTCATAGTCCGCAAACGTCACCTTGTCATTTCCGTGGAGTACAAGGTCTATCTCCCGTGCCATATTCTCCATGTGGCTGTAACGCCTTTTCACCTCAAACACATACTGAAAGAGCATTGCCGCCACCGCAGCAGCAACCCCAATCCACGCCTGAATATGAAATATAGTCACCACGGCACATATAAGTACCGTAAGAATTATCCCCGTTACGATGTATCTCCTCGTCTCTCTGTTTTTTAACATGACTTAACCCCCAAGCTTATATCCCATTCCTCTGACAGTCACAATAATTCTCGGCTCCGCCGGATTATTCTCTATCTTGTCGCGCAGTCTCTTAATATATACCGTAAGCGTGTTATCATTAACGAAATCTCCCGCTACATCCCATATCTCCTCGAGAAGCCTGCTTCTTGTGAGAAGCCTGCCCTCGCTGTTAATAAACGCAAGAAATAACCTATATTCCAGTGCTGACAGATACAAGTCCTGACCGTCCCTGTACACAACTCCCTTGTCCAAATCCACCCTCACATTGTCTATATCAAAAAACTTCCTGCTCTTACCGCATCTTCTGAGCACACTGTTAATTCTAGATACAAGCTCCCTCGGTCTGAACGGCTTGGCAATATAGTCATCTGCCCCCAGATCAAGCCCCGTAACAACGCTGAATTCATCCCCTGATGCCGTCAAAAATATAACAGGAAGCTGTTTTTCCTTCTTGATTGCCGAGCAGAGCGAAAAACCATTGCCTTCACTTAATGACACATCCAAAAGCGCAAGGTCATAATCGCTTCTTTCCAGCATCTCAAGTGCGTTCTTCTGTCCATCGGTATTGTCAACATCGAAGCCTTCCGCACGCAGAAAGTCTTTAAGTGACCTCACAATAGTCTCTTCATCCTCAACAAGCAGTATTTTTGTCATACAAATCCTCATTCCATATAATGCTCTTACATTTACAATGTCATCGCATATACCTTATCATATATTATTCATTAAGGCAACAGATAATTTATGTCTGTACAAATTATCTGTTATGCAAGATTCATGTGTCAAAACAGGCTATTATATTTTGTTGTATACGGCATGTAATATTTATGCATATCAGCTCCGTTGTACGAAGCAAGTTGTTCTAATGACCTTGAAATATTTTCTTCTGCTTCCGCCATCGTTGCAAAATCAGAATCTCATTGATATTCAAAAATAATAATGCTATAATTTCAAAAATAATTTCACACATAAATTACGGAGGCATAACAATGAGCACACATACCATCGACACTCTTTTTAATTCATCAATCCCACATGTCACATACCGCATTGCCACAACCGACGATGCGGCGGAGCTTGTAAATATATATGCACCCTTTGTCAGGAACACGGCAATCACCTATGAGTACGAGGTTCCGTCCGTGGAGGAGTTCGCCTCCCGCATAGCGGACGTGCTCACAAAATTTCCATATATAGTCGTTCTTACAGACGATAAAATAAGCGGCTATGCCTACGCACATGCCTTCCACCCACGCGCCGCATACTCATGGTGTGCCGAGATGTCGATATATCTCTCCGACGACTGCCACGGCATGGGAATCGGACGCGAGCTATACGGCATTATGGAATCTATTCTTAAGAAGCAGAATATAGCCAACCTCTATTCCTGCGTCGCATACGTTGAAAATGAAGATGAATATCTCACTCAGGCAAGTGTCCGTTTCCATGAGCATATGGGTTTTAAAATCTGCGCACACCTTCACAACTGCGGCTACAAGTTCAACCGCTGGTATGATATGGTATACATGGAAAAGGTTATCGGGGAGCATGTGCATGATATGCCGAAGCTTATACCTTTTCCTGAGCTGAAACTGTAAACCTAATGTAGGGCATCTCACCTGGTACCGGACTTGAACCCGGCAGGCGCATCCTTGCGGAGCGTTTTTGTGTAATATGAACGAAGTTTCCTATCACGATTCAGGTGTCAAAACATGCGTTCACAGCCTTAATATGTATATCCTGTTATATTTATGCATATCACGACTTTTGGAAGAAGCTTAGTTGTTCTTAGGACTCTGTTTATCGTACAGCCACAGACGGCATGGATGCCGGCTGAGTTGCAAACAGCCATGGATAGCTGATTTTGCAACGGTGGCGGAAACAGAAATATTTTTTTCAGAGTCGTTAGAACAACTTGCTTCGTACAACGGAGCTGATATGCATAAATATAGCATGATATACACATAAAAATCGAATCCGCATATTTTGACACCTGAATCCTATTACACACAAAAAAAATTCCGGCTTTAAGCGTATCCTGAGGAACACCTCATTGCCCGCTTAAAGCCGGAATTTTTTTAGTATACAGATGGCATGTAACCGCTGCCATACATATATATTTTACTGGCGGAATATAGTCTTCTTATGCTTATCAAGTGCAAATAAGAGAATCATTCCGAATATATAGCATGAGATAACCTCACCGGCACCCACGGTAAGCATAAGATACCAGTATGCATCAGTCATACCATAGGCTGTCTGAAGCACCCATGGAACTATTATTACATTGGCAATAATCGGTGGAAGCGGTACAAGCCACTTATGCTTTCTTAAAAGATATGAGCACACAGCTCCTATAAGAGTTGCTATTGAACCGAACACAATATCAAGCACTGCGCCTCCTGTGAGCAGATTAGCAAGAAAACAGCCGATTGTAACTCCCGGTATAGCTGATGGAATAAAATAAGGCAGTACCGTAAGTGCCTCCGAAAATCTCACCTGAATAGCTCCGCTTGATAATCCCAAAAGAGCTGCCACATAAGTGAGCACAACATAGAGTGCCGCTATTACTGCTGCCTGAGTGATAAATAATACTTTCTTGTTCATTTTTTAATCTCCTTAGTTTTGTTTTACGAGTGGATGGTTACGAACACTCGGATAAATAAATACAGGCTTCGTCTTCACAAAGCTTGCTTAATATATCACTATTTTCCTTATAATGCAAGTGTTTTTTCTGTCTTAGCCACACATTATTTTTTATTGCTTTCCTGAGTGGTGCCATCGTCCGTCTCATCCACCGCAAACCACTTTTCGTAGAGCTCGTCCATCGTTCCGTTGCTCTTTAATATGGAAATGGACTTATTAAGGACATTGAGAAGCCTGTTATTTCCCGATTTCACAACTGCTCCTATATCACGCCCCTTATCATCAGTATAATAGGATGCCGAAAAATCATACACCTTGTCAACCGCATCCGTTATCTCAACTCCGCTTATTACGCAGTCGAAGCTGCTCGTGTCAAGCTCTGCATATATTCCGCTGTAATTCATTCTTACGAACTTGACCTCAAGAAAAGTAAGCTCACCTATGGCTTTTGCAAGGTCAATCTCAAAGCCCTCAACCTTGCCATCCTCAGCCTCATCTATGTATGGACTCGACGATATTCCCACCAAGAGAATACCATCCTCAATGGTAGTGCCGCTCTTTACCTCGACCTCGGCTGTCGGAGCTTCTGTGCTCTCCGGCTGTGCATCGGTTTTCTTAGAGCAGCCCGCAAGTGCTGTCATGCACAGTGCCAGCGTGCACAGCAATAATGTGATAAATTTTATGTATCTGCTTTTCATGTATTACTGTCTCCTTTTTCAAAACCATATCTTTTCCTATAATAACTGTGATTTCTCCGTGCTCCGCACTCTCGAAATCACAACATCCATTCGCAAATCGGGCTATCGCCATGTTTTGCTCATGTCTGTTTAACCATCTAATAGATATAGTGCTTTGTCTGCAAGCAGCCACGCACCATATCTATTGATTGTTTTATTATAGCATGTATTCTGCCATAACAATGTTGCTTACGTCAATTCCAATATCTGTAAGGCACACCCTGTTTCCGTCGCGCACCATAAGCCCCTGCTCTATCTGCCTGTCAGTTATACTTCCGTAAACTTCATCATAACTCTTTCCAAACAACTCCCCGAATCTTACAGTATCAACGCCCTTCATCATGCGCAGACCGAGAAACATATACTCCTCCATCTCATCACTGACAGCAAGAAGCTGTTCTTCACTGTGATTGTCAATCGGATTTGCAATATAAGAGGCCACATCATATGTGTTCGTAAATCGTCTTTTTCCAATTAATGATGCCGCTGCCGCACCGAATCCAAGATAGTCTGCTCTCTCCCAATAGGATATGTTATGCCTGCACTCGCGCCACGGCTTGGCATAGTTGGATATTTCATACCTTGAATATCCCGCATCAGCAAGCATTGCCTTTGTCATGGCATACATTTCTCTGTCTTCATCCTCTGACGGAAGAAATTTTCCGTGAGTACGCTCCACCATATTATACAGTGGTGTTCCCTCCTCAACAATCAGGCTGTATGCCGATATATGCTCTGTATTAAGCGCAATAACCTTTCTCAGATTATCCTCGTATCCTGCAAGCGTCTGGTTCGGAATGGCGGACATTATATCCACATTGATATTGTCAAAGCCCGCAAGCCTCGCAGCAATGTATGACTCCTCGAACTGTTCGTAGGTGTGAATTCTTCCTAAGTTCTTAAGCTCCCTGTTATTCGGTGACTGCAGACCGATGCTGAGTCTGTTCACTCCGATGTCCCTATATGTCTCAAGCTTGCTCTGGCTCAGCGTGCCGGGATTACACTCTACCGTAATCTCAGCATCATCAGCCACAGTAAACGCATCACGCACCGCATTCATTATCTTGACAAGCAGTGCCGAATGAAGTATCGACGGCGTGCCTCCTCCAAAAAAAATCGTGGATATATTTCTATCATCACCGGCAGCAGACGCTTTTTCCCCTGCCGCCCCTATCTCATGGCACAGTGCATCCACATAGCGTTCTTTTGTCGTATCATCCGCCGGTGCGGAGCAAAAATCACAGTATATACATTTTGAAATGCAAAAGGGGATATGTATATATATCCCCTTCCGTCCTGTCCGGTACAAGCTCATACAAAGCCTCTCTATTTAAGCTTCTCAAGCATATTGTTGATACGCTCGCGCATCTTATCCTCACCCATGATGTGAAGAATTGTCCATAAATCAGGTGAATTGGATGCCCCTGTTATTGTTATACGAAGTACTTCCGCTATATCAGATACACTGCCCTTGAAATTCTCAGGATTAGCCTTATATGCCTTCATATCGGATGCAAAGCCGCACTCATCGGCTATAGCCTTCACATTGTTAAACCAGCCGTTGTTGTCAGCAGCATGGTCATAAGTGGCAAGATACTTCTCAAGAATCTCACGAACCTGCGCATTGTCATACTTAAACTCATAGTTAGGCACAAATGTCTCGTCGAAGAAGAACGAGAACATCGGCATAATCTGCTTAGCATACTCAAAATCCTTACGTCTTCTCTTCTGACCTACACCCATGAAAAGCTCAAGAGCCTTCTTAAAGTACTCAGGTGACTTAAAGTATACGTCAGCCATATCCTTATTGTATTCTCTGTTCCACTCATAGAGGTAATTGTATATCTCATCTGTATCCATCTTTGCAAATTCATTGCGGCAGATGTTGTGAAGCTTATCCATGTCAAAAAGAGCTCCGGACTGTGCCATCTTGTGCACATCGAACTTGAACTCTTCTATCGGTGAATCAGGATGCTTGTCATACCACTCCTCAAAGTTGGAATTGAGAAGCGTCATAAGATATACCTTAACACAATTAGGATGGTATCCGTCCTGACGGTAGAAATCAAGTGAGAGTTCCGGATCCTTTCTCTTAGAAAGCTTTCTCTTGCTCATCGTTCCGTCCTCAAGCTGCTCCATCTTCATAAGATGGGCTGTATGCGCATAGTCCGGTCTCTTGAATCCAAGTACATTGAAAAGCTCAATATGTGTAGGCACACTCGAGAGCCACTCCTCGCCGCGGATTACAAGCGTTGTTCCCATAAGATGGTCATCAATCGCATGTGCAAAATGATATGTCGGTATTCCGTCGGACTTAAGAATGATGACATCCTGAATATTCTCCGGGAATGAAATCTCTCCCTTGATTGTATCCTTAAATGTAACCTCTTTTCCCTCGATTCCCTGTGAACGAAGTCGCATAACATAAGGCTTTCCTGCCTTAATATTCGCCTCAACCTCCTCGATTGTGAGGTTACGGCACTTGGCCCACTTGGTATGATATCCGGTAAGTATGTCATGCTTCATCTGCTCTTCCTTAATTGCAGTGAGTTCCTCCTCAGTGCAGAAGCAAGGATATGCAAGCCCCTTTCTTACCAAGTCCTTAACATAAGTCTGGTAAATCTCTGCTCTCTGTCTCTGAAAGTAAGGACCATACTTGTTAATCTCAGGATTGTCGATTCCCGCTCCCTCGTCAAATTCAATGCCAAAATAGCGAAGCACATTGATAATAATATCAACAGCTCCCTCAACCTCTCTCTTCGCATCGGTATCCTCTATTCTTAGATAGAATGTACCGCCGCTCTGGTGTGCGATTCTCTCATCGGCAAGTGCTCCATAGAGATTTCCGAGATGTATAAATCCCGTAGGGCTTGGCGCAAGTCTTGTTACCTGTGCCCCCTTCTTAAGCTCTCTCGCCGGGAACTGCTTCTCCCAGTAATCAGGTGTCTTATCAATGCCCGGCAGACATAACTCTGCAAGTCTGTTGTAATCCATTGTCTATTCCTCCAAAAATATATTGTCAATAATATTCGCAATCCGCTTCGCAGCCTGCTCATATAAAATTGATGCTTCGCATCTCAATTTACTAATTAATTTTCATCAAGCTTTAACACAGCCATGAATGCCTTCTGTGGTATCTCGACATTACCGAACTGTCTCATTCGCTTCTTTCCTTCCTTCTGCTTCTCAAGGAGCTTCTTCTTACGTGAAATATCACCGCCATAGCATTTTGCAAGGACATCCTTACGCATGGCTCTTACTGTCTCCCTGGCAACAATCCTGCCGCCAATAGCTGCCTGAATAGGAATCTCAAAAAGCTGTCTTGGTATCTCATCCTTGAGCTTCTCGCACATCTTTCTTCCGCGTTCTGCGGCACTATCAGCATGCACGATAAATGAAAGTGCATCAACTTCTTCCTTGTTGACAAGGATATCAAGCTTGCAAAGCTTGGACTGGACATAGCCCTTAAGCTCATAATCAAACGAAGCGTAACCCCTTGAACGCGACTTGAGCGCATCAAAAAAGTCATAAATAATCTCGTTCAACGGAAGCTCATATTTAAGGAGTGCTCTGGTAGTCTCCATGTATTCCATTCCAAGATACACACCTCTTCTCTGCTGGCAGAGTTCCATTATCGGCCCGACAAACTCCGTCGTAACCATAATCTCAGCCGATACAACAGGCTCCTCCATGAAATCTATCTCCGATGGGTCCGGAAGATTGGATGGATTGGTAAGCTCCATGACCGTGCCATCCGTTTTATGAACCTTATAGATAACGCCCGGTGCAGTTGTCACAAGGTCAAGGTCATATTCACGTTCAAGTCTTTCCTGTATGATTTCAAGATGTAACAGTCCAAGGAAACCACATCTGAAACCGAAGCCCAGCGCAACCGATGTCTCCGGCTCATATTGAAGCGAGGCATCATTGAGCTGAAGCTTCTCAAGTGCATCACGAAGGTCTGCATAATGTGCTCCATCCGCCGGATACATACCACAGTATACCATAGGATTGACCTTCTTGTATCCCGGAAGTGGCTCGGCACAAGGTCTGTCTGCATCCGTCACGGTGTCACCCACTCTCGTATCGCGCACATTCTTAATACTTGCAGTTATATATCCAACCATTCCTGCTGTCAATTCATCACATGGTATAAACTGACCTGCTCCGAAATAGCCTACCTCGACAGTGTCGAATTCTGCACCTGTAGCCATCATTCTTATCTTGGTTCCTTTTCTTACTGTACCTTCCTTGATACGGCAGAAAACTATAACTCCCTTATATGGGTCATATAGTGAGTCAAAAATAAGTGCTGCAAGAGGGTTGTCTTTCGAGCCCTTAGGTGCCGGAATCTTATGCACAACAGCCTCTAATACCTGCTCGATATTAATTCCGTTCTTGGCTGAGATAAGCGGTGCGTCATGTGCTTCAAGCCCTATTACATCCTCTATCTCATCGATTACTCTCTGCGGCTCAGCACTTGGAAGATCTATCTTGTTGATAACCGGTATGACATCAAGGTCATGGTCAAGCGCAAGATATACATTCGCAAGCGTCTGCGCCTCAATTCCCTGCGCTGCATCAACCACAAGAATTGCCCCGTCACATGCTGCAAGGCTTCTTGAAACCTCATAGTTAAAATCAACATGTCCCGGTGTATCAATCAGGTTGAATATATACTCCTCTCCATCCTCCGCCTTGTATACGACACGCACCGTCTGTGCCTTGATTGTGATACCACGTTCACGCTCAAGATCCATATTGTCAAGCACCTGTGCCTGCATCTCACGACTTGTGAGCAGTCCGGTCTTTTCAATAATTCTATCCGCAAGCGTCGACTTGCCATGGTCAATGTGGGCTATAATACAAAAATTACGAATTTTACTCTGGTCTACGGACATCTTATTCCTCATTTCTAAAAATCATATACATTATCTTACAAAAAATACATCGTCAATGATATTCGCAATCCGCTTCGCTGCTTGCTCATATAAAATCGATGCTTCGCATCTCACCAGAAGCTTGGCTTTTAGCCAAGCTTCTGTAAAAAGAGTTCAACCCATCACCCAAAGGTAATGGGTTTTCTCTTTTATTTTATAAATCACTCTATATTACCATATAAAAAGCGAAAATGGAAGAGTTTTCTGCTATTCCATCTCCGTCTTCCACTTTTCAAGTTCCTTCACTCCGACATCAATAATACTCGCGATTTTATCCAATGGCATATTTTCTTTCATAAGAGAACATGCCACCTTTCTCTTAGTCTGCTTCACGCCTTTTTCTATTCCTTGCTCTATTCCTTTCTCCATCCCCTGCTCGACTCCGGCTTCATACAGCTTTCTGTCCTCTTCTTCCTTGTTATACTCAAATATACTGGTCATTTCAACCTCCGAACGATTCTTCCGCAGAAAGTCCTCAAGGATTCCTTCATTTATACAATGCTCTATCGCAAGCTTAACACCGTCATCCAATGAGCCTGTCTCCTGCTTATATTTTCGCACCAATGCCACATACTGTGCATATTCCTTAAGTGATTCGCACTGCTCCATCAGCTTTACATTCTTTCCATAATTCACATTTAACACTGTAACCCTAAGCTCCAGTGCCGGCTCTTCCACACGCGTCATATATGAGTCTGACAACCTGTATTCGCTTACATCACCAATTTC
>ULRE01006057.1_pt1 | contig 13685 bp, 8 predicted proteins | sample 1955141 | NCBI WGS metagenome assembly ULRE01 (sample SAMEA4835674, study PRJEB28245) | human gut metagenome | biome: gut microbiome; material: fecal sample | place: Denmark | collected 2008
TATCTTCTTGGCGGTGCGGGCATGTCGATATGGGGCAGGTCAACGCTTTCGTATGAAGACTGCCAGATCCGACTCCGTGAATCGGGCAAATTCCTCAGTATCGGGGTTGCGCTTCCTCGTAAGCCTTTCGGATGGATGCTAGTGTTGGTTAATCTCTTGTTTCATTTCTTTTTTCTTACTTCCCAATGACCGCTATAGCCGCTACCAATATACACAATATGAGGCATTTTGGCGATACGACGCTTGATAGTTCTTAATCCTTTTCCTGACAAAGAAGCCAATTCTTCCGTAGTTATTTTAGGATAAACAGCTACTTGATATTCTATCCATTTTTCTAAATCATCGCCTTAAGTGCCACCTTGAGGGACATTTTGAGGGACATTTTGAGGGACACCTTGAGGGACATCTTCGGTATCACCTTGAGTATCACCTTGAGTATCACCTTGAGTATCACCTTGAGTGACACCTTGAGTGACATCATCATTCTCCATAATATTTGCCTCTATACCAGGATGAGATTCCTGCCAAGCTAAGATCATATTGGGGAACGTGACTGTAAACTGAGCACGATCGGAGAAGAAGGATGGAAGCATCTTTTCCTCAAAGTAGGGAAGGGCTATAATCGGATTGATAATCTTGCCCATTTCCGAACCTTTACGCTCCATATAACCCAACTGTGCAAAGATGTCTGCAATAACCGGATTGCGTCTTACTGAAGGAATGTCTTCTGTGTCGAGAACATCAGTTTTATAACGTTTACCATCTTGTGCCAGAAGTTTCAGTTGGTTAGTGGCACTAACCAACTCGTTTCCTTCCTTCTTCAGTTTCGTTTTCAGATACTTCCAATAGTTTCTGTTCTTGGTATAATCGTCTTGGTTGTTGAGCACACCAACGACATCCAAAACGGAAAACCACCATTTGGATAGTGTCTCGTCCCAAACGGCACGCACTTCGCGGTCGTTGAAGAAACGGATGGATACCTTCTGTATATTGTTATTGCACATTGCTTTCTGTCTTGATTTCTTCTTTATCGGCCACTCACTCAGTACCACTTTTAGTACCGCTTAACTGGTACTGGAGTTTATCTTAGGTGGTACTGGAGTATCTAGTAACTGACATTGGAGTAACACTTATGTGGTACTGACAAGGGACTTTGAAGGCCTGAATCAGGCACTCCAATTGATGTGTTCCTCGTATTTATCGAAGTCCATTTTGGAGTCTGCCCATGCGCGACAGTAGAGCGACTGCTTCCAGGGTAGCAATGTGTTTCTCACCATGCGTTCCGACATGCAAACGGGCTGAAAGCCCAATGAGCGCATAGCCCAGGGCAAGCGAAGCGACACCCTGGGTATTATCGTATTATCATTGGTACGCCCTGTAAGGGCAAAAGCATTAATCCCTAAATACATATTCCTTGTTGTATTCTACTCCATAGGATTCTAAAAACTTTTGGTACTCATCTTTAAACGACATTTTTTTGTGATGTATGCCTTGATTCTTTACATATTCCAATGTTTTTTCGACGACAGACTGGCTGACAGAGAAAACACCATATCCATTCTGCCATGCGAATGTTCGATAATATGGTTCTATTGTTTTCATCCATCTACTACTGTTGCGTTTTACCTCCTCCACCACATGTGATATAGCGACATCCTTTGACAATAGAAATAATATATGTATGTGGTCGCAGATGCCGCCTACCTGTATTACTTCGCAACCTGTGGCATTCACCAATTGTCCTATGTAGGAATGAATGCGGTCGAGTTCTCTTTCACGAATAGGAGGACTCGTGGTCTTGATGTGGAATATCAAATGTATGTAGAGTTTACTTAATGACTGTGCCATGTTTTTTACGCTTTTGCCCTTTCAGGGCGTTGATGATTTATTGTTTGTTACCCAGGGTGTCGCTTCGCTTGCCCTGGGCTAAGAGCTTATTGGGCTTTCAGCCCGCCTAGGGTGTCGCTTCGCTTGCCCTGGACTAAGAGCTTATTGGGCTTTCAGCCAGTTCCTGTCTGAATCCGAAGCTCCTGTTTGCTGTTTTCTTGTTTCGGGATTCGTTCGGGATGGGTTTACATTTAAAAGCTATGGGTGCTCACAGACAATCCATTTGCCGTTTTGTTGCTGCTCATGCGTGACAGTAGACCAACGGTAGTAACTCTTTCTTCCATCGAAACGGACGCTTTTTATAAAAAAACACTCCTCAAGCAAATAAATAGAAACAGGCTACGCAGTCTTTTTTGCGCAACACAGAAAAAATCAGTGAAAACGATGAAAAAGCGCATTTTCATCTACCGCGCAAATAGGCTGCGTAGAAAATGGGAGATCAGTCGATGTCGATCAGTTGGAAATGCTTGTTGAAGGTGAATTCCATGCCATTGGCCAGTTCCACCTCATACTCCTTCTTGCCCATCTCCAGTTTCTTGACCGACTTTCCGGGATAGTGGAGGCGCAGGTAGCTTCGGATGGGGTAGGGGATCAGCTCCGCAGGCACCGAGCCGCGCTTGCAGTCGATCTCTGTCAAATTGCCCCTTTTGTCAAACTCGAGTTTGGTGCCATTGCGCAGCACGACGTCATAGCTCTTGCCGGCTCCCGACTCCTTCTTGGCCAGCACCACTCTTTGGTGGCTGAAATGGCGCGTGATCACGGCCTGGACCTTGGCGGGAAGCATGGCGACGGAGATGGGCTTGTCGTTGTCCACATGGGCAGAAATAGCGGAGGAGACGATGCAGCAGATGGCGATCATCAAAAATCTCATTGTTCTTTTCATAAACTTCAAATCTATTGTTTTATTATATCTATTTACGGATCGTGCCGAGACACGATACACTGTTTTGGACGGCTAAGGGTCGCAATGGTTTAAGGCTGCGCTCACCCTTGACAGAAAAAAACCACCCCCGGGGGACGGCGAGGGTGGTAATGGTCAGGTCATTGGGCTTGGCGTGTGGCAAGAAAGCGCTCCGCCTTGTGGAGGTCTTCGGGCGTGTCGATGCCGACGGTCTCGACATCGGTCAGTCCGACCTTGATCTTGTAGCCGTTTTGCAGCCAGCGCAGCTGCTCCAGGCTCTCAGCCAGTTCGAGCGACGACTGGGGCAGACGCGTGACCTCGCGCAGCACGTCGGCACGGTAGGCATAGAGGCCGATGTGCTTGAGGAAGGGGTAGGCTGCCAGCCACTCGCCCCGATCCTTGCCCCGGACAAAGGGGATGGGAGACCGGGAGAAGTAGAGGGCGAAGCCGTCGTTGTCGAGGACGATCTTGGGTGAGTTGGGATTATCTACCGCCTCGATGCTCTCGAAGCGCTTGCCAAGGGTGGCTATCTGCGTGGCGGGGTCGTCGAAGGCCTCCATCACCGTACGCAGTTGCGAGGGCTGGATGAAGGGTTCGTCGCCCTGAACATTGATGACGACGTCGGGAGATCCGCCGACCAGGTCGAGGGCCTCGCAGATGCGGTCGGTGCCGCTCTTGTGGTCGGATCGCGTCATGACGGCCTGGCCGCCAAACGCGGTGACGGCATCGTAGATACGCTGGTCGTCGGTGGCGACATAGACGCGGTCGAGGACCGATCGTACTTGCTCATAGACGCGCTGGATGACGGGTTGGCCGCCCAGGATGGCGAGCGGCTTGCCCGGGAAGCGCGTAGAGGCGAAGCGCGCGGGGATGATGGCTATATACTCCATGGCGTGATTACTTGATGATGTGGAGCCACTTCAGCGGCTTCTTGACCAGTTCGCTGAGCTTGCTGTCCTTGTTCTTCTGCGGCAGCGCGTAGTCCTCGCGAATGTCGTACTTCGTGGAGTGGACGGGGGCCTGGTCGCCACCTTGCTTGCCACGGCCACGGCCGCGCTTGCGCGAACTCTTCTTCTTGCCCTTGGGGGCGTCGGCCTGGGACTGGGCCTGCTGACCGCCCTGCTGGCCTCCTTTCTGACCGCCCTGCTGGCCTCCTTGCTGACCGCCGCCCTCGGTGCTCTTGTCCTTGCCACGTCCACGGCCGCGGGATCTGCGTTCCTTTTGGTCCTTCTGGTCGCGGCTGGCGTCGCCCTGCTGCTGCGGCTGCTGATCGCGGGCCTCACGAGGCTCGCGCGGCTCACGGCGCTGGCGTCCGCGGCGCGGCTGCTTCTCCCTGGGCTGCTGGTCCTGGGGCTGCACCTGCTGCTGGCCGTCCTTGGCCACGGACTGATCGGCCTTGTCGGCCTCACGGGGCTGCGGCTTGGCGGCCTTCTCGGCACGCTGCTTGTTCTGGCGGTTGCGGCTCTTCTTGTCCTTGTGGCTCTGCTGGTCGCGGGCCTCACGGCGGCGGCTCTTCGCACTCTTGCCCTTGGCGGGGCGCGCCGACTGGCTATATTCGGGTGCCTCGCCGACGTCCTCGGGCAGGGGCACCTTCTCCACCGTCTTCTCCAGGAATTTCTCTATCTGCTGGAAGTAGTACTGGTCCTGCTCGCTGACCAGCGTGATAGCCACGCCGTCGCGGTTGGCACGGGCCGTACGGCCGATACGGTGGACGTAGTCCTCGGCGTCGCGGGGCACGTCGAAGTTGACGACCATCGCGATGTCGTCGATGTCGATGCCGCGGGAGATGATGTCGGTGGCGACGATGACGTCGAGCTGGCCGCTTTTGAACTGGAACATCATCTCGTCGCGCTCGGCCTGGTCGAGGTCGGAGTGCATCTCGCCGCAGTTGACCTTCATGCGCTTCAGCGAGGCAGCGATCTGCTTCACCTTCTGCTTGGAGCCGGAGAAGATGATGACGCGGTTGAGGTCGCCGGCCTTGAAGATGTCCTTGAGGATCGCCATCTTCTGCGTCTCGTAGCAGACGTAGGCCTTCTGCTGGATCTTCTCGGCGGGCTTGCTCACGGCGAGCTTCACCTCGACGGGATTCTTGAGCAGCGTCTTGGCCAGGTCCTCGATCTTGTCGGGCATCGTGGCCGAGAACATGATGGTCTGGACGTTCTGCGGCAACTTGCGGGCGATGGTGAGGATGTCCTCGGAGAAGCCCATGTCGAGCATGCGGTCGGCCTCGTCGAGGATGAAGAAACTCACGCGCGAGAGATCGACGTTGCCCAGCGACATGTGGGAGATGAAGCGGCCGGGGGTGGCGATGACCACGTCGGCACCGAGGGAGAGGCTCTTGAGCTCCTGGTCGTAGCGGTTGCCGTCGTTGCCGCCATAGACGGCCACGCTCGACACGCCGTCGAGATGGTAGGCGAAGCCCTGCATGGCCTGGTCGATCTGCTGGGCCAGCTCGCGCGTCGGCGACATGATGACGCAGTTGATGGCGTCGGCAGGATAGCCGCCGTCGGCCAGCTTGGAGAGGATGGGGAGCAGGTAGGCCGCCGTCTTGCCCGTGCCGGTCTGGGCGACACCCAGGATGTCGCGGCCTTCGAGGATGTGGGGGATGCAGCTTTCCTGTATGGGAGTGCACGTCTCGAACTGCATGTCGTCCAAGGCGTCGAGCACATAATCGTTCAAATCTAATTCGTCAAAATACATCTTTTCTGAAAGATAAAAATGGTGAGTGATACTACCTTGGCGCGTGCCTATAGCAGAAATAGGCTATGAAGGCAAAGATAAGGTTCGGAATCCATGCGGCCAGCACGGGGGGCGTGCCGGCATTGATGGCAAAGGTCGAGGAGACGGTCTGGAGCATGATGTAGCCGAAGCTCAGGCCCAGGCCAATACCCAGATAGAGGCCCATTCCTCCCTTTCGCTTTCGCGCCGAGAGCGAGAGTCCGATGATGGTGAGGATGAAGGAGGAGAAGGACATGGCGATGCGCTTGTGGAACTCCACCTCGTACTGCACGACATTGCCCGAACCGCGGCTCGTCTGCTTGGAGATGTAGTCGAGGAGCTCGGGCGAGGTGAAGGTCTCCTGCTGGCCCTTGGAATAGACCAGGTCGGTGGGCTCCATAAGGATGACCGTGTCCTTGACGTCGCCGGTGACGATCCGCTCGCGCAGGCCGACCAGCGTGCGCGTCTTCCAGTTGGTGGCCTTCCAGTGGTACTTCGCGTCGGCGATCGTGTCGTACTGGATCTCCATGGCCGTCATGTGGCTGACCAGCTTCTTGCCCTCAAACTTGTCGAGGGAGAAGCCGTAGCCGCGCTTGTAGCGGTCGTCGTAGTGCTGGATGTAGGCCACCGTGCCCTTGCCCACCTGCAGCTGGACGTTCTCCGCAGAAGTGTTCTTCTTGGAGTTGCGGTAGAGCGACTCGAAGTTTTGGCGGATGACCGTGCCGTGGGGGATGACGAAGCTGTTGAGGTAGAAGGTGACGCTGGCGATGAGCACACACGAGATCATGTAGGGGCGCATCAGCCGACGGAAGGAGACGCCCGAGGAGAGCATCGCGATGATCTCGGAGTTGCCGGCCAACTTCGAGGTGAAGAAGATGACGGCAATGAACACGAAGAGCGGGGAGAAGAGGTTGGAGTAGTAGGGGATGAAGTTGGCGTAGTAGTCGAAGACGATGGCACGCCAGGGCGCATGGTACTTCGTAAACTTCGAGAGGTTCTCGTTGAAGTCGAAGACCAGGGCGATGGAGATGATCAGCACGATGGAGAATATGTAGGTGCCGATAAACTTCCGGATGATGTACCAGTCGAGACGACCGAAAAGGTGCTTGGGCGACAACTTGCGCAGCACACGCGCCACCCTGGCCCCCGCCCGGCGAATCGTCTCGGGCTGGGGCATCCTGCGCCTCATCTTGTCTATGGTCTCTCCCATCTGCATGTCGAAAAATTTGTTTTTAAAGTCTGTCCTGCGAACGTAAAGGAGCCGGGCCTATATCCTCCGCCCGAGCTGGTCGATGACGGAAGACTTCCACTGGGTGAAGTCGCCCTGGAGAATGTGGGCCCTGGCGTCGGTGACGAGCCGCAGGTAGAAGGCGAGGTTGTGGATGCTGGCTATCTGCATCGCCAGCAGCTCGCCCGCCTTGAAGAGGTGGTGGAGGTAGGCCCTGGAGGTGATGCGGTCGATCTCGCAGCCCGTGGGGTCGAGGGGCGAGAAGTCGGCCTCCCACTTCTTGTTGCGCATGTTCATCGTGCCCTCGTAGGAGAAGAGCATGGCGTTGCGGCCGTTGCGCGTGGGCATCACGCAGTCGAACATATCGACACCGCGGGCGATGCCCTCCAGCAGGTTCTGGGGCGTGCCCGCACCCATGAGGTAGCGCGGCTTGTCCTTGGGCAGGATGGCGTTGACGACCTCGATCATCTCGTACATCACCTCGGTGGGCTCGCCCACGGCCAGTCCGCCAATGGCATTGCCCTCGGCGCCCTTGTCGGCGACGTACTTAGCCGCCTCGCTCCGCAGGTCGGGATAGGTGCAGCCCTGGACGATAGGAAAGAGGGCCTGGGGGTAGCCGTAGAGGGGCTCGGTCTCGCGGAAACGCTTGAAGCAGCGGTCGAGCCAGCGCTGGGTAAGCCCAAGGCTGTTCTTGGCGTAGGCGTAGTCGCTCTTGCCCGGCGGACACTCGTCGAGCGCCATGATGATGTCGGCGCCGATGACGCGCTCGATGTCCATCACGCGCTCGGGGGTGAAGATGTGCTTCGAACCGTCGATGTGGGATCGAAACTCGCAGCCCTCCTCCGTGAGCTTGCGGATGCCCGTGAGAGAGAAGACCTGGAAGCCGCCGGAGTCGGTGAGGATCGGGCGGTCCCAGCCGTTGAAGCGATGGAGGCCACCAGCGGCCCGGAGCACCTCGCAGCCGGGGCGGAGGTATAGGTGGTAGGTGTTGCCCAGGATGATCTGGGCCTTCACCTGCTCCTGGAGTTCGCGGAAGTGGACTCCCTTCACGCTGCCCACCGTGCCCACGGGCATGAAGATGGGGGTGAGGATCTCGCCATGGGCCGTCTGGATGCGGCCGGCCCGCGCGTCGCTGTAGGCGTCGGTGTGCTGCAGTTCGAACGTCATTGGCCCTTCTCCTCCTTTTGATCCGTAGTCTCCTCGACGACGAGCTGGACGGGATGGGCCACCAGTTCGTCGGTGAGGGCGAAGTCCCACACCTGCTGCACGTTCTCCACATAGTGGAAGGTGACGCCCTTTCGATAGATCTCGGGGATCTCCTCCACGTCGCGCTGATTCTCAGCACACATCACGATGTCGGTGATGCCGGCACGCTTGGCGGCGAGGATCTTCTCCTTGATGCCGCCGACGGGCAGCACCTTGCCGCGCAGCGTGATCTCGCCCGTCATGGCCGTATTCTTGCGCACCTTGCGCTGGGTCAGCGCCGAGGCCAGGGAGGTGGCGATGGTGATGCCCGCAGAAGGGCCGTCCTTGGGCGTGGCGCCCTCCGGCACGTGGATATGGATGTTCCACTGGTCGAAGAGGCGGTAGTCAACGCCCAGGGCGTCGATATGGGCCTTGACGTACTCCAGGGCGATGACGGCGCTCTCCTTCATCACGTCGCCGAGATTGCCCGTGAGCGTCAGTTTGCCGGCCTTGCCCTTGGAGAGCGAGGTCTCGATGAAGAGGATCTCACCGCCCACGCTGGTCCAGGCCAGGCCCGTCACTACGCCCGCGTAGTCGTTGCCCTGGTAGATGTCGCGGTAGAAGGGCGGTTTGCCCAGCAGGCCCGGCAGCATGTCGGGGGTGATCTTGTTGGAGGGCAGCTGGCCGTCGGTGGCCTGGCGGAAGGCGAGCTTGCGCAGCGCCTTGTTGATCTGCTTCTCCAGCTGGCGCACGCCGCTCTCGCGGGTGTAGTTCTCGATGACCTTCTCCAGGGAGGCCTTCGTAAACTTCAGCTTGGGCTCCACCTGGTCGAGACCCGTGTTCTCCAGTTCGCGGGGGACGAGGTGGCGCTTGGCGATCTCTATCTTCTCCTCGGTGATGTAGCCGCTGACCGGGATCACCTCCATGCGGTCCAGCAGCGGACGGGGGATGGTGTTGAGGTCGTTGGCCGTGGCGATGAAGAGCACCTTGGAGAGGTCGTAGTCGGTGTCGAGGTAGTTGTCGTGGAAGGCGTTGTTCTGCTCCGGGTCGAGCACCTCCAGGAGGGCCGACGCGGGGTCGCCATTGACGGTGTTCTGCGTCACCTTGTCGATCTCGTCGAGGATGAAGACGGGGTTGGAGGAGCCAGCCTTGAGGATGCTCTTGATGATGCGTCCGGGCATGGCGCCGATATAGGTGCGGCGGTGGCCGCGCACCTCAGCCTCGTCGTGGAGGCCGCCCAGCGAGACGCGGACATATTTTCTGCCCATGGCCTCGGCAACGCTCTTGCCCAGCGAGGTCTTGCCGACGCCCGGAGGACCGTAGAGGCAGAGGATGGGGGACTTCAGGTCGCCACGGAGGCGGAGCACGGCCATGTACTCCAGGATGCGCTCTTTCACCTTCTCCATGCCGTAGTGGTTGCGGTCGAGGACGCGCTGCGCACGCTTCAGGTCAAGGCGGTCCTTGGTATATACGCCCCACGGCAGCGAGACGAGCGTCTGCAGGTAGTTGAGCAAGACACTGTAGTCGGGCGACTGGGGATTGATATTGTCGAGCTTGGCGAGCTCCTTGGCAAAGAGCTTGCTCACCTCATCGGGCCAGGGCTTGAGGAAGGCCTTCTTCTTGAGCTCCCTCTTGTCCTCAGACTCGCCGCTGTCGCCCAGCTCCTCGCGGATGTTCTTGATCTGCTGGTGGAGGAAGTACTCCTTCTGCTGCTCGTCGATGTCGGCGCGCGTCTTGTTCTGGATGTTCTTCTTGATGTGCAAGAACTGGGTTTCGCGGTTGAGGACCTTCAACAGCTTGAACAGTCGCAGCTTCATGTTGTCCTCCTCCAGCAGCATGATCTTGTCGTAAATGTTGCTGACGATGTTGGAGGCGACGAAATTGACGATGGAGAGGTGGTTGCTGATGTTCTGCAGGGCGACCATCGCCTCGTTGGGGATGTCGTCGTTCATCTTCACATAGATCTCGACGCCCTGGCGCAGGCCTTCCACGGCCGCGGCAAACTCCTTGTCGTCTTCTGCGGGGAAGACCTCAGGGATCATCTCCGTCTCGGCGGTGAAGAAGTTGTTGGCGTCGTCGAGCGACTTGAGACGGCAGCGCGCCGAGGCGATCACGATGGCCGAATGCTCATTGTTGGATCCGGGCACCTCAAACTCCTTGACGAGCTTGGCATAGACGCCCACTTCGAAGAGGTCCTCCTGGATGGGGTAGTCCACGCTGGCGTCTTTCTGTGCGAACACGGCAAAGGTCTGGTCGGGATGATCGCGGAGGTAATCCAGCAGCTTCAAACTCGGCTGGCGCCCAATGAGAATCGGGGTCATGACGCCGGGGAAGGGGATCAGATTGCGGGTGATGAGGACGGGGATGGGACCATCCACGGATCCGACCTCCTTGGCCAGCGCCGAGGGGTCGCCGTCGTAGTCCGACAACATCATCCGTATCGTTGTATTTTGCTTCATTATCTTATTGTCTTCTGTGTTTTGGCGTGCAAAGGTACAAAGAAAATTCCTATTTCATGGAAAAATCCGTGCGAAACCTTGACTTTGCCCGCACAATGCGGCATTAGGTTGGCCGCAAGGCAGGCAATGGGGTGGCTGCAAGCGCGGGCGACAGGCTGGCCGCACGCGCTTGCAGGATCCACAAGGCAGGCGATGGGCTCAGACTAAAGTCTGATCACCTGCTTCACGCCCTTGACCGTGCGCAGCTTCTTGATCAGCAGGTTGAGCTTCGACTTGTCGTCGAGCTGCACGACAAGATTGCCCGAGAACAGGCCGTCATGGGAGTCGATATTGATGGATCGCATCACGATCTTCTCGTCCTTGCTGATGATGTTGGTGATGTTGCTGACGATGCCGATGTCGTCGTTGCCGATGACGCGCAGCGTGATGTCGTAGTGGGAACTGCCCTTGCCGCTCCACTGCGCACGGACGATGCGGTAGCCGAAACGGCGCTGCATCTCGGCAGCGTTGGGGCAGTCGGCACGGTGGATCTTGATGCCGCCATTGACGGTGACGAAGCCAAACACCTTGTCGCCATAGATGGGGTGGCAGCAGCGGGCGAGCGAGAAGTCGATGCCCTTGAGGCTCTTGTCGATGATGAGCACGTCGTCGTTCTTCTTGGCCTCGGTGGTGGCGGGGTGGGCATACTCGAAGTTTTCCGCGCTCTCGGCCTCGCGCTCCTTGACCTGGCTCTGGTCGACCAGGGCCTGGTATTCGTCGAGGACGCGGGTGGGGTCGAGGCGGCCTTCGGCGATCTGGTGGTAGAAGTCGCTCTGCTCCTTGAAGCCCATCTTGCGGATGAGGTGGGCGACGGTGGCCTCGTCGTAGTCGAGCTTCTTGTTCTTGAGGCGGCGCTCCAGCAGCTCCTTGGCGTAGAGGCCCTGCTTCTGACGTGTCTCCTTGAGCGAGAGGCGCAGCTTGGCGCGGGCACGGGAGGTGACGAGGATGCGCAGCCACTCCGGCTTCGGAGTCTGGTTGCTGGCCGTCAGGATCTCGACCGTGTCGCCACTGTGGAGGGGCGTGCGGAAGGAGACATTCTTGCCGTTGACCTTGCCGCCGACGCAGGTGTCGCCGACGCGCGAGTGGATATGGTAGGCGAAGTCGAGCACGGTGGCTCCCTTGGGAAACTTCAGCAGGTCGCCCTTCGGGGTGAAGGCATAGACCTCGTCCTCGTAGAGGTCGAGCTTGAACTGGTCCATCACCTCCAGGTTGTCGCCTGCCTCCAGGGCGGTGCGGATCGAGGCGAGCCACTCCTCCATGCCGCCACCGTCGGCCTTCACGCCTTTGTAGCGCCAGTGGGCGGCGAGGCCGTGCTCGGCCACCTCGTCCATGCGCTCGGTGCGGATCTGCACCTCCACCCACTTCTGCTCAGGACCGAGCACGGTGATGTGGAGACACTCGTAGCCATTGGACTTCGGCACGCTGATCCAGTCGCGCAGGCGCTTCGGGTTGGGCTGGTACATGTCGGTGACGATGGAGTAGGCCTGCCAACACTGCATCTTCTCCTTCTCCAGCGGGGAGTCGAGGATGATGCGGATGGCAAAGAGGTCGTAGATGCCATCGACGCCACACTTCTGCTTCTTCATCTTCTGCCAAATGGAGTGGATCGACTTGGTGCGGCCCTTGATATGAAATTTGAGTCCGGCCTCGGTGAGGTGCTTGCTCACCGGACCGATGAAGCGCTCGATGTAGGCGTCGCGGGAACGCTTCGTGGCGTTGAGTTTCTCCTTGATCAGATAGTAGGCGTCGTGCTCGAGATACTTCAGCGAGAGGTCCTCCAGCTCGCTCTTGAGCTGGTAGAGGCCCAGTTTGTGGGCCAAGGGGGCGTAGAGGTAACTGGCCTCCTCGGCCACCTCGTGCTGTGTCTCCTTGTTGGGCGTGTCGCGTATCTGGCGCATCAGGCAGACGCGGTCGGCGATCATGATGAGCACCACGCGCATGTCCTCGGCGAAGGAGAGGAGCAGGTTGCGGAAGTTCTCGCTCTCCACAATGGGAGTCTTGCTGTAGAGCTCCTGGACGCGGACGAGGCCCTGGAGGATCGTCGCCACGCCCTCGCCGAAGTCCTTGCGCGCCAGCGTCGTGTCATAGTGGCCGCGAAGCACGCTCTCGTAGCGCATGATGGCCAGCAGACTGTCACGGCGCAGGCCGATGTCGCCGACGGCCACCTTCGCCGTCATCAAAGCCTTGAGGACGGGATTGAGGCCGAAGCGGTCGCGCTCGATGTGGCGAGCCTCGATCTCAGAATGGATATGGGTGCGCAGACGCTCCACGTCAGTACCGGTCAGGGTGTCGTTGAGCATCTCGTGAATCTCCTTAGTAAGTGCCTCGCAGGCGTGCTTTTCTTCCTCGGTGAAAACGAATTTTTCTTCCATTGGCTGACGTTGCTTTGATGAATGATGCTACAAAGTTACGAAATTTCATCTGAATATTTCCCGATTTAAGAAAAAGTAAGTATATTTGTGCATTGGTTAGAGGACAACAAATAGACCACCTTATTTATAATATTAATATCGCAAAAGGATATGCTGACACAACAAGACTTGCAACAGATTGCTGCCAAGGGCATTGCCGAAGAGCAGCTGCAGAAGCAGATGGATGATTTCAAGCGCGGATTCCCCTTTCTGAGGCTCGACTCCGCAGCCACCGTGGGTCATGGCATCCTGGCACCGACGGACGCCGAGCGCGAGGAGTACATCCGCCAGTGGGACGCCTACAAGGCCGGGAAGCACCGGGTGACGAAGTTTGTACCCGCCTCGGGCGCTGCCAGCCGCATGTTCAAGAATTTGTTCGCCTTCCTCGACGCCGACTACGACGCCCCGCAGACGAGTTTCGAACACGAGTTTTTCGACCACATCCACCAGTTTGCCTTCTTCTCCGAGCTCGACGCTGCCTGCCTGAAGAATGAGGGCAAGGAAATCGACGACCTGCTGGCCGCGGGAGGACACAAGGCCGTCGTGGCCAACCTGCTGGAGGAGCGCGGCCTCAACTACGGCCAACTGCCGAAGGGCTTGCTCCGCTTCCACCGCTATGAGGACGGGGCACGCACGGCCATGGAGGAGCACCTCGTGGAGGGCGCACGCTACGCCAGCACCAACGGCGAGGCCCACATCCACTTCACCGTCTCGCACGAGCACCTGCCTTTGTTCAAGGCGGAGGTGGAGAAGCGGGTAGGGAAGTATGCGGAGAAGTACCAGGTGCGCTACGACATCTCCTTCTCGGAGCAGAAACCGAGCACGGACACCGTGGCGGCCAATCCCGACAACTCGCT
>ULRE01019235.1_pt1 | contig 13638 bp, 15 predicted proteins | sample 1955141 | NCBI WGS metagenome assembly ULRE01 (sample SAMEA4835674, study PRJEB28245) | human gut metagenome | biome: gut microbiome; material: fecal sample | place: Denmark | collected 2008
TGTCGTGACGGCTCTGCTGGGCTATTTAATCAGCGTTTCCCTATTACGGCTGCAAGGGTCAGCGTGCGAAGCGGTGTCACAAGAAAGCAGTACGGAAAGCATGGATCGAGAAAATCGTTATTCGCATTCTTACAGATCTGCTCAACGACACTGAAAATCTCGCAAGTTTAGCCATTGACGCAGCAAATTATTACAACAAAAACTACCGCGACACGGGCTACCTTGAAAGCCTTGAAGCAAGGCGGCGCGAGGTCGAAAAGGGGCTTGCGAATTTCGTTAAGGCTATTGAAATGGGAGTGTTCAACGAATCTACCCAGAAGCGCATGGCGGAGCTTCAGGAAGAAAAAACCGCGCTGACGGAAGCAATCGAAGCGGAGCTTGTCCGGCAGGCGCTGTACGAAGACGAGCACAGCATTCAGGCGTATTTCGACAAGTATCTTCACGCGGATCTGAACGACCCAGATGTGCGTGAATCTGTTCTGAACTACTTCGTGGACAAGATCTGGCTCTACGATGACAAGCTCGTTATTTCCGGCTGGTTTTCGGAGGATAAGACTGAGATCCCTTTTGATATGGTTGACGAAGTTACTAAAAACGGCGCGGCGGGCGGGTTTGTCTGCCGCGTGGATTGCTCCACCACAACAGCCCGGAAACGGGCAAAGCACCCCCACCTGCTAGTTGGCAGGTGGGGGTGTTTTTTAATTATCTTAAAATGTATAGAGAAGTCATATATGAAAAACATTTTCACCTCTTTACAAATGTCACTTTTTGTGATATAATGTATAAAACGTTTGGAGGTGTAAATTATGAGAAAACCAACAAATTTAATCAGCCAAGCCTCAGCTACAAAGAAAAAACATATTGGTAAAAAGCAGGTTATAATTGGAGCAGCTGTTCTTGCAGGTGTAATTGCAATCGGCTCAAATGCCGCTAAAAATAAAACTCCAGATCACACTCAAATTTCTAATATGGAGTTTCAAAACGGAGTATATACCGGACAGATTTCCAAAGATGAGATAGACGGAGTAGGAACTTTTACATTCAAAACCGGGGAGGTGTACTCCGGAGAGTGGAGCGGCGGCTCCATGAACGGCGATGGTACATACACCTATGCAAACGGAATTAAAGTATCCGCAAAATTCAAGGATAATGCAATCTCAGACGGAGAATGCACCATAACATTCGAAGACGGCACCACTTATTCCGGTACACTGAAAAATGGTAAAATCAGCGGATCCGGTTCGATGACATATCCAAATGGCGATGAGTACATCGGTGACTACAAAGACGGCACCCGGAATGGCACCGGAACATACAAGTGGAAATCCGGCTGTCAGTATTCTGGCAACTGGAATAGTGACGTAATGTCCGGCGGTGGTACCTATACTTTCTCAGACGGCTCCAGCGTGTCAGGAAATTTCAGCAACAACGAATATCAGAGCTCAGAAAAAGGAACCTACACATTCAAAACACGGACCGGAAACTCCGTGACCGTGGATTTCTCCCAGAGTGCACCGATAATGGACGCTGAATACTCCGTTGCTTACTCAAACGGAGACACATTTGTAGGTACTGCCGAGAACGGAAAGTGGACCGGACATGGAAAATACACCTGGTCAAACGGAGCATACTACGATGGAGAATGGGCTGATGGCAAGATAAACGGTACGGGTGAGTTATATTATGCAGAATCCCAGAAGGGATATAAGCTGACTGGCACATTCAAAGATGGCAAACCCAACGGTACCTGCAAATATTACCCGGATGAAAAAAAGCCGGCAGAATACTACACCACAACATGGGAAAACGGAAAATGTACAAAGGTGGACTGACATGGAAAACGAATTATTCCCAAGCGTAAAACGCTCTATACAGGTTTTTATAAATGATGAGGAAGCCACAATACCAAGAGGAAAGCTGCTTGCGGTAGGTTCGCTTATGCTGGTTTTAAGCGTGATATTAGGAGTGGACGCAGCGGCAAAACATACATCTCATCGGTCGCATTCTTCACACTCATCTTCGTCATATCACCGTTCACATGTCAGCCATACCAGCCACAGGTCAGGGCATGGCAGCCATTCATCACATTCAAATCACGGCTCGCATTCCAATACTCACGGAAGCCACTCGTCACACTCGAACACGCACAGCAGTCACTCTTCACATTCCAGCACCGCCGTAACTACCACCAAGCCTGCTGTTACCACGACATCAACACCAGCAACGACAACAACTGCTGCTACAGTATCAAAACCTGCATTATCATCAATCCCATCACCCGCTGCTATTGCTGATGTATCACCTGCTGAGATAAGCACTGACGCTATTTCTGCAAAGCTGAGCACCGTGAGCGCTCCGACTGCTACACCAGGTACAGACGGGGTTTCGGCGGCTGCTCTTTCAATGCCTCTGCCAACTCCGGAATTCAGTGCTGATTCTCCCGGAATACAGCCACCGATTGATGGTAATAAAAAATAAGGAGCGTCAAAATGCATATATCTTTCAGCAAGGAACTATACCCCAAATCAGCGCTGTTAAAGGCAGCTTATGCATTCACTGACAGGGCGTATGTATATCTGGACGCGAACGCCACACATTATGAAGTCGATATCGAATCCAAGAAAAACGGCAACATCTCCGAAAAGGAATTCATGAATGAACTCCTTAGCCAGACAGTCCGGCTTGATGTGTACAACAGAACAAAGAATATCCGTGAACTGCTTCTCGCAAGGTCAATTGCTTCCACGGTAATCGAAACGCCCTCCGAGGAAGCAATCGAAGAAAGTGACAGCGCTGACATTGACGGAATACTCCAGGATTGGTTTGAAGATGAAAATAAAGCTGAATAAAGAAATATACTCCGCGCAGCACATACGGCAGGCGGTTTCAGATTATTCTTCGCTCGCTGATATAAGAACGACAGAGGAAAACGGTTATTTTGTCTGTTCATTTTTGGCGTGCAGATATGATGATCAGCTTACTGCAAAAGAATTCGTGAACTACATAACTGACCTGATGAACCACACCGACTCATGAATATCATCGAAATGATCATGCTCCTGCTGACCGCCGGGTATTCCATTTTCGCAATGGTTTCAGATATACGCCATGGCAGGATAAGCAACCGCTCCGTGCTGATATCCGGCATAGCCGCAGTCATTCTGGACGCTTTCTATTACAGCATGGTTCGCCCTGACATGCTGGCTTTATTCGGTATCACAGTCGGAATCATGACGGCGATTTGCGCTGTGATGTATATATTCAACATCTGGGCTGCCGGGGACTGCAAGCTGCTTTTCGCACTCTCATTGAGCTACCCGGCGGGGCTTTACTTCTGCCTGAACGACTACAATATTACGCTGTGGCTGAGCGTTGCAGCGGCATTCTTAGTGGGATTTGTATATATCATTGCAGAATCCGCCGTCACTGGAATACGTGAAAAACGCGTTGTCAGCCGGAATATCTTTTTCGCCAGAATGAAGCGCTTCTTGATGACTTATGTTACTGTGCTTATTTATACTTCGTTCATAAATGTCATAATTGCAATGTTCGTGAAAGCTGATCTGATCAGAATTCTTACTCCGGTGTTGGCCTTTGCTGCGGCTGTTTCGGTATCTAAATTCAAACCTCTTCAGAATAAGATAGCGGTCGCAATACTGCTTGTTGTTGATATAGCCCTTGCGATACATTTCACCTATATTCCACTATCGGGAAGCTGGCTGAGTTACGTTGTGATAATCATTACAGCAGCCGCACGAGAATTCATGGGCGAGTATAATTACCGCACCATATCGGCTGAAAGCGTTGAACCTGGAATGATACTTTCCTGCGCTTCTTCGGTGCTCATGCAGTCCTCAAATATCAAGGGACTTCCGCCGATCTCTACGGAGGATCTCCGCAGCCGGCTGACGCAACAGCAGGCGGACAGCATAAAACAGTGGAGCAAAGGCTCTCCGCTGTACGAAAAAATCAGCATAGTCAAGAAGATTCCGTTCGCCGGATTTATCGCCGTTGGAATGATGATTTATATTCTGTTGGGGGTGTTTGTTCATGCTTATTTATTTCAATAATTATTCCTCCGGGTACAGAATAGTTTCGTTTTCACGCTGTCAGGAAAGCGCAGAATATTTCCAGGAGCGCGGGTTTGACTACGTTTCTTTCGATGGAAGTAATGCAGTACTGTATCCGGACAATACCCGGCTGGAATACAACGAAAAATCTTCTGAGAAGCTCGATATGTGCAATGATTTCGACGTACTGGAGATATCTCCGCATGGCGTCGCATATCAGTACTACAACGCGGAATCCGACGACAACGCGTTTGTTGTTACCGGGAAGTGCAACTCCAACTGCGTGATGTGTCCATCACCGGAAAGTCAGCGCAGAAACAGCGGAACTTACAATGCGGACACCCTTATCGAAATAGCCAGGCGTATCCCATCGGACGCCGTGCATTTCACGATAACCGGCGGTGAGCCATTTCTTATGGGAAAGGGAATTTTCAGATTTCTTGAGTACATAAGGAACAATTTTACTGATACCACAGTACTCCTGCTGACGAACGGGCGTATATTCTGTTCGGCTGAATACTGCAACCTTCTGAAAAAGACGATACCACAGAACACCATACTTGGAATACCGATTCACGGTTACAGCCCGGAAACTCACGACCTTGTCACGCAGGCTCCCGGGAGCTTCTCGCAGACGCTTGCCGGAATAAAGAACCTTATCCGTCTTGGGCTGAGCATTGAACTGCGCATTGTCGTCAGTCAAATCACTGCCGCTTACATGGACGAAATGGCGGAGCTCATCGTGCGCGAAATACCCGGGGTTTCCTGTGAATTATGGCGATGGAAATGCTCGGGAATGCCGCCGTAAACAAGGACGAAGTGTGGATAAGCTACACGGAAGCATTCAGAAGCACTCGCAACCTCGTCCGCAGGCTTGTGGAGCACGGGATAGACATAGCATTCTATAACTTCCCACTGTGCACTGTCGATCGTAATATGTGGAGCATTTGCAGCAAAAGCATATCCGACTACAAGATACGTTTCCTCCCGCAGTGTGACGAGTGTTCTGTAAAGGACGCCTGCGGAGGTATATTTGCAGGCACAGTCCGGCTGGAAAAGGAAGATATAATCCCTGTGACGGGAAGTTTGGCAAAGTGATAAACTATTTTAATTTCAAACAGTTTGACGATGAATTTCTGGTAACAAACGACCTGGGGAAATACGCATTTCTGAACAAAAAGGACTTTATCGACCTTGTAAAAAACCGGGTGGATTCAGATTCTGAAACCGGACAGATACTTGCGGAACGTGGATTTATCCACAACGGCTCACAGCAGGGATTCATTGACGATACGATCCATCTCATGCGCGACAGCAAGAATTATGTCTTTCTGCCGACATCACTGCATATTTTCGTTGTGACTAACGCCTGCAATATGAACTGCATTTACTGCCAAGCAAACAACGGAACTGTCAAACCACACGACATGATGTTCGCTGAAACTGCTGAAAAGGCGGTGGATATTGCACTTTCCGCTCCGTCAAATTCTCTCACGTTTGAATTTCAGGGCGGTGAGCCGCTACTGAATTTCCCGGTTATAAAGCATATCGTGGAATACACAGAAGCCCACAAGGGCTGCAAGGACATCGAATACACCATCGTCACAAACCTTACGCTGATACAGGACGACATGATAGATTTCTTTGAGAAATACTGTATCAGCGTTTCCACCTCGCTTGATGGGTTCAGAGAGCTTCACAACAGAAACCGCCCGATATTTCCGGGGATGGAACATTTGACGATGTACTTCGGGGAATAGAGAAAATACGCTCCCGGGGAATCAGGCTTGGCGCCATCGAAACAACTACACGGCATTCGCTTTCAGAGCCGGAAAAGCTGGTGGATACATACTACGACCTGGGATTCTGCGATATCTTCATACGTCCGCTGACGCCGCTCGGCTGTGCGAATAAGTCATGGGAGCAGATAGGCTACACTCCGGAGGAATTCTTGGATTTCTATAAAAGGGCGCTGCTGCGGATAATATCAAAGAACGCCGGGGACGGTCATATGCGCGAGGGTCACGCTTCTCTTTTCCTCGCGAAAATACTCCACGGCAGACCAGTGAATTACATGGAGCTTCGCTCACCCTGTGGTGCCTCTGTCGGTGAGATGGCGTATTATCCGAGCGGCGATATTTTCACCTGCGACGAGGGAAGAATGCTCTTTGAAATGGGCAATGATTCTTTCCGGCTGGGAAATGTACGCACCAGCACTTACGATGATATCACGCATTCCCCGACCTGCTGTACGGTCTGTCGGGCTAGTATTACCGAATCACTGCCGAACTGCTGCGACTGCGTATATCAGCCCTATTGTGGAGTATGTCCTGTTATAAACCTGGCGCTGGAAAAGGATATAATCCCCAAATATCCTCACAATTACCGCTGTCGGCTGTATGGAGGTATGCTTGATCTGCTGTTTTATCTGATAAAAAATGAAAAGTACACTAGCATAATGAAATCATGGAACTAAAGTATACCGCATCCCTCAAAAGGATGCGGTATACTAATTTCATTTGTACTCTTTATTAAGCTCCTCCCTCCAGATATTCTCCCGAACCTCCAGCGCATTCTGAGCAGCCTTGCCGTAATTCCCCACAGCCTCATCAGACCCTACCGCCCTCAGAGCCGGCAGATAATTGAGCGTTGCCGAGATATGATCCGGATAAACCTCTATCCGTGAAACGTAAAGCTGAATAAGCTGCCGGAGGTGCGGGATAGTCCCGGACAGGAGCATTTCACGCCCACGCTCGAACGCCTCGGATATATCTTCACGGTTCGTTTCGATGGTCACTCGCCTGGATTCTATCTCACGGCGCTTTTCCTTGAGCATGGCAAGCCGTTCCTCACGTTCGCTGACTGCCTCCGCAAGCGAAGCTGAGCCAGTGGCAGCCAGTATTCCGATGAGATTATCTATCTCGCCTTTGGTCTTTTTTATCATGCTCTTGACGGATTTCAGCTCGCTGTCGTACTCAGAGCCGTTTGAATTGACCATCTTGTTGTACTCGCTTATAACGCCCTCAAGGCGCCGTTCATCGAACAGAACTTCCGCAAGCAGCTTCCGTATGTAGTTCTCCAGATAATCACGGTTCACGTCCTTATTGCGGCAGTTACCCGTACCCTTTCCGGAGTGAGAATTGCAGCGGTAGGTTATGTACAACGATTTATTCCTGCCGCCGTGCATTCGGTTTCCGCAGTAACTGTTGCCGCATAATCCGCAGAACACCTTGCCGGAAAGCAGATAAACTTCCTTGGCGTCCGAGCGGATATAAGGCTCCATCTTGCGCTTGTCCATTATCGCCTGAACAGCATCGAATACCTCCCGGCTGATTATCTGCGGAACTCCGCCCTCGATGCGGATAATATCGTTCCGGGAGCGGTCAGCATGGTTATTGCGTTTCCCGAACTTGTCAGGCAGAGCGCTCCGGCGATAAATGTACACGCCCGTGTACTTCTCGTTGCGAAGTATCTCATGCAGGGAATTCCTCCCGAACTCCCTTCCACGCCGCGTCCTGACACCGCGGCGATTAAGTTCCTCAATTATCTGGGAGTAATTCATGCCGCTCAGAATACTCTGAAAAATGAACCGTACATGAACGGCTTCTTCCTCGTTGATCTCGTATTTGAGATCTGCATTGTCCCTGAAGCCCAACGGAGCGAAACCGCCTGTATGTTTGCAGGCGATAGCATTTTCATACTGACCTTTCTTGACCTCGCGGGAAAGATTAGCGGAATAGTATTCGCTCATTGCCTCGCTCATTCCCACAAAAATTATGCCCTCGGGGCTGTCGGTAAACTGTTCCAGTACGGATACCAGTTTTACGCCGTTTTCCTCAAGGGCTTTTCTGTATATTGCGCTGTCGTAGCGCTTGCGTGCGAATCTGTCCAGCTTGTGGACTATGACCACCTCAAAGTCGCCGTCGTCGGAATCCCGTATCATTCTCTGGAATTCCTCGCGGCGGTCGTTCGTGCCCGTTTTAGCACGGTCGATGTATTCGCTGACTATCTGATATCCATTTTCATTAGCAAATTTGTGTATTGCTCTGAGCTGAGCATCGATACTCTCGTCGCGCTGATTGTCGCTGGAGTACCGTGCGTAGGCTGCTGCCCTTATCATACTGCCGCCTCCTCGCTGTCAGCGTTCATTATCTCAATAAGCAGGGAAGCGACCATTCGTTCCGGCGGAACATCTGTGCAGTCCGCCTCGATTAATGTAATAATGTCGTCCGGCATTATGCCGGTATCCTCAGCGTTTCTGGGAAAGAATACGACTGAGTTTATCTTGTAGTTGTTTTTCATCTGGTTTCCTCCATCTTCTCGGGATCTTGCGTCCCGGTATTATGTGATAGTCGATCACCAGATAATAATTTATAGTTGAAATCTTTAACAATACGAGACAGATATAAAAATAATCCTGCACATTTTCATGCGCAGGATCGGAAAGAAAATAACACAAGTGAATGTAGAATGACAGGGAAACGCTGAATAAAATAATATTTAACCGTTCAGACGAGCGTGCCTCAAATTATTTGATAAGCTTGCTCTTCTTTATTGCCTTTAACAGATCATCTATATATCTGCCATCGCTGTATTCCAGAATTTTTAGGCAATGGAGGATTTTGCTCTTATAATACTTGAAACGTTTGCCGCGCTTCTTTTTTCTTGCCTTCATACGTTCAAAATAAAAGACAGCAAATGAGTAGGCAACGAAGTCGTAAGCTGTGACGTGTTTTACCAGGTCTCTGAAATCCTCTTCTGAAAGCTGTTCCTGATCATACAGCAGCTTAACACATAGAAGTTTATACTTGACCTGGCTACTTTTGTCCTGCGCCTGAGCGCTATTATAATATCTCTCAGCCAAAGCCAGATTCCTGTTCTTGTCCTTTCCATACAGCCCAAGGTTGGTAGTCACCCATCATAATGAGCCAGTCGGTATTGAACTGCGTTTTTTCCGCATTAAAGAAACAATTATGTACCGTAGCTGCACCAAGGAGTTTTTTCGCCCTTTTGCGCAGCGCTTTTCGTTCCTCTTTGGATATGGCAATACTGCTATTGCCATAGGCTTCTTCTATCAGGCGTTCCAGTGCGTCTTGCGAACCTAAGGCCGAAAGCGCGTAAAGGCCGCTGATCTTATCAAGCGGAGATAATTTTCTCTTTTCCCACTCGCAATAACTGTCAGAGCTCCTGATACCCTGCGCCGCCGCAATTTTTTCATAATCGCAGGCAGATCTAGTCTGCATCTGAAAATGATTACGCTCATAAATAAGAGCTGCAAGTGTACTGTTCTTTTTCATTGATAGACCCTCCTATATTTACTTCTCATATTTTTCTATACCTGAGATGTATTTGGTTGCTTCTTCAATATCAAGACGATATGTCCTGAAATCGCCAACAGGGCGTATGGACAGACGATGTTTCTGCCCACGACCTTGATCAGGCTTGATGATGCCTTTCTGTATCAGTGATCGTATCAGCGCTTTTTTGTTGATATTCTGCAGATCACAGGAGTAAAGTAACTTATCCTGCTTATCATCAACGATATAACGGTACTCTTGGGAAGAATAGCCCCACTTTTCACTTTCCAGCGGTTTTTGGGCATCTATATTCTGGAACTTGCTGCTGTTATCAATAACGGTTTTGCAGAAAACGTATTCCGGCATATCATACTGCATTTGGATGTAGTCGTTTTTCAGGCTCTTCACCGCATAGTTGAAAAGGGAATCACTATTTTTTTCCGCCTCTCCGCGGTATTCACGATAATACATCTCGGTGGCAAGTATCCAGGAATACGCCTCTACGCGCCGCTGACAGAGGCCATTGTGCGTTTGGTTAAGCGTATCACAGAAAGATAAAAATGAAGCATATAGTTTCCTTACTACCTTGTCCGGTCCCTGTTCAGAAACGTGCATAAGGAGGTCGCTTATCGCCCTGGCATACAGCGCAGCCGTTTCAGACTTTTGCATATCCGTGACCCTATCGAAATCGATGTCCTCCCTGCTGACATGCACAAAAAGCATACGATTCAAGCTGGAAGTAACCAGCAACGGTTCAACCTCGCCAGTAAATATAGCCCGGCAATCCGCTGTTGTGTCACTATTGAAGGTCTTGTGGGAAGACCCGGAATTACCAAACAGACGTGCTATAAGTTTGAGATTATCGGTTGCCTCAGAGCTGTTATTGTCAACAAGGTCGTCAACCAGCAAGATGGTATCGCGATAGATGACAAGGTTTTTTCTGAATGCAGCTTCGGTATATCCGACACTCAGGTCAAAATACGAATAGTCCTTGATAAAGCTCAGCAACGCTTTGACAAGAGTTGTTTTTCCTGAACCGGTCATGCCGATCACTCCAAGGGCATATTGGGGTATTCGTGCTATTCCTGAACGCTTGAACACTGATGTCAGCATCGAGATTATGAGGGTGAAGAACAGCATCATCATTGCGATGTTGTCTCTGGTGCATGATAACAATGTATCAAAAACCCTCATGGCTTCTGCCCTTTCCTTCTCATCGTCAGATATTTCAGTAGACACAGGCTCAAATCCGTTTGTTGCGACGGTTATTTTGTCGCTGCCTATACAGTCTGAGCATCGGGCATATGTATTTCCATTCCAGCCGGGCTTTGTTACCGTCTCAACTTCTTCCGCAAATGGAAGAAGCGAATCAATGTATGCCCGAACAAACTTGTAGAACGAGCAAGTGTACTTTAATCCAAGCTTCTCATGGATCCAATCGCTGTTGCTGAGTTCTTTTGAAGCTACCTCTACGGTCTTTATTTCGAAGATGTCACAATTCAAGACAGTTATCACTGCTGCCTGGTCTTTTGCTGTATCAGTGTTTGCATGAATCTTAATAGACAAAACAAACCAATTGGTCAGCGGCTTGAGATTTTCTTTTATGCATATCTCGAGTCCAGTTTCCGTGGCTTGTATCTCATAAGACTTCGGCATATAGCTCAGCAAAGCAAATGCTCTTTCAGTGGCCTCATTGTGGTCGAACGGCTTGTTCTCCATGTCAGACCACTTGTTCTCTGTAACGGGTGGCTTTACTCGCTTCTGATCACCTGATGATTCATTCGCTGCAACATCTTCGCTACCATTGGAACGTATCTCCTTGATCTGTTCCGCTGATCCTTCCATAGCAGCTTGGGTATTGTTACTGTACTCTGTTTCATTCATAACTGGATTCCTTTCTTCACATTAGCGTTTTATTTTCCCTTTCGGGATGATAATAGTTTACCACAGAATAAAAACGAATACTATCACAATAAGTCCCAAATTTTACAAGCTAAGAATTTGTTTTTCAAGGGTATTTTGTTCTTTTTTATAATAATCAAAGCTTGTTATAAATAGTTTGCGAAAGCGCTTAAAAAGTGATATAATAATTATATATTGATAGGTCAAAGAGCTTTTGGTCTATGGCTAAGGCACCTTAAACCGATTGCAGATAACTGTTTATCTTATCATGTAACCGTTTTTATATAACATTCGTGATTTTTTTCGGGAGGAAAATATGACGCACAAAGAGATTTTCCAAAAAGTGTTAGCAAGCCTTGGAATCAACTCAAAATACGAGCTTCCTAAACCATGGTCAGATTTTTTTGCGGAAAACACACCTAGAGTAGCTTGCACTAACTCTAAGGGATATAATATCTTTAGGGAATATAATCGAAATAAACTATTGGATATGATCTCTGTTTCAATGGGACTGTTCACCTCTAAGTATTGTAATGAAATTATGCCCGTTCTGTACCTGGATTTGAACGAGACCAGACATGACTATGCAAAAAATCTGATGAGTTTGATTTTAGAGTTGGCTTTTGAAGAGTATAGCTATGATAACCCTGAATGGATAGACAGAATACAAGAATCCGAAGATGTAATATTGATCATTTGCTGGATCGTACTTCGTTCTGACTACTGGGAACAGTTGGGTACAGAGCTTCAGTTAAGAATGTTTCAGCTTATATATGACTTTTACAAGATGTTCTTCTGCCAATTATATCTGGATAAAAATTTCAGCAAATGCTGCAAAGACATGGTAAAGGATTGCTTTTGTTCTATTATGTCGCTCGACTATTATAAGAACAAACTATTTGATCCGCTTAGAAAGATGATCCGCTGTGACGTAAAAAATACAGAATCTCTCAGTGATTCATTTACGCGTTTTTTAAATTTGATACATAGGTTTCAACTGCATAACAAGGTATACTGCATTAACAATGATAATTGCTTTTTTGGTTACAATGACGATGATATAAGTATAGTTAAAAATGATGAATTATCTACAAATGAAACCGACCTGGTGTTGTTCTTTACCCATGGACGTTCATATAATTATTATAGCAAGCATTATCCCAAATCCGGAAACATAGATGATGATAAACAGGCTATAAAGAAACTCATAAGCTATAGGAAGTTGTTGGTTTACACAACTCTTCCTGAACAGTGCTTCATGGATAAGGTAAAAGACATAAAAATATCATGTTATGACCCAGCTGGTAAAATTATTGAAACTGAAATAAAAGATAGTATATCATCAATGCTCGCCAAAAAATACAACAGGTCAGAAATATCCAGAGAAATCGCAAATAATTTAGAATCCGGCTGTTATATAAGTGAAACACAGGTGATCAATTACCTTTATGACATCTGGGAACACGGGGCAGCGACCATAATACTAAATGAATGCGATCCGCGGATCAGATGCTTTAACAGAGATGAGTGCAGTGTTCGCAGGGAAATGAGTGAATTAGTGGGTATTTTAGAAGAAAACCCATCGTATGCCAATTGCAAAGAACACATAGATTTTTTGAAACTAGCAAAACAAAAAAGTTTATTATTCCGGACTCTAAGACTTCTTATGTCTCTTCTATGGGCAGGTAATATAGCATTGGCTACTCCATACCGTCAAAAAGAGTTTACTGATCTCATCGAACAACTGTCTTTTGTGAGAAAAAAGGGATTTACAGATGACGAAACAATAAAAGAAGCTCTTATTAACGATGCATGGAATATGCTTCATAGAACAACTGAATTTTCAAAATTTTTTGCTTTACTTAGAGAAAAAATAATTGCCAATGCTAATTCAGATGAGGTATCTGAAATTCAATTAAAATTGCAGGTTTATTGGGTTTTATTTATTTTATGTACAAACGGCCTAGTACTTTTTGTAACAGATTCAGAAAATCAGGATTATGAAAACGCTTTCATGGAATATATGTTAAACGACAATTTGTACAGTCAATTTAAGTTTAAGGAATAGAAACAATAAAATTTAGTGCTGTTTTATGTTTTGACAAACTTGAAAAGTTGACATAACACAAATCACATTCTAAGCCACTGTAAGTATAGATCAATGTTCAAGAGTACTGATTCAAACCTTAATGTCCGGATTTTTTAGAACCTCATTTTTCTTGTACCCTCACATCGGTAAAAACATAGGATAAACAGGCTAAAAACAGGGTTCCCCCACCCACTCATATCACCATAAATTTTTTTATTCGCTTATCTATGTCAAGAAATCAACTTTGGCAACTTCGAAATAAGCAAAATACATAATATAT
>ULRE01029132.1_pt1 | contig 13589 bp, 17 predicted proteins | sample 1955141 | NCBI WGS metagenome assembly ULRE01 (sample SAMEA4835674, study PRJEB28245) | human gut metagenome | biome: gut microbiome; material: fecal sample | place: Denmark | collected 2008
CAGAAACATCCTCCGCATCCTCCAAATAAGAAATCCCTCGATGTTTCAGATAGTTATACAAAATCAAATACAACTCGTCCAAAGAGATACTTTCGCGAAGTGCCTTCACTTTAAGTCCAACAATATCATTTTCCTGAACCTGTGGAATTGCAAATTCATATTCCTCCCACAGCTTCGTGAAATCATCTAACCGTGTTCTCTTTCTTCTTGTTAATCTTCTTGCCTGACGCATCCCCCTTCTCATCTGATTATCTGTTGCAGATGCCTCGGGGAAAATATTTGACCCGGCTTCTATTACGGTTTCGGTCTTTTTATCAATAACAGCAAAACCGACTGAGGCAACCCCTATATCCAAAGCTACAATATACTGCATACTTTTCTCCTTGTTATAATATCTTTTTCTAAATCAAAAATTTATTGTTCCTATTTCAGAATACACTTTTTCTTTTTATTTTGCAACTATTTATTCTAATCTTCCTAAATGGTTTCAAATATTTTTTATAAAAAGTACCCCTGCATTCTTGTATTTGACAGTTCATGCAGGGGTATTTTTTGCTCCATTACTTATAAAATTTTGAGAGTTCACAAATCTCATCTTCAAACTAATTTTAGTTTTAATCTACAGTCACGTAATTTATTAGGTACTAAAATTAATCTTCCACAACATATTTTACAGTCACGTAATTTGTTTAGGTACTAAAATAGATACTGGAGATATAATTTTCAACTCTTAGTTTTACAGTCACGTAATTTGTTTAGGTACTAAAATGCTGCTGCCCGGCTCTCTTCATTCTGGTTTGTTTTACAGTCACGTAATTTGTTTAGGTACTAAAATGAATAGGGTAGTTCCCTTTAATGGTATAGGGTTTTACAGTCACGTAATTTGTTTAGGTACTAAAATCACTCAGAGCAGAGTCCGTATTCCTTATAGTTTTACAGTCACGTAATTTGTTTAGGTACTAAAATGAATAGGGTAGTTCCCTTTAATGGTATAGGGTTTTACAGTCACGTAATTTGTTTAGGTACTAAAATCCTGAAGCTCCAGGCTTGGTATGTATTCATGTTTTACAGTCACGTAATTTGTTTAGGTACTAAAATAGAGTCCAGCCCTTAAACGTTTCATTACTGTTTTACAGTCACGTAATTTGTTTAGGTACTAAAATCAGAATGTAGTCTGACGCTTTGAAGCCAGGTTTTACAGTCACGTAATTTGTTTAGGTACTAAAATGCCATAAAAAGTTTCTTCGTAAGGTTTCGTGTTTTACAGTCACGTAATTTGTTTAGGTACTAAAATAATGCGCGTTGATCGGTTCCGTGATGCATTGTTTTACAGTCACGTAATTTGTTTAGGTACTAAAATATGGAGTAACGCCTGTCAACGGTTCATAATGTTTTACAGTCACGTAATTTGTTTAGGTACTAAAATTTATCTTTCCGGTATTCTATTATGTCTCCAGTTTTACAGTCACGTAATTTGTTTAGGTACTAAAATTTGGTGTCCTCAAAATAGTGTAATCAAGATGTTTTACAGTCACGTAATTTGTTTAGGTACTAAAATGTGTCTTACACAAACCTACCAGAGCCTTAAGTTTTACAGTCACGTAATTTGTTTAGGTACTAAAATCACCCTTTCTTTAAATTCTCTTTCCAGTCTGTTTTACAGTCACGTAATTTGTTTAGGTACTAAAATGCAACGAACGCACTTTTGTCAATGGATTTTGTTTTACAGTCACGTAATTTGTTTAGGTACTAAAATTGTGAGTCAAGAAGATATTGCCAAGAGTCTGTTTTACAGTCACGTAATTTGTTTAGGTACTAAAATATCAAATTTAGCACTCCCTACTTTTGTATACCATCATTTTCAGATTCATTATATCATTTTTCAAGCTTTTAAAAAAGCCATTTCAGGCATTTTTTCCTCATCTTTCCACCTATCATTCAGCATCAATGTTTGATTAATCAGCTTACATATAACGTTTTCTTCCACCGTATATAAATATCCACCCTGTCCTATCTTTTGAATGATCTTCTGCAAATCAGTCTGCAATTGTTCTTCCGATATTTTCTTATTGCATGGATAATTATTCTCCACGTATGTTTCTATATCCTCAAATTCCGGCATCTGAAAATCCACTTCTCCAAGTACCGTGATCCCCGAACACAATTTTCTGTCACAGCACACATATCCTTCCAGACTTGTTGACAAAACAAAATATATATCGTATTTTTCGCCAATTTGTATCATTCTCTCCAAAATCTCATCATACTCTTTTGGCAAAATTAAATGGTCAATATTCTCTACTATGATCAACATTTTTCTTGGATTTAATCCCATTACACTTTCAACCAGATTCAAAAAAATTGTCAACAAATCAAAATTATTTTTATCCTCCAACGACGTTTGTTCATTTCCAACAACGCTCGATTTTTGAACCATCTCCCATACATCCGATTCCGCATAGGTTAATTCAATATCTCCTAAATGATTCAAATCTTTATTTATGATCTGAAACATTTCTTCCAATTCTCCATGAATGGTGCGCAAATGCAACTGCCAGTCAAATTCCTGCATGAGTCCCCTGACATATTCCACCATCAAACTTTGCTTCGACCATTTTATCCACATCAACAGATCTACTACCCCGCTTACTGATAAAACCGTAAAAAAATTTCTACCAACTAATTCATCATCTATTTTAACATTGTTTCTCCACTTATTCCGTTCTTCGGAATACTTATATGCACTAAAATATCTTCTTATGGATTCCAAAATATATGATTTCTTCGGAATGTTCTGACCGCATAACTGTGTGATAGGTTTCAACTCAAACGTATATTTCTTTTCATATTCTGTTACATCAATTTTCATAATATAATCAGCCTCTCTGTTCCAAGCACTGTCTCAGCTATTGACGGACTTCCAACCAGCAACTTCATATCTGAATATTGCTTTTCTGTAACACACAGCAATCTAACATTTCCTTCCCTTGGTATAAATTTCTTTATCCGATTCTCCAACCGATTGGCATATTCCCTGCTTGGACACACTCTCACATATACCGAATACTGCATCATAACAAATCCTTCTTGCATCAGATTTTTTCGAAATATACGGTATGCCCTTCTTTCTTCCTCTGTTTCAACCGGTAAATCAAACATACACAACATTCTCATAATTTTATAATCCATCCAGTTCTTCTCCAACAAATTCATCTATATCCGGGAACACAATATTCTCACATCGCTCCATGATGAAAGAAGCATATTGCTCCACATAATTTTCTATCATATTACATACAAACATCTTTTTATTTCTATACAATATTTTCATATTCAAAACATTTACCAACTGTCGTCTATGCTCTGCCGTAAAATACGGTTCATTTTTCATAACTTCATATGCAACAATATCTATAAGTGGACGCAGAGGTTCCATTAAATCATCCACAAGATTAAATCGGTTATATTCATTTTTATGATGAATACCAATCTGCGTGTTTAATCCATATCCCACACATACTCTTGCAATATATCCACGCAACACGGCATATCCGTAATCCAGCCCACTGTTCAATAAAATATCTTCATTGCCTCTTGAAAAAGAAGTTCCCATCAAAAGATTAAAATACACTTTTGCTGCATGTGCTTCTCTATTGCTTTTATCCCCATTCATGATTCCGGTTGAAAATTCTTCAATCATCCTGGTTCCTTCCAAATCATTTGTCAATCTGAAATATGCTTTGGATTGATTTTGAATTTTCACTGTTACAATATTTCTCCACAACTGTTCATAATATTCTTTGCTTTTTTCTATCTGATAGCCGATTACTTTTGACGCTCTGCTATGATTATCATAAGAACTATAATAGCCCGTTGGTAAATGCTTCTGATTGCATATCATTAACCCGATTCCCTGCTCCGACAACTGGCACAAAAGCCTTGCTGAAAGCATAGATGAAAGATTGTCCATAACGATCATGGAAATATCATCTAATGGTATCCATAGATCCTCCCCTTCTTTTGTAACAATCAGATTATTTAATTTCACTTTTATTGTTACTTCATTCTCAATCAATACCACCCTGAATGCCATATTTTCCCCCATAAGTAAAAAAAGAAGCACCCATCGGTGCTTCTGATTTCGGCATAAAGCCTTGTTTTAGTAGGTCTAAACAAATTACGTGACTGTAAAAAATTTGTTCTCTACGTATTTTATTATATTCCAACAAATATATTTTGTCAATCATATTATCACTTGTATTTCCATGATCTTCCATACGTAATTCTTCAAGGTCAACGAATTAACCTTGTTGCTTTAAATCCAGTAAAAATTCCGATGCAATAAATTTAGGGAGAAATAAACAAAAAACTTACTACGAAATCGTAGCAAGTTCTTCCTAGTGAGACACGGGGGATTCGAACCCCCGACAACTTGATTAAAAGTTATCTTTGTCCTTTTCACCATAATAAAAGAATCTTTTGTGTTATATGTTATTGTTTTCAAAATTAAGTTCGATAATTTCTACTAATCTATGTTATTTTAATTTAGATATCTTTTACCCTACGTTTTCTGAAATTGATGATTCTTTTTCCTGTTCCGCTTTGGCTGCTCCGGCATTTGCCAGAAGTAAGATGCTTTCTTTTTCTCCTGGACTGCATTGTCGGAAGTGTTCCAGTAGTTGTTGCTCCTGATCGGTCAAAATCGGGGGTGGTGCTCCGGTGTCAAGGTCTAGTAGGTAGTCAGCGGATACGTTTAGGTATTTGCATACTTTTATTAGTGCTTCTGCACTTGGTAGACTTCCCTTTTTCCATCTGTCTGTGCTTGTTTGACTGAATCCCGCATTTTTTGCTAGGCGATTCATTGTTATGTTTTTTTCATTGATTATCTTTTCTAATTTTTCAATAAACATTATACCTCCATATTTTTTATCACTTTCCGTGTAATTTCCTATTGTTTTTGTATTACGAATAGTGTATTATACTTATATGAGGTACACGGTTTGTGATACATTTTTTCAAAGTTATCTCAATTATAACACAAAATCAAAATAATTTATATTACATTTTCATGGAGGTGCTGACATGAAATTAGAAATTACCAATGATACTTTTTTTGAATTTTTAGCGGATTTTGAAACTGCTGATTCTGCATATTTGGCGGCTCAGGATGCTATGTGCAATTCTGTTGAGGTTGATGATGATGAGTGGAATGCTCTTAAATCTGCTTGTGAATCTGCTCGTTCTAATCGTGATCATTATGCCGTTGTTCTTTCGCGGTTTTTAGTAAGTGTTAAAGGTTGGATATCTTTTGAAGCTGATACTCCGGTCGATACTTCGGTTGATTCTCCTGCTGATGCTCCGGTCGATACTTCGGTTGATTCTCCTGCTAATGCTCCGGCTGATGTTCCGGCTGATGCTCTGGCTGATGCTTCGGCTGATGCTCTGGCTGACGTTTCAGAGGATATTTTCCCGGTGATGTCCGCAAAATGTAAACTTTGCCCGTCCTGCGTAGATGGTCGGTGTTTCTTTGTTCCGGACATTTACGACAGTGTGTTTCCTTGCCAATCCCCTGCTTGGGATGATTTTTTTAAAAGCGGCGGCTCTCGTAGCCCGGCGCCCAGAGCGCGCGCGTCTCCTTTGTAGACCTTTAGCCGCGTCTTTTCCAAACCAATCTATACCGATTGATTGCCGAAAAGGGACAACCAAAGGTACATGTCCGTAATCATCGTCGTCGCGGTGTGTAAGTGTAAAAGCGGCTTTTTTTGAGCCTTGTGTATATCCTTGTGGGTAAGCTTGTTTGCACTCTGGGGGTAACGCACCGCTCAGCACACCAGCAAGTTCACCTGCCCGGGGGACTTGCTGGGGTGCGTTATCCCCAGAGTGTGAACAGCTTATCCATAGGATATACATAGGCGGTTAGCCGCTTTTGCACTTATGCACGGCGATATGGAAGGAGTAGCGCATGGCACTGTGTTGGAGTTTTGAGAAAATCTGCCCCAATCGGTATAGATTGGTGATTATAGATAAAGTTTTAGGGTGTGGCCATAGCACGCGCGCGCTCTGGGCGCCGGGCTACGAGAGCCGCCGGCTCCGGGATATCATCCAGGCATCCTGGTATTTAAACAGTAACGGTAAGTTACGCGTAGATCTCACCGACCATATGGTGACGATTCTGGATCAGATCAAAAGTGATGCGCTCGCGCATGGCTTTGATATATAACTTTCATCAGGAAGGAGGTTCATGACGCTGACTAAAAAAAGCATAGCGAAATCAGTCCGCTTGACACAAGAGGTCTTTGATTATATCGACAGCGCGCCGGGAAACGGATTTAATGAAAAATTTGAGAATATAATCCTCGAGGCGAAACGCGGAGAATCAGACCGGAAGAAAGAACTTGCGCGACTGGATAAGCAGATCGAAAAGCAGCAGCGCAAAGAATCGTTGTTGTTCGAGAAGTACAACTACTTAGAATCAAGTTTCCGTGACTTTGTACATATTCATCATCAGATCGAGAATCTGAGACAGGACATTGACAAAGCTGCAGAAAAGGACAAGCAATTTAAAGGAGATTGAAAATGAACAAATTCAGAATTTTTTTATTTTACTCAGGATTAGTTGATATTAAGGCGCGTGAAGGTCATGACGCAGTGGAAGGTGTTTCCATGGAGTTTCTTTTCTATGGTGAACACGGCGAACAGGTCGAGCCTGTGGTATCTGCTGACGGTATATCTGGTACCAGACGCGGTAAGTCTTTCTTGAAAGCCGACAAGGTGCATAAGGTGTCTTACGTGCCAGGGATCTATGACGGAACTTTTGAAATGACGGTTGGATCTGACGGAAAGCCGGTGCTTAAACTGACGGACGTTGATTTTGTCGCCCCGGCTCTTATATCCATGAAGGATTCCCCGGATGCAGGAAACCCGAAAGGTGGTAAGTAATGTTACTTCTCTCTCTTGATTTTGAAAATAATCTTGTGGTTGTTGATTCGACCGAAGCCGCTGTTCCGGAAGATCATCCGGAATCTGCTCCGGAGCCTGTGCAGGAATCTACACAGGCAGACATCCAGCCGGACGATGACCAGCCGCAGGATGTCACATATAATTTTGTAGTGTTATTTGCTCTCGGGATAATCGCAGGACTTTTGTTCTTTTCGATTCTTTCCCGGAAGTGGGATTGAGAGGTGTGTATGATTTTTTCAAATTATCTTTTCGGCAGTTATGTAGGTTCTCTCTTGGTTGGAATAGCACTTGGTTTTACATTGGGCTTTATCGCATGGGCGATTGGCTACGCGATTTTCGCGTTTACTAAATTTTTTAAGATGGCATAGACCATCAGAAAGGAGTGTCTTATGACAACAATATTGGCAACAGCACCAACAATGGATCTTTCTGGTATCCAGACTAGCATGGCGTCAGCCTTTAAACAGGTTCAGACCGGTGCGACTGATATGGTAACCGCAGCTGTTCCTTATGCGCTGGTTATCATCGGAACAGTTCTTGCTGTTACGATCGGTATTAAGGTTTTCAAGAAGCTTACTGCCCAGGCGTAGGTTTTAGGTTTTAGTTTTTTGGTTTGCAAATTAATAGCTATCACTCATGGAGGGGTAAGGGTTCGAGCCCTTGCCCTTTTTTGTATCTCAATGTCGCGTTGCTGCTTTTCCGATCAGGAATTGTTTCAGGAATTTTTGAGATACAAGAAAGGATAAAATATGGAACAATTGATTTCCAGTTCTAAAAAGAAAAAAACTAGATTGCAGCGTGTTAAAAAAATATTTAAGCGGCATGTTGTTCCTGTGGTGCTTTCCGTTGCTGTTCTATCCGCTGTGCTGTTTGGGTCTGCTTATCGTGCATATGCTACGGGTATGGAAGAATTCTTTTACTATACATACTTTGACTTGATCAGTGGACTTTTTGCGGAGACTGGACAACAGTTTAGTTTGAAAGATGAGTTTTACACTAAATCAGACCGTGTATCTGGTAAACAGGTTTGGAATAACTTTTGCACTTGGGTCGAGAATAAAGCAAAAACGCTTGCTCTGCCTGTGGAAGTGGTTAATAAGACGGTGTTTGACGAGTTTAAGGATTTACCGAATAAGGTTACGTCTGCCGGGGTTACCATGTCGGAAAAGCTGTCGGAACTGTTAGCTAAGGTTTTGCCGACGTTTCCCGATGATGATGGATTGAGTGATTATGGCGATCAGGATGCAACATATGCTTTTATTAGGGGTATTATGGGGATAACTGATGAATATCGTTGGGCTGGTGGCACGTATAGTATGTATGATTTATCTATTGAATTAAAAAATGGTTATGACTTAAATGTTGTTAAATATGGGAACTATATGCTTGCTTTTACATCGTCCTCTTATTGTAATTATCTCAAAATTATGTCCGGTGCTTGGGGGTATGCTATATATTATTCAACTGATGGAAAATCATATAGTAGGTATGGACATACTGGATTTACAGCGAATTCTGCAACTTTGGAACTGAGTAGTCAAGACTTAGATAGTATATCAGATATTGAACCTGTTTGGATCATGAAAAAAGGCAAGTTTACTGTGTCTGATGGTACTACAGTTAAAGATTATGCAAAAGTTAAAACCGTGGACGATAACACGGTATATGTTCCCGGTGTTGGTTATAAGACTAATTGGGATATATGGAAAGATATAGTGAATGATAAAGCAACAACAGACACAGAGGAAGAAGCCTGGAATTCTCGTTATAATTTTGACAAGGATAACAAGGATGATAAGGAAAAAAAGAAGAAAGACAACGAAAAAGATAAACTTCCTGTTGCAATTCCTATTGTTTTCCCGAACAAAAAACCGGATTCTACGGAAAAAGACACTGAAAAAGATACAGAATCCGGTGTTCCAGGAAAAGATCCATCTAAAAATCCGATGATTAATCCTGACACCGGACGTTATATTGATCCGGATACCGGATATGATATTGATCCCGATACTGGTAAGCTGATTGACCCGGACACCGGAGAGCTTATTGAACCGGATATTCCATCTACTGCAGGTAAAGCCGGAAACTGGAAGCGTCTCTTTCCGTTTTGCATCCCTTGGGACATGATGGAATTGATTAAATCCATGCAAGCGGATAAGAAAGCTCCTGTGTTTGAGTTTAAGTATACTTTTAAAGCTGTCAATTATACCTGGGTGGTTAGAGTCGATATGTCCGATTACTGGAAGTATATTAAAATATTTCGTTGGGGAATGACTATTTTTTTTATCATCGGCTTATTTTTCTTAACTGTTAAATTTACAACATTTGTTCAACGCATGGGTGGTTAGGGGGTGTTTTTATGTCTGTATCTATGCTTAGACCTTTTTTCATATCTGTAGCAGGTGTCGTTGTGATCGTTCTAGTTGGTTTTCTTTGTGGCATCCTTCCGGAAAGTCCTTTCCTTGCTTTTATTCAGGCGGAGGAAGTTAATGACTATTTATCTGCTATCAATTACTTCGTACCTGTGGATGCATTCGTAACGATAGGCAGCGCATGGCTTCTTGCTGTGGTTCCTTGGGTAGTGTCGCAGTTTGCTATTTCCGGTGTGAAGATTCTTGGTGAATGGATTCCATTCACTTAAATAGATTGTATCTCAATTTCTTTTCCTGGCTTTATTGCTGCAGAAAGATTTGAGATACAGAAAGGGGAAAATATGATTTCTTTATATAGTGGGACTCCGGGTGCTGGGAAGTCCCTGCACCTTGCATCCCGGCTCCTTAATTGGATGAAATATAAAAACGCGCCAATCATTGGAAATTTTCAAACGGATTTTAGTTGTATCCAGAACCCGAAAGGTCATTATCTGTACATAGATAACTCCGATCTGACGGTTGATCGGCTTATTAACTTTTCAAAAAACTATTCCGAGTATGTCGGGCGCAGGGTGAAAGAAGGAGAAATCCTGCTGGTTATAGATGAATGCCAGATTATGTTTAATGCCCGGGATTGGGGACAGAAAAACCGCGCTGCATGGTGTGCATTTTTCACCCAGCACCGGAAATTGGGTTATGAAGTTATCCTTGTCGCGCAGTTTGACCGGATGCTTGACCGTCAGATCCGCTCCTTGATCGAATATGAATGGATTCACAGGAAGGTTTCTAACTTTGGCGTGGCCGGGAAGATCTTTTCCTTGCTCTTTGGCGGGAAGCTCTTCGTGGCTGTGAAAGTCTGGTACCCGATGAAGCAAAAGGTCGGATCTGAGTTTTTTATGTTCAAGAAGCGCTATAGCGGAATTTATGACACTTATGCTCTTTTCTCCGCACCAGATCAGAAACAGTTGTCTTGATTTATTTTGTGTATCTCATTTCTCCGGCAGCTTCACGTACCAGGAAAATTTTTTGAGGTACAAATGAAGTTCGGCACGCCCCGGGTAAGCTGTGACGCGGGGGATTGAGGGGGACCCGCGGCGCGGCTTGCCCGGGGTGTGACCACGGGCATGTAATACGTGGTCTGAAAATACACAACTAATTCTTGCTAAACTCTGATGAATACTTACTTTGAACCCATTTTTGTAATTTCGTAGAATTGCAATTCTACGAAAAAATATTTTTACATGGAGGTGGTTATTTTGATTGACAAGTTGTATATTAAAAAATCTTTTATATACAATGAGTTTGATGAGGTTGAAAATACATACTGGTTTGATTTTAAGCAAAAAAAGTTTCTTCACAACATTGATACATTTTATTATTCCGTCAAGTTCAAAAATGATTTTACAAATGATTCTAAGGACTTGAGTGTGAAACGCTTCCGCAGGAAGTTTGATGCGATTGGTCAGGAATGGGAAAAACTGAATGACTATTCGTCTGGTGTGCCCTTTTTCTTTGATGGTCTGCCTAGTGCTTTGAACTACAAACCTTTTAGTTATGCCGGATGGTACAACATTTGTTTGGAATGTCCGGAGTTATTTGATATCTTTTTCGCTCCAAAAGTTCCGCACTCTTCTGATAATGGTGATTCAGTAACCTGTGAATGTGTGGTGCAGATTCGTAGTTATATGCTTTGGATGTATGGGGTTCATATAGCTTATGAACGTTCTTATGAGTATGTAAAAGCGATTGCAGATTATTTTGGACTTGAAATTGATTTTGTCCAGGAGAACCGTGTGGACTATTGTTGGCACTCTAACTATTTAAAAAACCCGGAAAAGTTTTTCAGTCCGGAAAACTTCTATAAAATGCGTGTGGATCGTTTTAAAGATGCATTATTACATACTTCCAAAAAGGGATCAGAAGATTTTGAGATTGATTATCTTGCTATCGGAAAGCGATCTGATAAAATTTTTATTCGAATTTATTTGAAATCAAAGGAAGTAGTTGAAAAAGGTTATAAACCATGGTTTTTTAAAGTTTGGTTGTTCAATGGACTTATTAACAGATATGATATGTATTGTTATGAGTACGCATTTTTAAAACACAGTTGGAAAGCTTTAGATTATGGTCGATTGCAGTATTATGCAGAATTTGGACGTCAAAAACATTATGTTGAGAAATGCCGCAGGATTTTAACAAAAAAAGAAGATATTTCGCCGGATTCACTTCATAAGCTCGCTGATCTGCTTACTCCGCCTGTTAATTTGATTATGAATGTGGAGTTCCAGACAATGAGGAAACATACAAAAACATATGAACTTTTACCTTTCTTTGATAATTCGTCTAAGGGAGAGGGAAAACGTGTTTATGATTATTTTGACAACTGGAAACTCATTTGTGATTATCTTACAAGTAAAGTTTTACGGTTAGTTGAACCCCATGAACCCGGAAAAAATGATTCAAATAAATCTCGCCGTGATTTGTGTCCTTTCTGGAAAGCACTCCGCAGCTGTAAACTTACGGATGCATTTATACCGGATGATCAGAAATCACTTGTTAGAACGTATACAAGAAAACTGAATAGTGAAGTTGTGAAAGCTCGCGCTGTTAAATCTGCTATAACATATGGTATTTATACCCGTGGTATTAATAGTGATGATCCTTTGAGGGATTGTATTGAGGCGCTTTGTATGCTAAACGATAATGATGTTGAAGATGCAATTCGTTTTAAAACAAAGAAAATCCGCCAATTCAATTCGGATGAATTAGCGGACACAATGAAAAATGCTGTTAAGCGTTCCAGTAACCTTATGATTATTGATAAAAATACCGGAGATATAATTTTCAACTCTTAGCTTTGTTATAACATGAAAAAGCCAAAATGTAAAGGCGAATGTTGCAAAGTGGTGGTTATATCTCCTGATAAGGAGGGTTTTTATATGAATGTACAGATGGCTTTTAACTTATTTCTCGTTGATCATGAGTCCTACTGCTCTGAACAGTCTATTGTATATTATCGGTTCAATGTGCAGAAATTTGTTGATTTTCTTTCCGATCAGCTCGGATCAGTGCCTGATCTGATCGAGTGTGATGTAATTTCTCGGGAGTTGGTGCTTGCATATCTTTCCCAGCTCCGGGGGACAGGATGTAAAAATACTTCTATCAATACTTATTTCAGAGCAGCAAAGGTGTTTTTAAATTATTGCATTGATGAAGGGTATTGTTCTGCTGATGTTCTCCGGAAAGTAAAATTTCTGAAAAAAGACAATGCTCCGGTGCTTCCTCTTACGCAATGGGAAGTTGATGAAATTGACGGTTGTTATAATGATAAAACAGAATCCGGACTTCGTAACCTTTGCATTATCCATTTGATGCTGGATGCTGGTTTCCGTCTCGGTGATGTGGTGTCTCTGACATTTAAGGGAATCAATTTCAAACTCAATTACCTGACGATTAAAGGTAAAGGGGATAAATTCCGGACAGTGTTCCTGTGTCTGAAGTTGAAACGGATGCTTTACCATTATTTGATCAAATATCGGGCTTACACACCGGAAGATGATTTTCCGGTGTTTGCTCAGGTTGGAACAGCTGAACCGATAACAGAAACGTCTGTGAAAATGGTTTTTGCCAGATTAAAAAAGAGAGCCGGTATAGATCGGCTGCATCCGCACCTGCTCCGACACACATTTGCAACGTCTTTTATTATTGGCGGCGGCAATTTGGAGTTTTTGCGTATGATGTTGGGACATAGTGATTATGCAACAACTAAAATGTATTTACATCTCGCCCAACAAGCTAAGATGTTGCACAGCGATATATACAGATTAGATCCAGTATTTTTTCAGGCTGGGTATTAAGGAGGAATTATGGATATAAAAGAATTTACTATAACATTGGATGAATATGTAGTCGTTGATCCTGTGGATGGTTTTTGCTACTTCTGGTCAAAGTCAGAATTTGAAGCGAATCTTTTTTATAAAGTCAATTGTTCGCTTCGCGCTTCTTTGCTCCATGTGTAATGTATCTCAATGTTGAATGGCTGCGGCGCTGATCAGGAAAACCGGCTTTGATTTGTGAGATACATTTTGAAATGTATTACAATTTCTTTTCCTGGTTCCGGTTGCTGCAGAAAAAATGAGATACAACAAAAAAGGACTTCCATTCTTGGAAGTCCTTACTTTTTATTTATATTAAAACATATAATAAAAAGTTCTTAGTGAGACACGGGGGATTCGAACCCCCGACAACTTGATTAAA
>ULRE01058873.1_pt1 | contig 13552 bp, 8 predicted proteins | sample 1955141 | NCBI WGS metagenome assembly ULRE01 (sample SAMEA4835674, study PRJEB28245) | human gut metagenome | biome: gut microbiome; material: fecal sample | place: Denmark | collected 2008
AGGTGATGAAGCTCACCCTGAATCTGCCAATGCTTGCCGGCAAGAGTGTTACCTATTATTATGAAACTGCCAGCAAGGACAAGAAGGCACTCTGGCCTGTTTCTCAGATGAAGACCGTAAAGGTGGATAAGAAGGGAAACCTGAAGGTAGTCATGCAGCCTAAGGGTGGACTGATTGTTGAAAGGTAAAAGGGTAAAAACTTTTTTACCCTTTTACCTTTAATTTACTTTTTCTGTATGATGCTATCTGCATATTCCTTTACTCCCATGCCAAACTCCTTCTTGAAGCATTGGCTGAAGTATCTTGGTGTACTGAAACCTACATCGTAGCATAACTCATTGATGCGGATGTTCGGATTCTTGCGGATAATGCGGCAAGCCTCCTTCATACGGATGCTGGTGATGAACGAAGTGATGTTCTGACCCGTAATAGAGCGGAGCTTGTTATAGAGTGTACTACTGCTGATGCAGAGATCGGCTGCCAGCTGCTCTCTACCATAGTCACTATCCATGATGTGCTCATTCACCTTCTCTATCAGACTCTTGATGAAGAGTTCGTCTGGATTGCTGTAATGCTGGTCCTCTACATCGAAGTCGGTCTGTGACTGGAATTTCTGGCGGATGCGCTGGCGGTTGGCTATGATATTATCTATGCGCAACTGCAATATCTCCAGATTGAACGGCTTGGTGATGTAGGCATCAGCACCCACACGGTAAGCCTCTGTGCGGTCATCTTCCTGCGTCTTGGCTGTAAGCATGACAACAGGCAGCTGCGAGTAGTTCTCGCTTTCCTTAATCCATTTCGTCAGTTCTATACCATCCATGACCGGCATCATTACGTCAGTAACCACTACATCGAGCGATGACTTCTGTATGATTTTCTGTGCCTTTTCACCATTGATGGCGGTCAGCACATTATAGTGAGTGCTCAGCAAACTGCTCATCAGCAGCAGAAGCTCCTGATTGTCTTCTACGAGCAAAATGGTATATTCCTTGTTGCTTTGCTCATCGTTATTATCTATCTGCTCCTCTTTGTTCAGTAAGGTGTTAGCCTGGCTTGTCGCCATCGCTTCTTCGCTCTTGCTGGCATTTGGTATCAGGATATTGTCGGTTGCTTTCGGCAGTTCCTGTTTCAGCATCTCTGCCTCTGAATAGCTTTCCTTGCTGACAGGCAGGGTGATGGTAAAGGTTGTTCCCTTACCCTCCTCGCTGTTACAGGTAATCTTACCGTGATGCAGTTTCACGAGGTCGTTGACCAATGACAGACCGATGCCTGTACCGATGGTGTTCATCTGTCGGTAGTCGCCATCAAGGAATCTGTTGAAGAGATGCTTCATCTTATCCTTCGAGATGCCGATACCGGTATCTGATACGATGATGGTAGCCTGCTGTCCGGTGATGGATACGTTGAGCGAAATTTTACCTCCCTGTTCCGTATACTTCACGGCATTATTCAGCAGATTATAGAGCATCTTCTCTACCTTATCGGTGTCAAACCATGTAGTTTCTCCCATACAGGTGATGTCCTGCTCGAATGTCAACTCCTTAGGCTGGAACATCGGCATCAGACTGCGGCAGGTTTCTGCACAGAATTCACCCAGTTTCCCTTCGCTTACCTTCAGCTGCAACTTTCCTGTCTGCGATTTTCTTACTTCGAGAATCTGGCGGAGCATGCGGGTCAGGCGGTTGATATTATCGTGGATAATCGTAGCCTGACTCTCTACATCCGGTGCTATGCGCTTAATATTGTCAGCCGCAGCCGAAATAACGGTGAGCGGAGTAAGCAGTTCGTGGGTGATATTGGTGAATACCACAGCCATCTGCAGACGGTTTTTGGTGCGCAGACGTTCACGGTACCAGAGAATGGCGAAGCGAATGCCCACGATGAGGAGTGCTATATATATAAGGTAAGCCCACCATGATGCGTACCAAGGTGGCAACACCTTAATTGTTAAGGTGTAAGACATTTCGTTCCAGTGGCCATAACTGTCGTCTGCCTTTACGTGCAGTTTGTATGTGCCGGAAGGCAGGTTCTCGAAAGTTGCCTGGCGCAGGGAGGCATCTACATAGTGCCACTCCTTGTCATAACCTTCCAGGTAGTAAGCATACTTACACTGGCTGGTATTGAAATAAGAAAGCAGCGCAAACTCAATACCAAACTTATCTACAGATGAAGGAATGGTAAGTGTCTGCATGTATGCCGGAGTAGCATCTCCCAGTTTGCTGTGCATCACAGAGTCTAGTTCATTATATCGTTTTCCGTCAATGAGCACATCGGTAATGATGATATTGGTCTTTCTCTTTCTGCTTTGATATTTCTTCACCGCTGCTGGTGAGAAATTGATCATTTCGAGTCCCGAACCTAAATACAGTTCATTTCCATACTGATAGCTGGAGTTGGAAATAAAGCGAATCTTTCCCAGTCCGTCTTCATCAGTATAGATGGTATAGTTAGGCTCATTTTTATCATTGAAATTGAGCGAGATAAGTGCATTGTCTGTCGTGAGCCACAGAGTTCCGCTCTTATCTTCAACGATAGAGTAGATGCGGTCTATGTCCCAATGGTATTCCTCGTTGACGCTTGTAAAACAGTCTTTTTCAGCATCATATCTGAAAAGACCACCACTGTTCGAAATCACCCAAAGACGATGTTTCGAATCTTCGAGACAGCGTGTAGCATCGTTTACGATAAACTTTCCGTTTTCCTGATTATACCACTTGAAGGTTAAAGAGGCTTCATTGTCAAAATTTCCACTCACGCAGCCGATGCCCCTGTTGCCGGTGGCAACCCAGATGTTGCCCTTGTGGTCATCGCAGATGCCATTGACATCGGCGTGCAGATTGATGTTGCCGGTTTTACCTGATGGCAGAATATAGTCAAGATAGTCGTTCTCGCCAATAAACAGCGCTCCCTTTCTGGTTGTAAAGAGTGTATTGACAACATTGTTTTTTATGAACTTGCTGTTGCTCTTGTCATATACTGTGGCTTGGTTGCCACGGAGTGCGAGGATACCATAGCTTTCGCTTCCCAGCCATATTTCGCCATTAGGCCTTTGGATAATGCCGGTAATATGCGTATTGCGAATATCGTAAGGAAGAGTGTTGAAGCCAGGAATCTCTTCATTGATAGCAAGATGCTGGTTCTGTCTGTTATACATAGCAAGTCCTACAGGTGTAAGACTCATCATGAAATTCACACCATCTTGGGTATAGATGCTATTGATGCCGATGAGATTGCTGGCATTGCTCATGATACTGTTGATGGTGAATGGCGAAGAAGCCGTACTGATATGGTACAGACCATTGAAGCGGGACAATGCCCAGATATTGCCCTGCTGATCGCTGCAAACATCGTTTACAGCCTGTGTCTTAAACTTGTTGTAGATTCCGATTTCCGGATAATATGCAAGACCACCCTTCGGATTGTTCTCGTTGGCTACAGCCAGACCTTCACGCGAACAAACCCAGATGGTACCGGTTGTAGGGTCTTCTGCTATCTTATAGATGATAGCATAGGCGGTGTTGCTATTTGTTACATCTACATAGCCCGGATTCTGTATGTTTCTAGGGTTGGTAAGACATTTCAGTCCATTTCCCCAGGTTCCTATCCACAGTTGGCCCTTCTGGTCGAGTTTTAAAGAATAGGCAGAAATCTTGTCTTCTTCTTTCCACAGATTGTATTTGTACAGGATGTTACGCTTAGGGTCGAGTCGGTAGAGGTCTCGCTCCCAAGTGCCGATATAGATTTGACCGTCCTTGTCTACTGCAAACGATTTGACGCTGATGTATCCAAGAGGATGGCGTTTGCCGTCTTTCTCTATCACGGTTACATTTCTGTCATTATAGGTAATGAAAGATTTACCGCCCTGACCTGTATAACGTGACAATCCGTCGTTGGAGCCCATCCATAGGGTTCCATCTTGAGTAACGCAGAGGGCATATACCATTCTCTGGTTGTCGTTGTCCATCGGAATGGTGGTAAAGGTACCTTTGCGCTTGTTCATCTTCACCAGACCGTTGCGGGTTCCTATCCACAGACAGTCGTCCTTGCCCTCGGCTAGAGAGAGTACGGTGTTGTGAGGCAGAATGTTAGGGGTGTTCGTGTCGTTCCGGTAGCTGGTGAAACGATATCCGTCATACGCCTTCAGTCCAAAGTCGCTTCCAATCCAGATACCCCCCCCTTTCGCCTATCAGCATGCATTTCTGCTCTTCTGATGGAGAGGGATAAACCATATTGAGTACCCGGACATTTCCTGGTGCTGTGTTTTGAGCATGCAGAACAGTACATATCATGCAGAAAAGCATGATAAACAGCCTGTGATTCCTTGTCAGTTGGTTTGGTACATTCATTGCTTTTTGTTTTTATCTGCTGCAAAGTTACAAAAAAAACTTTTATTAGCACAAAAATGCCAAAAGTTTTTTAATTGTCTGTTGTCCAAAAATGGGGCGAATCATGTACAGATATCGTGAAATCGTGTGCAATTATCATTATTTTCCTATAGATTAACGCATTTTGTACACTATATAATGTTAATACTGCTTAAGTTTTGAAAACAAATACTAGTTTTGCAAGCGGAAATTAACAAGTATCCTAAAATATTAATTATAAAACATAAAAAGGTATGTCTAATAACTTATTTTGTAAAGTGACAAAGTCTGTCCTCATGCTTGCCATGGCAGCTGGGTTACCTGCAGGATTGGTTTCTTGCTCTGACGACTTTCATTACGAGTCACCGAAGATCAGTGGAGCGGCTTTCGATCCATCTCTTCCGGTAACAGTTTCAGAAATACTTCCAGACTCTGGAGGTTATCTTACACAGTTTGTGATAAAAGGTTCTAACTTCGGTACAGATCCTTCTAAGATTGATGTTATCTTCAATGGCAACCGCAAAGCCACTGTAGTTAGCTCTAATGGTACCACTTTATATGGTATCTGTCCTAAACAGGAGAATGGTAACAACCAGATTACCGTTCGTGTTGATTCTGTTGGCGAGCCAGCCGCTTGCCCTAATACTTTTAAATATACTAAGGTAGAGCGTGTGTCTGTATTGGCAGGTAAGACTGGCTACGGAGGTTATGCTGATGGTAGTCCTATCGATGCCCGCTTCGAGTATATGTATGGTGTAGGTGTCGTTACAGGCAACAATGTCATCGTGATGGAAGGCCGTAACAACCGTGTCCGCATGATTTCAGAGAAAGACAACAAGGTGCTTACCCTCCTGGTGGGTGGTCCTAACTTCGGTCATCCTGCAGTTTCCAAGGACCGTACACGCCTCTTTGCTATCCAGATTCAGCAGCCACATGCAGTTTACAGCTTCGACCAGGTGAACAACTGGAGTGCCAAGCGTCTCGCTACCAGCCTTCAGTATAAGGATAAGGATGGAAAAATGCAGGTGGTAGACGGAGAAATCTATGCTTGCGCCTTGGATGATGAGGGCAAATGGCTTTACTTCCGCGACCATAAGGCTCGCTTCGGTCGTATGGAAATCGCTAAGCCTGAAAACGTGGAAATCCTGAACGATAAGTGTGGCGATATTGATAAGAATGTCTCGTATCTGGCTTGGAGCCCTGTAGATAAGTGCTTCTATATGTCGCTGCAAAACAAGCATGGTATCTATAAGATTTCACATGACGGCAAGACTGTTGAAATGTATGCGGGTTTCAACGGTGTCGGTTCACAGGATGGTCCTAAGATGAGTGCTTCTTTCAAAAACCCTACTGGTATGGCTTTTGATGTGGATGGCAATATGTATCTCATCGACTCTATGGGATTCACGGTTCGTAAGATTGGCCATAACGACGGCATGGTAACCACCGTGGCTGGTATTTTCAACAAGAGTGATAATAATAAGGTAGAAGGTCTTCCTCTGGAAGTTACTTTCAATTATCCTTACGACATCTCTATTGATGATGAAGGCAACTTCTATATCATCGAAGGTTGGGGCCGTGATGTCCGCAAGTTCGCCATCGAATAAAAAAAGAGGAATCTTTTAATAATAATCCAAAAGAAACAAAACAATGAAACATATAAAGATATACATGCTGCTGCTTGTCACGATGATCTGTACATCGGCTTTCGCACAAGACAAGTTTATGGTGGCTGGTACCGTAATGGATGAGAATGGTGAACCGCTCATCGGTGTAACGGTTATGAGTAAGGACAAGAGCGTACAGGGTGTGGTAACCGACCTTGACGGTAAGTTCCGTGTGAAGGATATTCCTAACAATGCAGTCCTGGACTTCACTTATCTGGGCTATAAGAAATATACTTATAAGGTAAACTTCAGCAAGGAAGGCCTTAAGATTGTGATGAAGCAGGATGTGGGTGCACTCGACGAAGTCGTTGTCGTAGGTGCCGGTACACAGAAGAAGGTTTCCATGACGGGTGCCATTACTACCGTAAAGCCTGAGGCTTTGGATGTTCCTGCTACTTCTATCACCAACATGCTCGGTGGTAATGTTCCTGGTATCATCGCCGTAACCCGTAGTGGTGAGCCTGGTAACGACTTCTCTGAGTTCTGGGTTCGTGGTATCAGTACCTTCGGTGCCAACTCTTCAGCCCTCGTGCTTGTGGATGGTGTAGAGGGGAACCTGAACGACCTCGATGCTTCTGATATCGAGAGCTTCTCTATCCTGAAAGATGCTTCTGCCACTGCCGTTTATGGTGTACGTGGTGCGAATGGTGTGGTTGTCGTAACAACCAAGAGCGGTAAGGCTGGTAAGTTGAAGATCAACTTCAAGACCAACTTAATCATGAGTGAGAATGGACGTGAGCCAGACTATTGCGATGCTTATACCTATGCTTCTCTTGCCAATGAGGCTCAGCTGGCTCGTGGTAATGATCCGAAATATACTCCAACTGAGCTGGAACTCTTCCGCACAGGTTTGGATCCAGACCTCTATCCTAATGTTAACTGGCGTGATGTTATCCTGAACAAGCACGTATGGCAGAACCAGGAGTTCCTGAGTATCGCCGGTGGTGGTACTGCTGCACGCTACTATCTCTCTTTGAGTATCCTGAGCAAGGATGGTGTCTTCAAGCAGGACAAGTCGGCTCACAATTATAATACCAACGTAGGTTACACCAAGTACTCTTTCCTCTCTAAGGTAGATGCCAACTTGACAAAGACTACCAATTTGAGTTTGAAGTTGAACCAGGTGATTGTTGATAACGATGGTCCTGGTTTGTCAGACAACAACTCTTTGTGGACAGCTCAGGCTAACCTGACTCCTGTCACCATGCCTGTGAAATACTCTAATGGTCAGCTCTCTTCTTTCGGTACGAATGGCGACCAGATTTCTCCTTACGTACAGTTGAACGAGATGGGTTACAAGCAGAACCGTCGTCTGAACACCGACCTCTCTGTTATAATCAACCAGAACCTCGACTTCATCACCAAGGGCTTGAACCTCCGTGGTATGTTCTCTTACTCAGGTCAGTCAGAGCACAATACATCTCACTTCAAGATGCCTGATGTATATATTGCAAAGGACCGTTACGCTGATGGTTCCCTTCATACAGAAAGAACCATCGAGAAGAAGGATGAAACTTATGGCCAGAAGGTTATCTTCAACCGTAACTACTATTGGGAGTTGAACAGCAGCTACAACCGTAAGTTTGGTGTTCACTCTTTGGGTGCCCTCCTCATGTTCTATCTCCAGAGCAAGTCTTATTCATATAAGGACAACAAGGATATTAAAACCGTTATTGAAGCCATTCCTTATCGTAACGAGGCGCTTTCCGGTCGTGTAACTTATGGTTACAAGGACACATACTTCACAGAGTTCAACTTGGGTTACACCGGTTCAGAGCAGTTCCAGACAGGTCATCGTTTCGGTTGGTTCCCTGCTATCTCTGGTGGTTGGATTCCTACTCAGTATAAGTGGGTTCAGAATAATATGCCATGGTTGGAGTACTTCAAGCTTCGTGCTTCTTATGGTCTCGTAGGTAACGACCGTATCGGTGGTACCCGTTTCCCTTACATCACATCTATTGTTAATGGCGGTGATGGCTGGAATGGACTCTATGGATCTAAGAAAGAAGGTCAGGTTGGTACCGATGGTCTGGTTTGGGAGAAAGCCAAGAAACTGGATGTCGGTGTTGATGTTCACCTCTTCAAGGGTATGATTGAGTTCACCGTCGATTACTTTAAGGATAATCGTACAGGTATTTTCCAGCAGCGTGCTACCGTTCCAGATGAAATCGGTCTGGAGTCTTTGCCTTGGGCTAACATCGGTGAGATGGAATCTCATGGTATGGATGGTAACATTACCTTCAGCAAGAACTGGAACAAGGACTGGAGAACCACCATTCGTGGTAACTTCACCTACTCTCGCAACAAGGTCATCAATTGGGAGCAGTCTGGCATCCGTTATCCATATCAGTCATACTCTGGTGTTCCTTATGGTGTACAGCGTGGTTTGATTGCCCTCGGCCTGTTCAAGGATTGGGACGATGTATACAGTTCACCAAAGCAAACTTTTGAGTCAAAGGTTTATCCTGGTGATATCAAGTATAAGGACGTAAATAATGATGGTGTCATCAACGATGATGATCAAGTGCCATTGTCTTACTCAAACACTCCTGAAATCCAGTATGGTTTCGCTGCCGAGGTAAGATGGAAGAAGATTACGCTGAGTGCCCTCTTCGAAGGAACCGGTCATAGTACCTTCTTCTATGGTGGTACAGGTTTCTACCCATTCGCATGGGAGGCTACTGGTAACCTGCTTTCTATCGTAGCAGACCAGAAGAACCGTTGGACTCCACGTGAGATTTCCGGTACAGCAGACACCGAGAATCCAAACGCGCGTTTCCCCCGCTTGACCTACGGTGAGAATAAGAACAACAACCGTGCGTCTACCTTCTGGCTCGCAGATAACAGCTATTTGCGTTTCAAGAACCTGACAGTTCGTTATTCATTCGACCATCCTTGGTTGACCAAGGTATTCGGAATCTCTAACATTGATGCTAGTTTCATCGTCAACAACATCTGTACATGGGATAGCATCAAGCTCTGGGACCCAGGTCAGGTAAAAAGCAATGGTGCAGAATATCCTATCCAGCGTACATACACCTTGCAGCTCAACGTGAATTTCTAAGCGAGAAGCAATACGTAACGTGATTCGTAAACAATAAAGTGAATTTAAATATGAATACTAAACATATATTATTAGGTGTGATTGCTTCGGCATCAATGGTTGTAGGATTTACATCCTGCGATGACTATCTGAACACCGATAAGTACTTTTACAACCAGACCAGCCTGGACTCTGTATTCCAGCGCAAGAGTCTGTTGATGCAGTATCTCAATGCAGCATCAAGCTATCTTCCAGCTGATGACCAGCTCTGGACCAATGCCAGTGTGCCATTCAGTTTCTCTTCTGATGAGGCTTTCTGCTCATGGAAGGATGATCGCCATGCCGGTATCTATTATGCCATGGGTGAACTTAATAAATATTCATGGCAATTTGATAACTGGGCTAACTATTATAAAGGCATCCGTAAGGCTTATATGATATTGGAGCGTATGGGTGAATGTAAGGACTTGAGCGAGACTGAGCGCCGTGATGTAGCTGGCCAGTGCCATTTTCTCCTGGCTCACTACTATTATTGCCTGGTTCGCCAGTATGGTCCTGTGCCATTGATCCCGAAGACCATTGCTTCTAATGAGAGCGTTGAGAATATGTCTTATCCACGTGCTACCTACGATGAGTGTATCGACTTCATCGCCAAGGAGTATGAAGAGGCTGCTTCCATGCTCGATTCAGAGCGTTCTTCTACAGAAACTTATAAGGTTCCTACTTCTGGTGCAGCCTTGGCTTTGGAATCCAGAGTATTGCTGGAGGCAGCAAGTCCTTGGTTCAATGGAAATAAGTATTATGTAGATTTCAAGCGCAGTTCTGATGGTGCCAACTATTTCAATCAGACCTACGATGCACAGAAATGGGCAAAGGCTGCTGCAGTCTGCAAGCGTATCATTGATACTGGCAAGTATGCACTCTATACAGTGCCTGCTGACAGCAAGACTCCGGAATTCCCAGAGAATGTATCAAAGGCAAACTATCCTGATGGTGTAGGTGGCATTGACCCATTCCGTTCTTATAATGATATGTTCACCGGTGAGGAGAGTGCTTTCAATATCTCTGAAATCATGTGGGCAAAGAACGAGACTGTCGACTTGGTCTGGATTTCTTACCCTGCTGTAGCCGGTGGCGGTAATGGTCTCTGTGTAAGTCAGAACCTGGTAGACGCTTACCGTATGCAGAATGGTAAGGACATCAATGAAGCTGGTAGCGGTTATCCTTCTGCCGATGAGGCTTGGAAGCCTATCGGTGAGGCAAAGACTTTCTCCAACTATCAGTTGAATTCACAGGTAGCCAAGATGTACGATAACCGTGAGATGCGTTTCTATGCATCTATCGTGTTCAACTATTGCTATCGTGAGGGTAGTTCTTATACAGGTACAGCTGCCAATAACAAGAACTTCTACCAGACTTTCTATAAGGACAGTCCGTTTGCAGCCTCGTCTGATTATCCAAACGATAAGTCTTGGTCTGGTTACAACTGCATTAAGTACTGTCACCCATCAGATAAGCCGGGAGCAACAGTCCGTAGCAAGTACTTCCCAATCATTCGTTATGCAGAGGTATTGCTCAACTATGTAGAGGCAATGAACGAGATGGAAGGTTCTTATACCGACGAGGTTCACAATGTAACCGTAAGCCGCAACACAGCCGAGATGGTGAAGTATTTCAATATGATCCGTTATCGTGCAGGTTTGCCTGGAATTACAGAGGCTGATGCTGCAAACAAGGACAATATGCGTGAGTTGATCAAGCGTGAGCGTCAGGTAGAGTTTGCTTTGGAAGGTCGCCGTTTCTACGACTTGCGCCGTTGGGGTGATTTGCAGAGCACCATGTCTAATCCGTTTATCGTGATGAATGTGGATGCACGTAGCAACGAGCAGCAGAAGTTCTATACTCGCACAGTTAGTAGCTATCAGTATTCTCTCTATACCATCACTAACAAGATGTGCCTGTATCCTATCAGACAGACGCTGATTGATAAGAATGCCAAGCTTGATCAGAATCCGGGATGGGAGAAGTAATCAGAAATCATAGAAAATAACGATTAGATTATTACGACAATGAAAATGAATAAATATTTTTCAGCAATGATATTAGGTACTGCCTTGATGGGTATGGCTTCTTGTGAGCCTGTATCTGACCCTTTGGAAAAAGAGCAGTATCAGAAAGAAGTATATCTCGTGGGTGCAGCCCAGGATATACAGGACAAGGAAATTTCTTATGCTGGTGATGGTAGCCTCTATGTATCGGCTGCCATCGGCGGCACCACCTTCCCTGACCAGGATGTACAGGTAACCATCGGCTTGGCAGACAATGCAAAGATGGATATGTACAACTATAAGAATTTTAGTGATGGAGATGTGAAATACCAACCATTACCTTCTGCTTGGTACAATTTCCCTTCTTTTGTTGGTGTTATCAAGGCTGGTGAGGTATATTGCCGCATCCCTTTCACCATCGATACCGAGAAGATTCATGCAGATTCTCTCTATGTCATTCCTCTGAAGGTGGTAACCACTAGTGCTTACAGCATTGTTCAGAAAGACACCACTCTGCTGGTACATCCTAAGATGGTGAACGATTATTCCGGTGCTTATACTTTCGAAGGTACTACCTGGGAGATGAAGGATGGTGAGAAGGTAATGTCAAGTGCTTCTGCCACAACTACTCTCCGTAATGCCGTAGCCCTGAATGCCTCTACCATCCGCCTTTTCCAGAAGGTTGCGATGGAGAAGGTAAAGAATGTGGCAGACAACTGTTACAACATCCGTGTGAATGCCGACAATACTCTGACCGTGACTTCATACGATAAGATGCCTATCACGAATGGTGGTGGTACTTATGATAAGGACAAGGGTACTTTCTCCTTCTGGTATACAACAACCGAGGGTGGTAAGGAATACAGGACAGAAGCAACACTTACCAAGTCAAAGTAAGATAGGCTTAAGTTCAAAATAATTGTATTTATTAGTTAGGACTCAGGGGTGAAGGATTGTTTCAGGATAACAATATTTTTAAACCAGATTAAAATCAACAATGTGATGAAGAAACTACTATATATAATTTTCATGTCCTTCACCCTTATAGGGTGTACTTCCAACGAGAAGGATGTGCTCGATAATGTACAGTTTTACACGACTGATGATTTAGTTGAAATTGCTTCTGAATATGGTATCAAATTTCAGCCTCAAAAAGAGGCTGTTGGTATTCATTTGTCACAAGCGGAAATGGATAGTTTCATAGTTAAGTTAAATGGATTAAAGGGATTAAGAGGAAAACGTATTTTCGACAGATGTATTAAAACTGAGAATGAAGAACAATCTATAAAATATAACGTTCAGTTTCCAACAAGATCCAAAATTGATTCCTTGTATGACGAATCTTATAGCTTTGAGACAAATTATTATAATTCCTATTATGCTTGTGATTGTACTGTAGCATGGTCTATTCTATTCGATGAAAATGGAGAATATTCCAAAAGTTATGCAAGTGCTTTTGTCTCTATATTGAATCAACTTGATGGAATGTCTGCTTCAGATGAGATAGATAGTGAATCTAAGGATGACATATCCTTTACCCCTTGGTTGAATGCCTTTGAATTTCAAGGAAGTTTATTGGTGCCTTATAAGCGTGCTAATTTACCTATTGGCTATTTTACTTTGGGATATTATGGATGTGTTATGATATCTGATTTGGATGGAAGTTTTATTGAATGGAGGTAAATATTATGAGAAAAATATTTTTGATGGTATTGCTATTTGTTTTTAATTTACATTCTTACGCTCAGAATCTTTGCGTAGGAAATAGCTATGTTTCAGATACTATACCAAATTATGTAAATACTTCTTTGTCGAAAGACGAAATTGAGGTTGTACAAGAAATAGTCAGGAATTTTAAATGGGTAGATTATAGCACTATCGCTTCTTTATGTATCCATCCAGAATGGAAAAATGGATATTTCAAAGAGTTAAAGCAATGTGTCAATATCATAGAAACCATGCGAAAGAAATATCAAATTTCGGAATTTATATTTCCTTTTCCTCCTGTTATTGGAAACATGAAACTTATATCGGTTTCTCCTATTCAGAATACAGAAAATTTTGTTGTAAAATATCTTGTTTGGGATGACATGGAGGACCACTCTATAAAACTTTACCTGGACTTATTGGTTTCGAAAAATAAAAAGAATATCACTTTGAAACATGGCGACATAAAAGTGGAGAGTAATATAGGTAGGGCTTCTTTTGTATCAAGATATTCCGAACCTATGTTGTTGTTGTATGATGACAAAACAAGGGCTATTTGGGGAATGTTAAATGGTGATATTCATGTCACCAAAGAACGAGGGTCAATGGGTATCTCAACACGTTCTATTTTGACTATAAAAACTGATTGGTAAAAGAGTAAAAAGATATTGTATTAATTTATAGGGTGTCCAGTTCTATGTTCCAATATTAACTCACTTG
>ULRE01057560.1_pt1 | contig 13471 bp, 8 predicted proteins | sample 1955141 | NCBI WGS metagenome assembly ULRE01 (sample SAMEA4835674, study PRJEB28245) | human gut metagenome | biome: gut microbiome; material: fecal sample | place: Denmark | collected 2008
TTTTGGTGTTCTCCGAGATTGTCCCTAAGACCATCGGAACATCCTATTGGAAGAACCTAATGGGCTTTGTGACATCGGCCATCTCGTTTCTGTCTGTCCTGATGTGGCCGCTTGTGATCATGGTCCGCTTGATCACCAATCTGATGACCAAGGACGAGGACGAGGCTACCGTCAGCAGGGAAGAAGTGACGGCGATGGCGAACATCGGGGCTGAGGAAGGCGTGATTGATTCCGACGAGAACAAGGTCATCCAGAACATCATGAAACTGGACAATGTCAAGGCCTGCGATGTGATGACCCCGAAAATCGTGGCGATGACGGCTCAGGAGAACATGTCTCTGAAGAATTTCTACAAAAACGATACTTATCTGCATTTCTCCAGAATCCCGGTCTATGGGGATTCTCCTGAATATATCACCGGCTATATTCTTCTGAGTGACGCACTTGAGGGACTGGCAGATGATGAGTTCGACAAGCGTCTTGTGGAACTGAAACGTCCGATCTCTTTCTTCACAGAGGAGGACTCCTGCGGTCACATCTGGGAGGAACTGCTCAAGAAGCACGAGCAGATCGGTCTCATCATTGATGAATATGGTTGTTTCCAGGGCATAATCACCCTTGAGGACATCATCGAGACGATCCTCGGTCTTGAGATCATCGACGAGAACGACCAGGCCACAGACATGCAGCAGTTAGCGCGTGAGCGTTGGGAGCGTCGTCAGAAGCGCTTCCGCACCATTGTCCTTCCTAAGGAGGATGACAAAAGCCAAGCTTGATAGTGTGCGGAACCGTCTCGCAATCGCGACGTTTTGAGGCTTGCCATATTGATCTTTTAGCTAAAGGATGGTTATTTGTAATTGGATATATTTTAAAACTGATGAATATGAAAACTAGACTCTTGGGCATGATGGCCATTCTGGTCTCCATCTTTGCCATGACAGCCTGCCAGAAGGACAAGGCTGATGACACTTGGAAACAACTGCCTGTCGGGCAGATCTCTGTGGAAAGCGGAAAAGCCACAATCTCGGTCAATGATATCCCTTGTAACTATGGAAATGTTCAGTTGGTGGCGGACAGCGATGATGCAGCCACTCTTACATTGACAGGAGTCGTGCCAGGTTACAATGACGTGAAGGTGAGTGTGGATCTTCTTAAGAAGTCAGATGATTCTTTCGCGTTCAAGGGTACGACCATCGTGTCAACTCCGCCATCAATAGTTGCCACTCTGCGCAGTACGGATGAAAATCCTTGTTATGCTTTCAATGTTGATGGATCCATCACTCTTGACGGTGCGGTCAAAGTGACTGTCGCGACTCAGGTTCAAGGGGATTCGGCTCCATTGATCGGAAGCTGGAACATTGTCCGCAAGAGCAGGTACATTGAAGATAAGTGTATGGATCCAAATGATCTCTCTCCGATACAGTTCAAATGGAAAATATCTGATGGGTTAGGTGAAACGCTTTTATCTCGTGTTACCTATCTCAATCACTTCGGGAACTGTGTTCTGACAGAGGTGTTCGATCAGGTCACATTTGACGAGACAGGCAATATCATGGCCCGTTACTGGCCCGATTTGGGAGTAGATGATAGTCTGGCGGGAGCATTTTCCTTATTCTTCCCTCCATCAGATGGATACTACAATTACAAACCAAAAAATCATACTGATTGGCTGGAGTCACCTAAAGCCAACCTCGCATTCTGGTATGCTACAGGAAACTCACTCTTCGTTGTTCCTAATGTTGCCGCTATCATTGAAGCCGCGGACTCGGAGACCGTCAGATCGGATGCTTCCGGAATAGATCTCTCCTCAATCATGGAGATTCTGGCACAACTCAAGGAATTTGGAGTGGATGTAGACGCTCTTAATGCGGAACTTCAGAAGATTCTTCAGAGAGGAGTCGAGCTGAAATATTCACTGGATGGTGACAGTCTGAGAATCTACGTGGACAAGGCCCTTTGCGACCCGATCGTAAAAGCTCTTCTTCCGGCACTTCCTAAAATTGATGTCCTTCTTGAGCAGTTGGTTCAGGCGGAAAATGAAACCGCCCGGAAAATAAAGGGGGTTATGGGATTCCTTGGTCTTGAGAAGCCTTCTGATCTGGTGACTCTTTGGAATGCCACAACCGAGTTCGAGATCGCCCTCAACTTCACGAAGGCATAAGCGACAATCACAAGTCTGCTTTTGGCAAGCATCGTGATTGGTAATAAGCTTAATATCAGAGAGATAATAAACCGTCTTTGGTTTGGATGAACCAAAGACGGTTTATTATCTGCTTGGCAGTCAGCTGGTTATCGTCCACTGACTTCTTCGAACGAGATCGCGAATCCACCACCTTCGACTGCTTTCTGCTTGAGGATTGTCTTGCTCTGGCATTTCATTGTGCGGATGCTATATAGGCCTGTTCATTTTGAGAAGATTATTTAAGTCTGATGTTGACTTTAACAGCATTTATCGCTAACGCCCAACCTTCTGCCATCGCCCCACGCGATGATCAGCAGATGCTGAAGAAGGGAATCGATGTCGATTGGTGGGGGAGAAGTGAGAAAAATAAAAGGTGCGTCCCCGCTTTGGGGCGGAAACGCACCCGGTGTTAACAAATGCAGCCTGGCATCAGGCCACGACTGCTAAGTTACGACTATTTTTGCTATTGTGCAGACCTGATCAATACGCCGTGAGCAGGAATGCCATATATAACGGCAGGGTAAGCGTCTCGCCATCGCGTCCGACATTGTACCTGCCCAGCTTGATGGCGCTGTTCACGTGATAGACGTTTTTATTCTTCAAGATGGTTTTTGTGCTCTTGATGTTGCCCGTGGTGGACTTGACCTCGATGAGGGTAATCTGTCCCTTGTAGCGCATCAGGAAATCGACCTCCAACCCGGACTCCTTGTGATAGTAGTACAGGTCCCGGCCCATCTTGGAGAAAACGTCTGCGATGATGTTCTCAAAGATGGAACCCTTGTAACCGAGAAGGTTTCCCTGCAGGACATCAGACTGTGTGCCTTGCTCTAGCATGGAGAGGAACAGGCCGGAGTCCCGCATATAAACCTTGAAGACATCGTCTTCCGCATTGCCGTCCAGTGGCAGCTCAGTCTGAGTGAGATTGTAGCATCTGGAGATGATGCCGGCGTCCTCTATCCACTGAAGGCTCCCCAGATACTCCGATGAGCGGGCTCCCTTGCGGATAGTCGCATACTGGAACTTCTTGTTCTCCTTGGCCAGCTGGCGGGGGATGGATTCGAAGCATTCGCGGATCTTGGGTTTGTCCGCATCGTCGGCATACTTAACCATATCGTCCTTGTACTCGTCCACAATGTTGCGCTGGACCTGCAGGACTTGGCCGATGTCGTGGTTCTGCAGGAAGGTACCCACAGCCTCAGGCATACCGCCAACGACGATGTACTGCAGGAAGAGGTCATTCATCCGGTTGTGGATGGCCTCGGGGACGGGGACTTCCTTCTTCAGGCACTCGTGGAGAAAGTCGATGATCTCCGGCGTGATGCCGTTTGCCCACAGGAATTCCTCAAAGTCCAGCGGGTTCATGTCCACGATGGTCTCGTAACCCACCGGGACTGACGTGCCTTTCTTCTGGTCTTTCTTCTTTTTCTTGGTTCCGTAGCCGCTGACACCCAGCAAGGAGCCGGTGCAGATGACATCGTACCGACCGTCAGTCTTGAAGAACTTCAAGGCGGTGCGCGCCTCCGGGCACTCCTGCAGTTCGTCAAGGATAAGGCAGGTCTCTCCGGGAACAAACGTGGCACCCGGAATCATGGCGGTGAGATACATCACAATGTCATCCACTTTCTTGGAGCCACGGAAAGCGGCCTTGGCTTCCTCCATCTCATAGAAGTCAATATAGACGTTGTGCGCATAGTTCTCCTCGGCAAAACGCAGCACGGAGAAAGTCTTCCCACATTGACGGACACCTTTGATGACGAGGGGCTTCCTTGAAGGGTTCTTTTTCCAGTCCTGAAGGACGGTTTCAATCTTACGTTTGAGCATGTTACACTTTTTCAAGCGACTTTTCGTTGCAAAGCTACATTTTTCCAAGCGACTTTCCAAACGTATTCAACACTTTTCAGCTTATTTCATTATTTACAAACCTCTGTGTAGGACTAAGTTGTGCTGATAGTTTTATTGGTGAACATTTTTTCACAGTGTAGATGTCGATTAAATTGTTCAGCAGCAGGGGGAGTGTTGGAATGGCGGATAACATGATATGTGATAGTTCTGCATCTTATGGTGATTAGTAACGGGTGGATAGTCGAAGCTGTTACAATAATAACCTCATTGAAATTTTTCCAACAACAGTGGTGTTGATAACAAAAATAAGCAATTTTGTCGGATAAGAGGTGCTTTTTAGGGTAATTTTGTCGATTAAGAAGATTGTTTGTCTAGTTTACTTGTCAGATTGACAACCAGCAAGGGGCAGGTGACTATTACATCAAATGACCGTCTTTATCACAAAGTAATAATTTACAGTGGACTTATTATCTATCTGTTACGCCAGAAACGCAGTAATATGATGACAACAATCATTTCCGTTAATACTCCATAATTATCTTGAGGTACCAGAAGTGATTGTCTTCAATGTCGGTAAAATTTGCTAAATTTGTAAATTGGCAAGATTGATGATAGGAAATGAACAGCTTTACGGAAAACACTCGCGTGCAAGTGCCGGCGGCATTGCACTTATGTCGTCTGGGATATACCTATCTCGATGACATTTCAGATTATAATCCTGACACAAACATTCTGACCGGCATATTTCTTCGCTCACTCAGGCGATTGAATCCCGAATTGGATGAGACTGGAAGCCATCAGATGCTTGACAAGATAGTCGGAATGCTTCGGAATGATGATCTGGGCAAAGAGTTCTATACCATACTCTCTGCCAACAGTGGTCTTAAACTTGTCGATTTCGAGAATGCTGACAATAACGAGTGGCACGTTACCACTGAATTTACCTGTGAGAATTCTGACACCGGCGACAGTTTCCGTCCAGACATAACTTGTTTTGTGAATGGGCTTCCGCTTGCCTTCATTGAAGTCAAGAAACCGAATAATCACGATGGAATTCTCGCTGAAAGAGACAGAATCAACAAGAGAATGTCCAACAAGGCATTCAGGCGCTTTATCAACATCACGCAGTTGATGATTTTCTCCAATAATCAAGAATATGATAACGACAACCGTGTTCCGATTCAAGGGGCTTTTTATTGCTGCATCTCAGAGAATAAGGCGTTCTTCAATGTCTTTCGCGAGGCAGACAAAAACTTTGTCTCTTCTTATCCTTATGAAGAGGTCTCAGAGGAACTTGAGAAAAGGGTTCTCAAGCATCGCAACTGTGTAGTTATTAAAAATCTTCCTGACTATCAGACTAATAAAGAACCATCTACTCCTACCAACAGAATTCTGACATCGATGTTGAGCAAGGAGCGTTTCCTGTTTCTCCTCCGATATGGTTTTGCCTACGTGAACAAGACGACGGAAGAAGACGACGGCAGCAAGAAGGTTTCTTTGGAAAAGCACGTGATGCGGTATCAGCAACTTTTCGCATCTTTGGCCCTCAGGAGAAAATTAGCCGCTGGAGTCAAAAGCGGTATCATCTGGCATACTCAAGGGAGTGGTAAGACCGCACTCGCATACTATTCCGTGCGAAGCCTTACGGATTTTTATGCTCAGAGGCAGACTGCCGTGAAATTCTATTTCATCGTTGATCGCATCGCTCTTATGGAACAGGCAAGCGATGAATTTGCAGCGAGAGGACTGATTGTAAGAACTGCGAACAGCAGGAATGAACTGATGAAAGATTTCAGAAGCATCGACCCTGTGGAGAACAGCGTGGGCAAGCCTGAGATAATGGTCGTCAACATACAGAAATTCAAGGAAGACTCTGAGAAGATACAGTTGGACAACAGTTACAGCACATCTCTTCAACGGGTGTTCTTTATAGACGAAGCGCATAGGGGCTACAATCCAGAGGGGAGTTTCCTTGCAAACCTGCTTGAAGCTGATAAGGATGCCGTAAAGATAGCTCTAACAGGAACGCCTCTTCTTAAGGAAGAAAGAGAGTCTTGGCGCGTTTTCGGTAATTACATTGACACATATTACTACGACAAATCAATCTCTGACGGATATACCCTGAAGTTGATGCGCGAGCCTATAGAAACGGTCTATAAGGAAAAGATAAAAAGCATATTGGACAAGTTGGCCGGAGGTGTGGAAATCAAGAAGAGCGACATTGACAAGAACAAAATCCTTGAGCACGATAGTTATCTTAATGCTCTTCTTGACTACATAATCACCGACTTCCGCCGTTTCCGCAAGGAACAGGATGATGAAAGTATCGGTGCGATGATAGTTTGCAGGACAAATCCACAGGCAAGAGAAATGTATCGTCTGTGGCAGGAGAGATTCTCACGGTCTCTGTATGTCGAGAAGAAGCAGGAAGAAAAACTGATGATGCTCGAAGACCCGATGATTTCATATGGTTCTCCCAAGAAGCCTCTCAAGGCTTCTCTTATATTGCATGATGAAGGCGACAAACTTGAGAGAAAGGCCTATATCGAAGGGTTTAAGAAGCAGATGTCAGTAGATGTGCTGATTGTCAACCAGATGCTTCTTACAGGTTTCGATGCGCCGAGGCTCAAAAAGCTCTATCTCGGCAGGAGCCTTGACGGACACGACTTGTTGCAGGCGCTTACAAGGGTCAATCGTCCATACAAGGACTTCAAATATGGCTACGTGGTTGATTTTGTCGATATAAAGGAAAACTTTGAGACGACCAACGACCGTTATCTAAGGGAGTTGAACCGCACTGTGGATACGGCGGATGTCCCAGTCGATGCACCAGTAGGTAATGTGATTATCGAGGACAAAGAGGCTGTTATCTCCAAGATGAAGGAGATAAAGAATATCCTTTTCAACTTCACATGTGAGAACCCGGAGGATTTTCGCAAGGAGCTTGACGAAATCAGTAGCAAGGACGCTCTCTATGCACTCCGTTCCACTCTTAATGAAGCGAAGGCTATAATCAATCAGGTCAGGGCATTCGGTGACGAGGAGCTTAAGTCAAAGGTTGAAAAACTGGCGGTAGTCGGCATTCCAACTCTGATTTCGGAGGTAAGTCACCGTATCGAACGCATCAATTTGATGGAAAACACCGAGCATATGGCTGATGTTTCGGGCATCATAAACATTGCTCTCTCCGAACTCGATTTTGAGTTCAAGAAAGGTGTCCCGGAGGAAATGAGAATAGTCGTGAATGACATCCGTGAGCGTTGCGACAAGGTACAGGCTGAATTTGAGGCTAATTTTGACAAGGGAGAGGATAAGTATGTGATTCTTGCCGACCAGTTCCGCGAATACTTCCGTAAGAAGGGCTTCGTACCACAAAACACGGCGGAGGCGAAGGAAAGCATCGAGTATATGGATACCGTGATGGCAAAAATCCGTGAAATCAACCGGCGCAATAATCTTCTGAAGAAGAAGTATAGGGGTGACGAGCGTTTTGTGCGTATCCACAAGAGAATTGAAGAGGAGAATGCGAAGAGGGAGAAGCCTATAATCTCTTCCGGAGAATACGAAATCGCAGAGAATTTGTCACAAATGAAGTCGCAGATAGACAATATGATATACCTTAATTCCCATATTGTCGACAATGAGGATGCCTTCAAAAGGGATGTGCTTGCTATTATCGGCTCCAAGTTGGTTGATATGGGCATACCGGCCACGCTTTCTGACCGCAAATTCATCAACAATCTTATTACAGCAGAATATTTTCAACAGAGAAACTATCTATAAATGAGCGATATAAACATTACAGAGTCAACGGTAGCCTTGATTGATTCACTCAAGAGTACAACGGCAGAGTTCGGTCTTGCGGGAACAGGAAGTGAATATAAAATTGTCATAGAAATCTTCCTTTATAAATTTTTCAATGACAAGTTCGGTTATGAAGCCAAGAAGGACAAGGTCTATGGAGAGCGGTTGAGGAGAGCGGAAAAATGGGATGCCGAATATGACACATTTACAGACGAGGAGGTGGAAGACCTGTTCAGCTATCTTCCTTCTTCGGTGCCGAGACTGAAGCCTGAGCACACTCTTGCCCATCTCTACAACGCCACAGGTAAGGGCGATTTTTCTACCCTTTTAGATGCGACGCTTATTGACATCGCAAAGATTAATTCTGACACGTTCTCGGTTTCCACGTCTGGAAAGAGCCGTGTGAACATTTTTTCGGCTGTTACATCCTATGTGACTGACACTCAGAAACGAGACGAGTTCGCAAAGTCGCTGATGCGCAAAGTGGCTTCGTTCAATTTCGAAGATGTCTTTACCGAAAAATATGATTTCTTCTCAAGAGTGTTCGAGCACCTTCTCAAGGGCTTCAACAATGCGGGAGGAGGAAAATACGCTGAGTATTATACTCCGAGAGCTATCGCTCAAGTAATGGCAAGGCTTCTTGTGGGGGACAATGCAGACCTGAGGGGAGTGACTTGCTACGATCCGTCAGCTGGAACGGGAACACTGCTTATGGCTCTTGCACACCAGATTGGGGAAGATCGCTGTACAATCTATAGCCAGGACATTTCCGAAAAATCCAGTGAGATGCTCCGACTCAATTTGATTCTTAACAACTTCGCGGCTTCGCTCCCCAATGTTGTGCAGGGAAACACCCTCCTTGAACCATCGCACAGGAATCCAGACGGCACGTTGAAGAAGTTCGATTTCATCGTGTCTAATCCTCCGTTCAAACTTGACTTCCCGGAATATAGGGATACCTTGGCATCTGACGGAGTCAGGTTCTGGGCCGGAGTTCCTAATGCAGTATCCAAGATAGATCCGGCAAAGCCGAAGATGGCCATCTATACCTGTTTCATCCAGCATGTCATCAATTCTCTGAAATCGACGGGTAAAGGGGCGATTGTCATTCCTACTGGATTTATTACTTCCAAGAGCGGGGTAGAGAAAAGAATTCTGGAGAAAATTGTGAACGAAAGGATTGTCTATGGCTGCGTGTCAATGCCGTCTAATGTCTTCGCTACCACGGGAACTAATGTTTCGGTACTCTTTTTCGATAAGAGTGCAAGTTCTGACAAGGTCATCCTAATCGATGCAAGCAAGCTTGGAGAAGAGTACAAGGAAGGCAGTAATCAGAAACGACGCTTGAGGGATTTCGAGGTGGACAAGATTGTGGAAGTATTTCAGAACAAGGAGAGCGTCGATGATTTCTCCGTTGCAGTGACCTATGACGAGATTAAGGAGAAAGGTTATTCCCTTTCCGCCGGGCAGTACTTCGATATCAAGATTGATTATGTGGATATTACCGCAGAGGAATTCAACAAGAGGATGACTGGTTACAAGGCTGAGCTTACGGCTCAGTTCGAGGAAAGTCACCGGCTGGAAGCGGAGATAATGAAGCAACTTGATAGTCTTAAATTTAATGAATAGTTCAATGGGGAATATTAAAACAGTTAACTTGAGTTATCACGAGGAGAGTGGAAATACTAACCGCCGAGTGAAATATGGTGATAAGAATAGTTTCTCTCGATTAGTCGTGTCTTTTTCAGATGGTACGACTACGAGACATTTTGAATTTGATGCGAATGATCTTCCTGATACGGATTCTATTCATTTGAAATTCAATCCGGTTACAAAATCCATTGCTTGGTCTCCAAAGCATATTGATTCTAAGGTCAAGGAGTTGTATTGATATGAATTTATTAAAGAAATCCAGATTAGGAGAGTTAATAGAGGTGACCCGTGGGGCAAGTCTGAGTGGAGAGTATTACTCAACAAAAGGTGAATACATACGCTTGACTTGCGGGAATTTTGATTACCATAATAACTGCTTCAAGGAGAATACTTCAAAAGATAATCTGTTTTATACAGGAGAGTTCAGAGAGGAGTTTCTCCTTGAAAAGGGAGACATTATCACTCCTCTGACCGAACAAGCCATAGGACTTCTTGGAACTACAGCCCGCATTCCTAAAAGCGGAAAATACATCCAAAGTCAGGATATTGCCCTTGTTAAATGTAAAGCTGGCAAAATTGATCCAACATTTTGTTATTATCTGATCTCGTCACGACTTGTTCGCAATCAGTTGAGTGCAGCCGCTCAACAGACTAAAATCCGCCATACTTCACCAGATAAGATAAAAGCCTGCACTGTATGGATTCCTGAACTTGACGAGCAAATAACTATCGGACGATTATTAGCTTCTTTGGATGATAAGATTCATCTTAATAAGCGGATAAATGATAATTTACGAGCAAGCCGAGCGCAGAGCCAAACGCAGTTTGAACTATGCCGAGGCGCAGCCGTAAATGCGGACGTTAGTCCGAATTTACTGACGCTTGACCGTTCAACAAGAGGGGTAAGAGTTCGTCTCGCTGCTTAATAAGTTCTGCATTTTGTACCGAAATCTGTTTCATGTGTTCAAATAAAGGACTTATCATTTTATCAAATTTCTTCAATATCTCGCTTTGTGGTTTCACCAACTTTATTGAATAAAGTGTTGAAGATGTCATACTTGGAACTCCAGTTCCAGAATTCCAACGTGTAAAGTCAATATCCTTAATTGTATAATAAATATACTTTGCGCAATTACTTAGCTTCATTTCTGAATAGAACATTGTATCAACAGTCCAAAAGGCTTCGTTTACATACATGATATTATTCAATGAGCCTTTACGAGGCATCAATACTGATTCTCCATCATATAGATATTCAGACACTTTACGCATTTCACCACCGCTACCATAAACCGGATATATACCATCCGCCAGATGTTTATGGTCACGACCATTTCTTATGGTCAGTAAGTGCTCCAAAAAGCAAAAATCCCATCCCTGCGGTATTTCACGCTTCAGCTTCTCATTCCACACCATAGCTCCGCCACTCGACTTGTACGGTTTGCCCTCCTCATTCGGGAAGTCAAACTGCACAAACCAATATTCGTAGAGTTGCTTCGCCATAGCCTCTAAATTATCATTTATCTGACGATTGAGGCAAATCTTCCTATCAATGTCAGAGAAGATATTGCCAATGAATTCTTGCATTTCTAAAGAAGGCGCCAATATTGGAATATTGTTCAATGTTTCTGTAGATAAGGTATATCTCATACCACTACCCGTGGCATTTAATTCGAAGTACTTCTTTATGTAATTAGAATGCAAGAAGGCATTTAAGTATTTTCCTGATAATATGTCGGCGTTGGGCTTAACTAAGGCGCAATGATAGCCAAGAACGGTATTGTCTAAATCATCGGCTATGTATGCAGGTATGCCGATATCATCTCTTGTTTCGCTATCCTTGGTGAATGCGACATAACCTTCCTTTAACGAAAATCTCTTTATGTTATTATCATTAGCACTCGCTATCATAAAGTTAGGAACCAGATCTTTAGTTATAGCCCAATTATGATAGATGTCTACAAAGTTGCAAAGTCTTACAGATTGTTCTCCCTCTTTCGACTTTTTATCAATGCTGCTAATGTAAATTTCAGCAATGTCTCCTAGTTTATATTTCTTCAGTTCCATACTTTATTCTCCATCTTTAAGCATCTTCCTGACTTCTTTATCAAAGTCAGAATCAATCTGTTGCGTCGGGTCAAACAACGCATATTCTTCTTCCGCTTTTTTCTTTGCTTGTGCCGCGGAAATCTTGCCCTTGTCCGGAAGAATCTGATAGCGGCGGAATGTTAGGAATTCATTGATGCTGGCAGCAAACTGCTCCATATTGAAAGTATTCTCGCGCTCAATGAGGTCTTCGATATAGTCGAAATAGCCTGCCACAGTGCGCTCCAATTGTCGGATTTCCTTTTCTTGAAGGTAATTCTTTGCAATGCTTACATCTGATTTCAAGACTCGTCCGTCCGGAGCATTCTTCCAAGTCGTCAGTCCCATATTCTCTTTCGTGTGGTCGGCTTTGGTATAGATGATTTCCGCCGCTGTCTGACCAGTTATGGCGTAGTGGAAGCGGTTTTGGACCATTGCGTAAAAATCTCGTGTTGTCTTTGCGCTGCGGTCATAGTCAATGCTACATTCAGCGTATATGTCTGTTATCTGCTGCCAGATACGGCGTTCGCTTGCGCGGATGGAGCGCACCCTTTCGAGCAATTCACGAAAGTAGTCTTTCCCGAACATTGCGGTGCCTTGCTTCAGGCGCTCATCATCCATTGCGAAGCCTTTGCGGATATATTCGTTAAGAATTTTCGTCGCCCACTGACGAAATTTAGTGGCTTTGGCGGAATTAATACGATAGCCAATAGCAATAATTGCATCCAGATGATAAAATTCCACATTATGAGTCTGGAATTTATCATCTATAGCTCCGTGAGGAGTGGTTATTTCCATTTTGGAAACAACCACTTCCTTGTCAAGTTCCCCTTCTTCAAATATATTCTTCAGATGCTTGCTGACGGCAGGGATACCCACCCCAAATAGCTGAGCCATAGCTTTTTGGGTGCACCATATTGTTTCATCTTTTATGACGACCTGCACTTTGCCGCTGTCTTCCGGCATATTATACAGTAGGAATTGTACTTCTCGATCCATATCAACTACTTCTGCTTGAAACCACACATATGGCCTCAATACAAAGGTAGTGAATTTTATGGACTTGGCGGTTATCCGATATACTTCCGATGGGACATTTTCACATTGACCTGATTCACTTTAGCATAGTGGAGGGTGGTGTCGATTTTCACATGACCGAGAATGCATTGGACTTGTTCTATCGGCATTCCTTTATCTATTGCCATAGTGGCGAGGGTGCGACGGAATTTATGTGGGTGAATTTTGTTTAGTCCAATGCTTTTGCCTATTGTCCGGAGACGGACTTCAACTCCACTGATTGTCAATCTGTTGTTGGGTTTTGATAGTGAGACGAAAAGTGCTGGATTTGTGTCAGTTCGGGTGTCAAGGTATTGCTGTAGGTGAATCTTTGTCCTGGCATTGAAATAGACTTCACGCTCTTTGTTGCCTTTTCCGAAGACTATGCATTGGCGTTCGTGGAAATTCAGATCGTTGCGGTTCATTCTGACGAGTTCTCCGACTCGCATTCCGGTGGAGGCGAGCAGGTCAATGAGGGCAAGATCACGGATCTCTGTGCAGTTGTCGCGGAGTTGTTCGAGTTGCTCATCAGTTATTGTCTCTTTCACCAAAGTGTCCGTGCGTACTTTGTGGATTCTGCGTACTGGACTTTTGAGTATGAGGTCTTCGTCTTCGAGCCAGGAGAAGAAGCTGGAAAAGATTCGCCGGATGTTGTCGACGGTGACTTTGCTGAGGTGGCGTTCTTCTTGATATTCAGCAAGATAAGTACGTATGTCGTTAGTTGACATTTCGGCAACTGGTTTCTTTATCGTGCTGAACATCTTTATTATCGTGTTCTCATAGTATGTAAGTGTTTTAGCTGAACCTCCTTCAATTTTCTTTGCTGAGATGAAAGAGGAAAGGAGTTCA
>ULRE01057234.1_pt1 | contig 13432 bp, 14 predicted proteins | sample 1955141 | NCBI WGS metagenome assembly ULRE01 (sample SAMEA4835674, study PRJEB28245) | human gut metagenome | biome: gut microbiome; material: fecal sample | place: Denmark | collected 2008
CACACAGCTTGCATTGTTCTGAATTCGTCGAACTCACGTTAATATTAGATTTGTAAAGATGGCATATGAAGACTTCTTAGAAATTGAGCAAAACTTGGCTACAAATAGATATAATGGATGCTATATTAGTCCCAAATCGGAGATTAATCTTACCGAATCGGGACTATTTTTTCAATTTTATAATACGTTGTTTACCGAAGATTTACTGATGATCTTTTTTAATTTTAGAACTCAACATACTTATTATTTTATCTGTGTCACTGTTGTTATTTTCAGGTTTTAATATTTTTTTACTTTTTAAATCTAAGTGTTGAGATAAAATTTTGTAAGATTGATAATTATATAAATTATCTTCATCTTTTGCATTATACTCTTTTGCTAATTGTGCATTTATATATGTCATGTAAAATGATTCAATATTATAGTGCACTGCATATATGAAAAAATTTGAGTTGTCTAAGTCTGTAGCATCAAATAACAATGAGAATATTTTTTTTTCTTTACCACTATTTAAAGCTGTTGCAACCCATATAAACTTGGGTAAGTGCAGACTTAATAAATTAAGTTTCAAGTCTGAATCTTCTATTTCATCATCCTCCAATTTCATCCATTCTTTTTTTAAGTGACATACTGTAAAAAGTCGAATATCCCATTCAATATCCTCCCATCCATTCATATAGTATGTATTGAAGTCGTATATTATATGGAAAATAGAATGAAATTTAATTCTTATTTTATGATATAAAGGAAGAAGAATTATATTAACATCAGCATTTACCTTATCCTTACTTGTGTATTCGTACCAATGTGTTTCCAATCTTTGGTAATATTCATCTTTGAACTCCATTTTAACAAAAGGCCCTAATCTGTCATCATGAACGTATAATTTGTTTATTCTTGATGAAAACATACGAAGATCTTTTCTTTTTTTGAAATCAGTATGAACAGCCAAATCTTCTATACTAAATATTTTAGGCGAAATACTTTTATCAATATTATATCCATTAATTGTAACCGCATGAAACCCTATGGGCACAGATCTTGGTATACCATCCTTTCTTACACCCTCTTCATTTTCGTACATCAATCTTACTCCAATTATAATCGGAATATGGGCATTCATATATCCCCTTATTATGGCTTTAAGATAACTTGTGTTTATAAAGCCTGTTGTTAGAGGTTCAAATCCTTCATCTTTAATCGCTTGAGCCATTTGAGATGGTTGTAATCCTTTATGCGGAAAACTACTATTTCCTGTATGCTTGTCGATAATTTTCTTTGCATTTTGAGTTATTTCACTCGGGGATGATATATAGTTTTTTCCCCAGTTATACCCGATTGCATGTAGTGCCGACCAAAGTGCAGATGTTGCACATGCTGCTATTGCGTTATCTTGTTCTTGGAATGCAAGAGACTCTACAACGAGTTCAATTCCTAAAAAATGTATCTTATACTCTCTTAAAACAGGGAATACTCTATTAGAAGTTAAATCATTTTTAGTTGGATAAACCTTGAGACAAACTTTTCCCAACAATGTTTTAGGTATTGGTCTTATAACAATAAATCCGATAAAATCTTGTTGTAATTTTTTTATTATAGAAGTTTTATTTTGAATAATCCCTTCTTTTATCTTGTCAATATTAATCTTTTTGTTAAAAAATATAATTCTAGAGCACCATTTAGGATATTTTTGAAAACATCTTGCATAGTATCTAGTATAATCTTCCATGTAATCATGGTCTATATATTCTTTTTCCAGTATATAAGATTTAGCTCCAATAAAATTAAGATAATCATTCAAATAGTCGATATGCTCATTTTGTAAAGCTTGTTCATCCAATATCTTCAATGATATTAACTGTGATATTATGCTTGAAAAAGAAGCATATTTAAAAACCTTATCAGAAAGAAACATTCCTATTCTTATTTTACGTCAAGTTAAATATTAAAAAATTCCGAGATATACCTTAATTCATCGTCTTTATCTCCTCTTTTGCTTTCGTTTCTATTGGATTGAATAATGATAGTATGTTTTTCAAATTCTGATTCCCATTTTGTTTCTGCATATATTTGTTCTATTTTGCAATAAACACTTTCCCATTTTCTGATATTTCCTTTTTTTCGGACTTTAGTATCTATTTTAATATTTTTCTGTTCTTTATTCATAATTATTAAATTAAAGAAGATTACTAATAAAAAGATAGTTCTTCAGTCATGGAATTGAAATTTATTTCACCATTTAATTCACCTTGATAATGAATGTTTCTATTTTTAGAATAAAAATGTTCCTTAGAATAACCAATAAATTTTATTCCAGCAACATTCTCAGTCTCTCCATTGCCGATTATTTTTGTAATATTATTTGATTCACCAGTTATATTAAAAACTGCTTTACCTTGTACTGCTTCCGAAATAGGAGTATTTTCTGAAATTTTTGTTTGGAGAGTTATTGTCGAACTTTTTTCATTAGACTGTATACAGATGAGTTTCCTAGCTTTATAAATAGAAACAGCAATCCACCACTTATCATCCCATTGCTTCTTGTTGGAAAGTTTCTGTATAAAAGGTTCTATTTCCCCTTTAATAGAAGGAAAAAAATTCTCTTCACATAATGATGCATTATAATATATAGCACCATGAGATTTAAAAGATATATTGGTACTTACTCCATTTTCAATTGCATTGAGATTAATAGATCCCTCTCCAGAAAGCGAAGCTCCTATTATTACTTCTAATTCTTGATTAACTTCTCTGGTCGATTCACTGAAATAAATTGGGTGAAAATTTTCTTTTATATTACCCAATCTCATCCAAGAATTTTTTTTCCAATAACCAAAATCCCCCAATTCTATAGTCATTCCTGGTAATATTGGGTATATTCCGTTTGTACTATTTTTGAAGTTTTTTATTACATCCATATTTATATCAATTCTGACTTTATCAGATGAAATTACATGATAAATCAATTTATTTTTCCAAAAATACAATTTATAATTGATAATCTACTGAAATAAGCATTTTTTTTGCTAACTAACAATACTTTAGTAATTTTTTACTGATAAAATTAAATTAAACAATAGAATAAGCATTGGCAAATTAAAAAAAAATATTAAAGAATTTATTGATATACTCCCAAAAATGAAATCTTATTTTTGTACAAAAAAGCATTAACTCCATTTTAAAATATTATAGCAATTTACTTAATTAGACCTTACAATTAGTCAATATTAATAGCAAATTATTCACAATACGATTCTAAAATCTTTCAAATCATACATTCATGTCTCAATTCATTAGTAATTGCCTTATTTATGAAATCATTAATTGTCATTCCAGAACTTGCTGCAAATACTGCAACACGAGCATGTAAATCAGAACTCATACGCAAATTGAGTTTACCACTAAATGGTTTTACAGGCTCAATCCCATCAGCCATACAACCTTCAAGATAACTATCAATTCCATCTTCAAAATCTTTTCTAAGTTCATCAATAGTAGTTCCCTCATAAAGAATCAAGGCCTTATTAGCCATTCCTTGTACCTTACCGCAAAGACAATTATCTTCTTTGCGGTATTCTACAGAACCCTTGTAACCTTTGTACTCCAAATAATCCATAATAATTTATTTTAAACTGTTATTTTTAAATATTGGTAAATCACTTTCATCATTAACGATTCCATTATATAGCCCTGTTTCCTCATTTTTAAAACAAAATATGTGAACCGGAAGTTATACCTTTATTATGCTTGGTGTAACCAAAGCAACCGAGTTAAGTAATTCTTTCTCAAAAGTGAAATCCTTATGATATTTCTTGAATCGTTCTATCAGTTTCTCTTTTAATCCCATTACATTTATATTTCGCACAAAGGTACTAAATTTGGTACTAAAAATAAAGGAAATATAAAAAATACTGATACTATTTTATAACCATGCTTAAGAAAGAGATAAATCCTAATAAAATAAAGGTATAAATACGAAGCATTCTAGATGCATAAGCATGTTATACAATAATAAGAATACTCCACTTTTTGTACCTTGTAGAAAATATTGAAAAAGCTTGGGAAATATACCATTTTTTCATACATTTGTATAGAGTCAAAGGCTTTCGGAAATTGCGAAACATTTCTAATACCTTGATTATCTGATTTTTAAATGTTACAATATTGTACCTCACGTGTATTTGAGTTTTTCAAACAAGTTTTGAACTTATTGAATACCAATGTTTGTCAAGATTTTCTAAATAACTGCATCGGCAAGTAGGATATTGTAATCAACAGCAAAGAATAGATATCCCCCCGAAGCTGCTGAGAAATCAATGGCTTCGAGGGGATTTTCATTTGTAATTTTTATAAAAGCGATGAGTTATCTATAAAAACAGAGGAGACGCAATATAAAAGAAGTGGTGTTTGCTTCTTTTGTCATTGTATTATGAAGTAAGCAGAATCCTTTTCTGGAACTAGTACAATTTCTGTGGATTCTTTTATAGGATAATATATACTATCTTTTTCCTGACAATATCTCCAACTCAAAGATTGCGGACTAAAAATAATTTTTGCGTTTTGATACAACGGGTTTATTCTGGATTCCTCTTTTTCGTTTTTTATCCAGGCTTGTTCTTGCCACTCGCTTGTAAGGTACTCGCCATCTTCTGGTATTATTACTCGAGTTTTTCCGTTGGAATATAAATCTACAATCCATACTTTAAATGAATTTAAAGAAAAAGGATTCTCTAGTTCAATAGAGAGTAAGTAACGGCGATAAGTCGCTGTTTCTTTAATCATTCGAATGCGATTTATTCCACGACCATAACCTTTGAATGAAAAGACGTCATACTGCCCATTCGGTTTGCGGTATATCAGAGAATAACCCATTTTGAGAGAATAACGCTCATGAAAATCCAAGGTACCCAAACAGTGATCATTGGAACAGACTTTGGATAAAAAATTGATGTCCGGACATAGGCGTACTGCCTGTTCTATCAGGCGGAAGAAGATATTGATCGTACTAATTTCATGGATATCATCACAATGTAAAAGAAGTAGTGACAGATCTCCCTGCAAATAAGAAAAAATTTTATAAAGATCTTCCTGTGGGTAATATTTTCGCTTACCTTCTTTATATCGTTGCAATTCAGCAAAGGCCTTTTTAATATCGCGGAGTGCGCAAACTTGACTTATCTCTTCAGGAGAAAAAACTGGCAATTCTGTTATTCCTTTCAAGAGAGAATCACTATACGTTACTAAATTATCTGGATAATCTTTACATTCACCGGGTAGAGCAAATCGGAGAGTATCTTCATAATAGTCATAATAGGATCCCATATCTGCCATTATATTGCCGATATCGTACGAAGGTGTTTTTTCCTGTGGATTTTTATTTTCCGATGTTTTAGATTCACAACAGTTTCCGATCAATGTCATACATAAAATTACTGTCCCTATTTTCAACATATCTTTTATTTTTATTTTTTTATGAAAACTGATAATAAAAAATGGAGTCTGATTTTTTTACAAAGATATATAAAAAAGAGTTGTTTCCATTTGAGATATGAGAAAATCAAGATGGAATTTGTTTTTATGGGAAAATGAGAGAATCATTTCTGTCGTTTAATACTTTCTGATATGATTTTCAGGAATGTATACCATGACTTGCCCAGAATATTTTTATTGAGTAACTTTATTAAAGCCAATTAATTATTTTTTTTCGTAACTATGGGGTGGTTTATCTATTTTTTCTATCTTTGCGTTTGTAGTAATTGTTGATTTAATATTATTGAGGCATGAAAAAGACACTCAAAAATATTTATTGGGGATTTTTATGTTTGTTCTTTCTGCTGTCCTGTCATCAGCAGAAAGAGGTTTCTTCAAGCCGTTTGCCCGATTATCCCATATCAAAGGGAGTCTCTGCTCCTTTTTCCGGTTTTATTGGCGATTGGATGGTGGTGGCCGGAGGATGTAATTTTCCGGATGTTCCGGCATCAGAAGGGGGAAAGAAAGTTTATTACCGCGAAGTTTATGCTTTGAATACAGCGGACACAGCTTCCCGTTGGGTGCATGTGGCCGACTTGCCTTTTCCGGTGGCCTATGGGGCAATGGCGGAAACAGAACAGGGACTGGTCTGTATGGGCGGAATGAACAGTGATTCTGTCATGACAGCCGTATATCGGATCGAGAAGATTGCCGAAAAGGATTCTTTTGCCATCCGATGCTTGCCTTCGTTGCCCGCACCGATAGACAATGGAGCAGCCGCGCACAGTCAGGGCAAAATTTATCTGACAGGAGGAAACCAGAACGATCACGGGCGTAGATTATATGCTTTGACACTCGGTTCGGAGGAAGGGGAAAGCTGGAAACAGCTGGCCGATTATCCGGGAAATATGCGGGTACAGCCTGTTTTGTTGGCTCAGGATAGCGCCTTGTATCTGTGTGGAGGTTTTGAAGCTCTTCGGCCGGACAGTTGTGTCTTGTCTGTTGATATGTTGCGCTATGATGTGGCTCGCAATGAGTGGAAGCACGGTTCTGCTTTCCCGAAAACTCCATCAGGCGAACAGCGTTGTCTGGTTGGCGGAAGTGGGGTGGCTACTTCAAAGCACCTGATTCTGACAGGAGGAGTCAACTACCGCATCTTTAAGGATGCTTTGGAAGGTCGGGCACCTGAGGACTATATGAAGAAATCTCCGGAGTGGTATCGTTTTAATCGTGACATATTGGTTTATTCTCCGGAGCAGGGCACCTGGCAGGTGCTGGACGGTACTGAGGCTGCTGCCCGTGCCGGTGGTGTGCTCCTTCAGAAGGATGGTCTTCTGTATATGGTTTGCGGGGAGATAAAACCCGGAGTGCGCAGTGCAGAGGTGAATGTGATTTCTGTGTTCAATGAGAAAAATATATAACCCTTTAAACAATCATTTATTATGGAAAAAATAATCGGACTTATCGATGCTCCTTTTACTCCGTTTTATGAAAATGGAGAAGTGAATTATGAACCTATTGGCGCTTATGCTCAGATGCTGGCTAAAAACGGACTCAAAGGTGTTTTCATTAACGGTTCTTCCGGCGAAGGCTATATGCTTACGGACGAAGAAAGAATGAAACTTACCGAAGCGTGGATTAAGGCTGCCCCAGAAGGGTTTAAGGTAATTGTTCATGTAGGAAGCTGTTGTGTAAAGTCGAGCAAGATGCTGGCAGAGCATGCTCAGAAATGCGGGGCGTGGGGAATCGGTGCCATGGCACCTCCGTTCCCGAAAATCAACCGTATCGAGGAATTGGTGAAATATTGTGAGGAGATTGCGGCCGGTGCTCCGGATCTGCCTTTCTATTACTATCATATACCTGCTTTTAATGGTGCTTTCCTGCCGATGACCGCTTTGTTGGAAGCTGTTGACGGACGTATTCCGAATTTTGCCGGAATCAAGTATACTTATGAGAGCATTTATGAGTACAACCAGTGCCGCTTGTATAAGAACGGAAAATATGATATGCTCCACGGACAGGATGAAACGATTCTTCCTTCGCTGGCTATGGGAGGTGCACAGGGAGGTATCGGAGGCACAACCAACTATAATGGCATCAACCTGGTAGGAATTATCGACGCCTGGAAGGCCGGTGATATTGAAAAGGCTCGCGAGCTCCAGAACTTCTCACAGGAGGTTATCAATGTGATTTGTCATTATCGTGGAAATATTGTGGCCGGAAAGCGCATCATGAAATTGATCGGCCTGGATCTGGGTAAGAACAGAACTCCGTTCCAGAACATGACGGATGAGGAGGAAGCCAAGATGAAACAGGAGCTTGAAGCGATTAACTTCTTTGAGCGTTGTAATAAATTTTAAGTACTGGTATGGATAAGAAAATTTATCTCGCCTATTGGGCTGAAAAATATAAGGAAGACCTGACTGAGAACATTATGCCTTTTTGGCTCAAGAATGGTCTCGACCGGGAGCATGGAGGTATCTATACATGTCTGAACCGCGATGGCAGTCTGATGGATACCACAAAGTCAGTGTGGTTTCAGGGCCGTTTTGCCTTTACTTGCAGTTTTGCCTATAATCAGGTAGCTCAAAATCAGGAATGGTTGGATGCGGCAAAATCGACTTTGGACTTTATCGAAAAATATTGTTTTGACGAGAATCGCAGAATGTATTTTGAGGTGACGGCCGACGGTACTCCTTTACGTCTGCGCCGTTATGTGTTCAGCGAGAGCTTTGCGGCTATTGCGATGGCTGAATATGCTGCGGCTACCGGTGATGCCGAATATGCCCGTAAAGCACTGGCTGTCTTCAAGGATATGCGTCGCTTCTTGAACACCCCGGGCATTCTGGAACCTAAATATCTGCCTACAGTACAAAGCCAGGGACATTCCATTACCATGATCATGATCAATGTGGCCTCTTGCATCAAGAAGGTGATAGAGGACCCGGAACTGGATATTCAGATTGATGAATCTGTTCATGCTCTTCGTACTTACTTTATGCATCCGGAATTCAAGGCTTTGCTTGAAACGGTAGGGCCTAATGGTGAGTTTATAGACACTTTGAGTGGCCGCACCATTAACCCGGGACATTGCATCGAAACGGCTTGGTTCCTTTTTGATGTGGCTGAGGCCCGTGGAGGTGACAAGGAACTGACGGATCTGGCGCTGACCATTCTCGACTGGTCTTGGGATTGGGGCTGGGATGAGCAGTATGGAGGCATCATCAATTTCCGCGACTGCAAGAATCTGCCTTCTCAGGACTATGCTCAGGACATGAAATTCTGGTGGCCGCAGACTGAGGCTATTATTGCCACTCTTTATGCTTATAAGCTGACCGGTAATGAGCGTTATCTGAAGATGCATCGTATGATCAGTGACTGGACTTATGCCCATTTCCCGGATTCTGAATATGGCGAATGGTACGGTTATTTGCATCGTGACGGAAGTGTTGCCCAACCGGCAAAGGGAAATCTTTTTAAGGGACCGTTCCACATTCCACGCATGATGACCAAAGCCTATACACTTTGTCAGGAAATACTGGCCGGATTGTAATCCCGCAAAAGAACGATTCTGTGCGGACCAAAAAGTCTGCACAGAATCATTTTTATGAAAACCATGAAATAACTTAATTATCTTCTTAGAAATCATGAAAAACAAAAAAATATATCCTTGGATTGTGGTGGCCTTGCTTTGGGGAGTTGCCTTGTTGAATTACATGGACCGGCAGATGTTGAGTACCATGAAGGACTCTATGCAGATCGATATTGTAGAGTTACAGTCGGCAACGAATTTCGGAAGGCTGATGGCTATATTTCTTTGGATTTATGGACTGATGAGTCCGGTGGCTGGAATGATTGGTGACCGTTTTAACCGGAAATGGCTGATAGTGGGCAGTCTTTTTGTGTGGTCGTCGGTTACCTATCTGATGGGTGTTGCCCAGACTTTTGAGCAGATTTACTGGCTGCGTGCCTTGATGGGAGTGAGCGAAGCCTTGTATATTCCGGCCGGATTGTCTCTTATCGCTGATTATCATTCCGGTCGTTCGCGCTCGTTGGCTGTCGGTCTTCACATGACCGGTTTGTATACCGGTCAGGCCATCGGTGGTTTCGGAGCCACGGTAGCCGCAGCTTTTTCCTGGCAGACCACCTTTCATTGGTTCGGAATCATAGGTATTCTTTATGCTTTCTTACTTGTCGTTTTTCTGAGAGACAAAAAAAGAGAAGTGGAAATGAAGATACAGCCATCAGCGGCACTGCCTAAAGAAAGCCTGTGGCAGAGTCTGAAAAAACTGACAGGTAGTGTTGCCTTTTGGATTATTTTGCTTTACTTTGCTGCATCCAGTCTTCCGGGATGGGCTACCAAGAACTGGCTTCCGACACTGTTCTCTGAGAATCTGAATCTTCCGATGTCTGAGGCCGGTCCGATATCTACCTTTACCATCGCCTTGTCGTCTTTTGTCGGTGTGCTGTTTGGGGGAAGTCTTTCCGACCGTTGGGTACAGAAGAATCTCAAGGGACGTGTATATACCAGTGCCATTGGTCTGGGCCTGACTATTCCTTCTCTTTTGTTGTTGGGAATGGGACATCATATTGTTTCCGTTGTCGGTGCCGGTTTGTTGTTTGGTATCGGTTTTGGTATGTTCGATGCCAACAATATGCCTATTCTCTGCCAGTTTGTTTCTTCTCGCCGGCGTGCTACGGCTTATGGGGTGATGAATATGACCGGAGTATTTGCCGGAGCTGCTATTACGGATTTGTTGGGACAATGGACCGACGGAGGTAATCTGGGTATGGGTTTTGCCATGCTGAGTATAGTTATCGCTGTGGTGGTATGCTGCCAGTTGATATTCCTGCGTCCCAAAACAGATAATGCTGATTAAAAACGATTATTCACGAATATTTTTACGTTATGATACTTTCAAATTTACAGAATAGCGCCCGCATAGAGGCGTTGCATCCTTTGTTCAAAAAGTTTTTTGACTATGTAAAGAGTCATGATTTGTTGCATACGGAGTGCGGCCGTATTGAGTTGGATGGTGACTGTCTGTTTATTAATAATGTCAATCCGTCTTGTGTAAAGGCTGAGGATCAGGTGTTGGAAGTGCACCGTGATTATATTGACATTCATGTGTTGTTGGAAGGAGAAGAAACCGTTGGTTGGAAGGCTTTGGAAGACCTTCAGAACGAAAGGCAGGCTTATCAGAAAGAGGGTGATTATGCTTTGTATGGTGATCAGCCGACTACTTACGTCACTTTACGACCGGGGCAGTTCCTGATTGTATGGCCGGAAGATCCTCATGCGCCGTTGATTGGCGAAGGTAAACTTAGGAAATTAGTTGGGAAGATACGAATATGATTCAGATATTGACAAAAGAATGGGAGATTACGAAGGAGTACATTTATGAGGTCGCTTTACAGCAAGGCATTGTTCAACTGGACATAAATGACTTTTTGTATGCTGTCCGTTACAGGCGTCCCTTGCTGGCGGTAAAAGTGGAGGATGAGGCTTTGATTCCGGAACTTTGTCAGCAGGCTTTTCATAACTTGGACAGCAATCTTTCTCTGAAACCTTCCGTGATTATTCTGAACTTTGTTTATGGGGAAGATAATCCGATTCATATAGAAGAGATGCAGGCTTTGATGGACATCTTCCAATCCTATAATGAACAGAACATTGAGATAAAATGGGGGCTGCAGTCAAGAAAGGAGTTTGCTTACCAGCGTCAGGTTCAATTGTTTGCCTTTGGAAGGGAGACCGTGGAAGTCAAAGAGATAGGTTGTACGGATGCTCTGCAGGTGTGGGGCACTACATTTCATGGGGTAGAAGAACTCATGCAATACGCTCGTAGCGAACAACCGAAGGATGGGGTTTGGGTAGGTGAAGATTCGGAGCGTTATCCTTGCTTTGATTCTTCGGATTATGCAACGGAAAACCGTTATTACCATAACTTTGTGTTTGCCTCTACTCGGGCTGAACTGGAGGACAAACTGGCCATGCTTGAGAATAGAAAACTTTTGAAAGGGAACTATAACAAGTTGTATCCCGAAATGCATCCAATTGCTTATTGGGAGGGAGACACGTATCATCCCTTATATTATACAGTACGGGATCAGGATATTTGATTATGTTAGTAGTACATCCGAAAGACAGAACGACACGCATGCTTGCTGCCCTGTATGAAGGGCAGCAAGTGCGTTTGCTTGACCAGAATTTTAGTAGTGCGGAGATAAACCGTGCCCTGTTCCATACTTCCCGGCAAGAGAGAATACTTTTGCTGGGGCACGGTTCCGATCAGGGATTGTTTTCTCGCGAAAATGATGAAGTGAATGATTTTGATCGCCTCATAGTATCTCACACACATGCTTATGCTTTGCGTCGTCACGGGGGAAATCTGGTGGGGATATGGTGCCATGCCCGGCTTTTTGCGCAGGCAGAAGGGCTTCACGGGCTTTTCTCCGGAATGATTATTACAGAAATGAGTGAGGCGGAATATTATGGAGTGGAAACGACTCCAGAGGAACTGAAACAGGAGAATGAACTGTTGGGCCTACGGCTCCGTCAGTTATTGGATGAAGACATTCCTTTGATGGATTTCTCGCAGCGTATGCGGGATTTTGATCAGCATCATACTCCCTTGACTGATTTTAATTACCAAAACTTTTACTATTTCTAGGGCTTTAATTACTCGTATGATTTTATTTTGTACTTTTGAGGTATTCTTATAACATGATTTTTTATGCTTAAGCAATTTCTATTATATATTGTAGGTTCTGCCTTAATATGTTCAGCTTGTACTTCAAAAACAGAATCTGTTGACGAGATAGAAAATAAGGTGGAAAGTAAGTTGTTGGAACATGAGCAAAAGATTCTTGATTTGTATCGTAATCAGGGATGTGAGGTAGCTTATAAAGAGTTGAAATCTTGGTTGCTTTCTGATACGTTGACAATGGATTATCCCTTTGATTTGCTTCGCGATTCTATAAAATTAGGAAAGGTCGTATCGCCGGATAATAATTTGTGTGTATACTATTGGGATACTATGTTAGGTGGTTCTATGTTTCTTTGGGGAAATGTGACACAATACCGCACAGCGAATGGTGTCATGGCAAAACCATATAGTCCGGAACTCCTGGCACAGCAGGCTGATCTCATGGAAAAGAATGAAATAGACTTTGGTTCTTTTGTGAAAGAACTTTATCAGGTGCGCGATAATTCAGGAAGAGTTATTTATTTGCTTTCTTGTTATGCTTCTGCATCAGCTGTTTACGGAACGAATATATTATCAGCGTATACCGTAGTGGAAGACTCTTTACAAGCAGTTCCGAATCTGTTCATTAAAGCAGATTCTAATATGGTGAGCAATCTTACCAGTGATTGTTTTGGCGCGTATATAACTTATGATAAAAATACTCGTAGGCTTTATCTTCCTTTAGAATGGGCATCTGATAATAGTTCATATGTATGGAGTGATTGTTTTCGCTTTAATGGCAGAAAGTTTGTTTTTACAGAAAAAATAAAATATGATAAAGATTTATAGTATGGACACATGTCCGGATTGTGTTTATGTTAAGGAGCAGATCAAGAACGATGACCGTTACGAGATTATTGATATCGGGCAGCATGTCCGAAAACTCAAGGAGTTTTTGAGATTGCGCGATACGAGTCCGGTGTTTGATGAGGCTAAAAAGAATGGTGCTGCCGGCATTCCTTGTTTTGTGCTTGAGGATGGCACAGTCACTCTGGTGCCCGAGGATGCAGGCTTGCAATCCCGTCCGATAGAGGATGGAGCTGTGTGCAGCCTCGACGGAAGCGGTTGCTGAATAAAAGGAAAAATCATTGGAATGCATTTCGCTTCCAATGATTTTTTTAGGCTTACAGATGTGCCTGCACTTGTTGTAATAAGGCATTCAGAGGCAGTGCGCCGCTCTGTCGCCACAGCATCTGTCCGTTTCGGAAGAGCAT
>ULRE01044528.1_pt1 | contig 13427 bp, 11 predicted proteins | sample 1955141 | NCBI WGS metagenome assembly ULRE01 (sample SAMEA4835674, study PRJEB28245) | human gut metagenome | biome: gut microbiome; material: fecal sample | place: Denmark | collected 2008
TTGCAGAAAAAAGGTCTTTGAAAATGCATAGACTGCAATTCTGTCGGGCAAAACCGCCGAAAGGGCTTGTTTTAACGACGGAATTGCAGAGGAATTATATGTGTGGGGCTTTGCTGGGCCTTCCGGAGTGCAAATCTATAGCAAACAAATCAAAAATAGCCTCTAAACGGCTGGCATAAGAGAATCGTCCGCCGCGAAACAGATTCGCGAAATCCGGGAACTGTAAAGTTTCTTTACGAAATGCGGTTAACAACAGCACCAAGGTTAGGTCCAACAGGCGGCCAATGATGATACCCGGCAGGCCAGCGGGGGGCTCCCGTGAGCGGAGAGGCGCTTCCTGCGCACGAGGCGAGCCAGCGGGGGGCTCCCGTGAGCGGAGAGGCGCTTCCTGCGCACGAGGCTATCTCTGAAGGGGGGCTTGGTCTCTCTGCTTTCTAAGCGCAGGAGCGATGAATGGCCGAAGATAGTTCTTGATAATATTTTCCTTTGGAAATTTGTTTTATTGGAAATTAATTCCGTACTTTGGGAAAGTTTTCGTTGGAAACTATTGTATAAATGCTTGTTAATTATTTAAAACACTGATTATTATGAATGCAATTACGTTAAAGGCGCTCTTTTGCATCAGCGGGGTGGCTGTCGGTGGGCTTCTTCTGTTCTCTTCTTTTGAGACCAAGGCTACAGAAAGGTGGGGAATAGGAAGTGCTTTGGTTGCCGAGTCTGTCGAAGTGGCTCTGACTCGGGTTGCTGAGCTGGGAGTTGAGAAGATGGATCTGGAAAATTCTGGAGTTAAAACGCTGAAAGGGAATGAATTGACGACTGAGGTGCCGAATGCCGAAAGGTTGGCGGAAGAGCAGAAAGCAGAGCTGTCGGGTGCAGGAAGACCGGCGGAAGAGCAGGGTGTTGAGATGACGGGTGCGGTAAGGCCAGATGAGGAGACGGCGGCGAAGGAAAAGCCGACGACAAAGGTGGTGCACATCACCAAGGCTGATTTCCTTAAGAAGGTCTACGACTTCGAAAAGAACCCCGATGAGTGGAAATATCTCGGATCTCAGCCGGCCATTGTCGATTTCTATGCGGACTGGTGCGGGCCGTGCAGGCAGCTGTCGCCTGTGCTGGACGAACTGGCCAAGGAATATTCAGGGAAACTCACCATCTACAAGGTCAATGTGGACAATGAGAGGGGACTGGCTACATTTTTCGGCATAAGATCGATTCCGACGCTTCTGTTCATTCCGATGAAGGGTAAGCCGCAGAGGTCTCTCGGGGCTTTGTCTAAGACGGAGCTCAAGGGAATCATCAAGGATGTTCTTAAAGTTGAGCTGTAGTTGGTAGGTCGTGGAGAATAAGAAGAACACAATCTGCCGCCTTCGCGAGATCCATAGGGCGATCTCCGGGCTGGACGCTGAGTTTCAGAGGAAATTCGGGCTGAACCTGAACGAGGCGATGCTTCTCTGCTTCCTTGCGGGGCAGGGAAGCGCTTCGGCATCGGAACTATCAGATGAGTTGGGGCTTACACATTCGAATATGTCCAAGGTTCTTGCCTCGGCGGAAAAAACATCCCTCATCAGCCGGAAACTTAACCCGGCTGACAAGCGGGGGATGATCTTCTCGCTTACAGACGAGGGCCGCATCCAGCTCGCCTCCATCCACTGTGAGGAATTGGTGATCCCGGACTTACTCAAAGAAATCCTTGATTAGGCTCAGAGCCTTACGCTCTTCCTTGCAGTCATTGTGGAACAAGACCTCTAAAGATCCGCTGTGTGCTAATCTGAAGAATTCCCTCACTTCCCTGACCGTCTGAAGTCCTTGTGGAACAAGACCTCTAAAGATCCGCTGTGTGGGTAAGCTTGCCGTCGGTGTCGTAGATCCTGACGGCGATCTTTTTGGCGTTCACGGTAATCTCCATCCTCTGCCACTGGCCGTTGGTGATCACAGGGAAGGATGCGTCGGTTGATCCAACTTCGCGGAAAGAGTACTTGTGCACGTGGCCGCTCAGCATCAGATCGACACCCGCACCGTTGAGGATAGGCAGGAACTTCTCCGACATATTCAGATTGCCGTGCCATGCGTCCTTGATCTGAGGGGGAATATGGTTGAAGACGATCCTTCTTTCGGCGTTCTTCCACTCATCACTCTCCACCACGCCCTTGAGCCATTTGGCCTCCTCGTTCAGATAAGGCTCCGAGCAGAGCCGTCCTTGGTTCTCGATGTCGCTGTCCACCTTGTCCTCGCCGCCGTCCAGCACCAGGAACAGGAACTTGCCATATTTGAAGGTGTAGTAGGGGCCGTGCTCCGGGAAGTCGAAATATTCAGAGATCCGCAGCGCGTCCCTGCCTCTGAACTCGTGGTTGCCGCGGGCCATGAAGAGAGGAGTCTGGTCGGCGAACAGGTCGCTGGCCGGCTTGAGGTAGTGCCGGACGATCTTCTCGCTGTAGGCCAGGTCGGAGGTCATGTCTCCGTTGAACAGAACGAAGTCGAACTCCTTGTTCTTCTCCTTGTCCGCGAACAGTCTGCGCAGTAGCGAGTCCTGGGCGTGCACGTCGTTGACAACGGCGAACCTGACCTCGCTGTAATCCTCTTTGAGAGTGGTGGCCTTAGGCAGGTCAACCTTGTAGGCCGGCGCTCCGGAGCCTTTCCCGTAGACCGGATTGTAGTTGTTGTAGTAGTCCTGCACCGCCGTCATCATCACCCTGTAGCGGTAGCTCGTGCCGGGCTTAAGCCCGCCAACCGTCACCTTGTGGATCTTGCCGATAGGCTTCAGCCCGTGGCCGCGCATGTCGTAGTACTTCGGCCTGTCCTTGTAGTAGAAATTCTCCTCGTTGTCCGGAGCGATCTCCACCCACCCCACGGCATCTACATCCGTCATCCACATCACCGTGAAGCTGTCAGTGGTAACATTCTGAAGGTAAGGCCCGCACACAATCCTGGCAATGGCCGGCCCGTTCTGCGCCTCCGCCAAAAACGGCAGCACCGCCAGAACCGCGATTAAAAGGTACTTTCTCATATTCTTGAATATCACTGTTTATCGTCTGTTCGTCAGAGGTCCGGCCAAAGAAACCCGGCAAACCGTCTGTCCGTCTCGTTGAACACAAATTTACTTCGTTTTGCCGAAAAGGCAAAATCATTGGCGCGGTTCATTCAATCCGCAATGGATGAGTCCACTTGAAAAGTCGTTTTTGAAAAACATGTGCCTCGCAGATACTTCTGTAAGGGGTAAAAAGTGGCAAATGGCACTTTTTCAAGTGGGATCATGGATCCAAATGTTCGAAATTAATTATAATTCATTATTTTTGTGTTTGGTTCCGAGACTCTTCTATGTGGTTAAGGAACGATTATAATAACCAATAATGAGTCCACTTGAAAAAAATATGTGCCACACAGGTACTTCCAACGGGGGTAAAAAGTGGCGAATGGTACTTTTTTAAGTTGACTCAATAATGTATTGAATAGTTATGAACAGCATGCTGATGAGGGGCTTGATGATCGGCCTGACTGCGCTGTCAGGCAGTCTGGCTTTGTCGGCTCAGGTTGTGGTTTCTTCAGGATTTGAACAACTTGACAGATGGGCGTCCGAGTGCCTTGCCGAAAGGAGTATGACCCTTGGTTATCCAGGCAACAATGACATAAGACTGGAGGAGTTTTACCGCTGGTACACAGGAAAACCGGCTTTGATTCCATTAGCGTCAGCGGTCATAAATTCTTCGGCATCGACAGCCCTTGCGGACTCTTCATCACAACCCGCGACGTTTACGACAATCAGTCAACCTACGACATCTCTTATCTGAACGCCAACATGCGCATGATAAACTGCTCACGATCAGGAATCGAGCCACTCAAATTTTGGTGGCTTATGAAAACGGTCGGCGATGAAGGCTGGACAGAGCAGGCCGCGAGGATTTTTGAAAACACGCGATACCTTAAGTCTGAGCTTGAAAGGATAGGTTGGCCTTATTGGAACAATGAATATAGCAACACGGTCATATTCCGCCGTCCTTCCGCCAAAGTCGTAAGGAAATATAATCTCGCTTGCGGTGAGGACGCGGCGTTTGGCGGAAAGCTGTCGCATGTTGTCGTCATGCAGCATGTCACAAAGGATTCGATCGACAGGCTCATCGCCGATCTGCGGAACGAGACAATCTCGGATCTGTGACGTCAATCGCATTCCCGCACATCTGGGTCGTCTCAGCCGACGAAATCCTTTGGCAGGACACCGAACTGCCTGAAGAAGCATTTGGCGAAGTACGACGGGGTGTTGAAGCCTACCATGTAGCAGATCTCATTGACCTTGTACTTTTGCTCGGCCAGCAGGCTGGCGGCCTTGCGCAGACGCATCTCCTTGATGAAATTGTTAGGAGTCATGCCGCAGGCCTCCTTGGTACGCTCGAACAGGACGGAACGGCTCAGGTGCATCTGCTCCGCCAAGTCATCGACGGAGAAATCCATGTCGGTAAATCTCACAGACACTATCTCGCTGATTTGCTGAAGGAATTGCTCGTCGCCTTTACCCTGCACGGTGCTTCTTAACGGGGCGTACGGACGTTTGCTGAAACTGTCCCAGATTATTTTTCTCTTGTCGAGAATGCCGTTCCGCTTGCTCCGGGAGGTGGTGCCTGTTATGTTATGGCTCCTATTCGATGATTTTTGTTATTTTTGGTAAGCGTTAAAAAATAAGTTGAACTAAATTTGTGTCAGATTTAGTTCAAGTTATTTTTCAATGATCACTTGATGTCTGCATTAAAATTTTGAATGATATGAAAAGGTTTCTTATTGTGATGGCGGCGGTGTTGCTGACTGCTTTGTCCGTGTCTGCGAAAGTCTCTCTTCCATCGCTCGTCGGTGACAACATGGTTCTTCAGCGCAACACTTCCGTGAATGTCTGGGGAAAGGCCAAGGCCGGGGCAAAGGTCTCAGTGTCTGTGTCATGGAGCAAGGAAAGGTATCGTACCAAAGCTGATCCGGACGGGAATTGGCGTGTCAGGGTAGCGACCGCTGACGCCGGCGGCCCTCACACCATGACCATCTCCGACGGCGAGCCGGTCACCGTCCGGGGGATCATGCTCGGCGAGGTTTGGCTTTGCTGTGGGCAGTCCAACATGGAGATGCCGCTCTGCGGTTTCATGATGCAGCCGGTCGAAAATTATCCCGAGTACCTGATGGATGTCCCTACCGAGGCCTCCTTGATCAGGTTTTTCCAGGTTCCCCGGGTTCCGGCTGACGAACCGGCGGACACCTGCGGAGGAGAATGGCTTTTGCCTACCATGAGGAACGCGAGTCAGTTCAGCGCCTGCGGTTATTTCTTCGGCAGGGCGTTGTCCAAGGCTCTCGTAGGTGTGCCGGTGGGTCTGATCTCCTCGAACTGGGGAGGCACACGCATCGAATGCTGGATGAGCGATGAGGCAATCCTCTCCACCGAGGGGATCAACCATGAGTTCGCCCTCTCCGGAGAAGGGGTCACCAGTGAGCCCCACAGGCTGTTCAACTCGATGATCTGGCCTCTGCGCCATTACACGGCCAAGGGATGGATCTGGTACCAAGGGGAGTCGAACAGGATCAACTGGTTTGACTATAGGAATCTTATGGTTTCCATGGTTGACTTGTGGAGGAATATCTGGGAGGATGAGGGAATGCCGTTCTATTTCGTTCAGCTTGCCCCTTACCCCTACAACGGCGAGGGACTGCGCTCTCTGCCTCTGGTCGTGGAGGCACAGTACCAGGCAATGGCTCAAATCCCTCATAGCGGCATTGCCGCAACGACAGACATCGGCAGCCGTACTTGCATACATCCTCGGAAGAAGATGGAGGTGGGCACCAGGCTTGCATGGCTCGCGCTCCGTAACGACTATGGTGTCGATGGAGTGCCGCTTCCTGCTCCGACCTACAAGTCGATGGAGAAGGAGTACAACGATTACCACAAGTGCAACCAGCTTGTCCTGAGTTTCAACAATCTTTCCGGACAGAATGAGTTCAATGAGTCCGACAGCATTCTCGGTTTCGCCTCGGACGGCTACTACACTCCGGGAGGCTTTGAGATCGCCGGGGCGGACAAGGTCTGGCATAAGGCCAAAGTCAACTTCCGCTGGTGGCAGAATAAGATTGAAGTCTGGTCGGAAGATGTCCCCGAGCCTGTAGCCGCTCGCTATGCTTTCAGAAACTATCCCGAGGACGCAAACGTGATGACAACCTCCGGTCAGCCTTTCGCTCCGTTCAGAACGGATGACTGGGAAGTCAAAGATGTGGGAATAATAAAATAAAAACGTGATGAAAAGGATTCTGTGGGCCATTCTGGCACTGGTAACGAGCGCCAATGCGGCATATTCGCAGACGTGCTGGACAATCGGAACGGACGGTTCTATAGAGCTGAATCCCGAAAGGATCGTCCTGCCATATTCCGACCACATCGAGATGAGCGGGGAACAGGTTTCCTGCGTCCTTCGATGGATGGTTGACGAAAAAGGCCTGTTCGGCCAGGAAAGATCGTTGGTTTTCCCGATGCTTCGCCGTGTCCCTAATGACACGCACGCCAGCCTGCTTTACAGGATGGGTACGGACGTCATGTCGCTGGTCGGGATCAACTCCCTTGTCCCTCGGCAGCTTTCCACTAAGAAAGTGTCCATAAACGGAGCCCTTTCCGTTGTCAATGAATATGGTGTCGGAAAGGCCAATGTCGGTGGCGCCCGCGGTGACTACACGAGGCCTGTCGCGGAAGTGAGCCAGACAATCTTTCCCAGCCGTACCCTTCCAATGGTCTGCGAGATCTATGTCTTGAGGAATATTTCGGACAAGCCATTGACGGTAAGCGTTCCTGAGTTCAGCCAAGTGGTAAGGACCCTGGCCGGAGAAGGGCTGGACGGCAGTTATGTGATCAGGGCCGATATATTCGGAAGCGGGACTTATGTCCTTGCGCCGCGGAACGAGATAAGGTTCCATGCGGCCTTTCAGGCTTATCGGGCCGACACGGAAAGGATGATCGTACCTGACATTGACGCTGAATATGCCGCAAGGATGTCCTTCATCCGGGAGGACGTTGATTCTTCCTTGATTCTAAGGACTCCGGATCCGGCCATCGACGCAGAGTTCCGTTTCGCTAAGATCAGGGCGTCGGAGAGCATATTCAGGACAAAAGGAGGTCTGATGCACGGGCCTGGTGGTGAGTCTTATTATGCAGCCCTATGGTGTAACGATGAATGCGAATATGTCTCGCCTTTTTATCCTTTCCTTGGCTATGCGACCGGCAATGAATCTTCATTTAACTGCTACAGTCTGTTCTCCAGGTATCAAAATCCTGAGTTCAAGCCGATTCCAAGTTCGATAATCGCCGAGGGGACCGACATCTGGGACGGGGCCAGTGACCGCGGAGACGCTGCCATGGTCGCCCACGGTGCGCCACGTTATGTCCTGGCGCACGGGGACAGAAAAGAGGCGGAACAACTTTGGCCTTTCATAAAATGGTGCCTTGAATATTGCCACAGAAAGCTCAATGCCCAAGGTGTTCCTGAATCCGATTCCGATGAGTTGGAGGGTCGTTTCCCTGCCGGGGACGCCAACCTTTCGACCGCCTGTCTTTACTATGACGGCCTCGTTTCCGCCACATATCTCGCCCCGTTGATGGGAGAGCCTTCATCGGTCACCAAGACATACCGCAGGCGGGCCGCTGACCTGAAAAAGGCGATTGAGAATTATTTCGGCGGCAATGTAAGCGGTTATGACACTTACCGTTACTATGACGGTAACGATGTGTTGAGGTCATGGATATGTCTTCCGTTGTGTTTCGGTATCAATGACAGAGCCGAGGGTACGCTCGTGGCTCTGTTCTCCAAGGAAATGATGACCAGGGACGGAATCCTGACTCAGCAGGGCAGCACAACCTTCTGGGACAGATCAACCCTCTATGCTCTGAGAGGAGCTTTCGCCGCCGGCTATGCCGACGAGGCGCTTGTGCAGCTTCATGATTATTCTGAGCGCAGGCTTCTCGGAACTCATGTCCCATATCCGGTCGAGGCTTACCCTGAAGGGTCGCAGCGGCATCTGTCGGGTGAGAGCGCACTCTATTGCAGGGTTATCACCGAAGGTCTGTTCGGAATACGTCCGACTGGATTTGATTCATTCAGCCTGAAGGTTCAGATGCCCTCAGGCTGGAACACGATGTCTCTTGATCACATAAAGGCTTTCGGCAAAGACTTCAACATCGCCGCGCGAAGGTTGGACGACCAAAGAATCAAGGTCACGGTCAATTATGATGGAAAAACCCGTGAATATTCAGTCAAATCAGGACAGGAAATCAAAAACATAACATTGAAGTGATGATTATTCCATAAATCATCGTGGCAGATAACTCCTTTATAATCAAGGAAAAACGCTATGTCCTGGTGCGATGTCTCCCACTAGGACATAGTTTATTATCTTGATATTCAGTAATTTAGATGCCACGCTTTTTTCCCTATTTCTCGCCGGTGTACATCCTGCAGATGCCGAGGGTGAAGGCTTTGTGGGTGACGGTGCGGAAGCCGGCCTCGCGCATCGTGGCCATGAACGCCTTTTTGCCGGGGAAGGCGGCGACGGAGGCGGGGAGGTAGGCGTAGGCGGCCTTGTCACCGGAGACCTTGCCGCCGACCTTCGGGAGGATGTGCAGGAAATAGAGGTCGTAGAACCAGCGGATTATCTTGTTCTCTGGGCGGGAGAGCTCAAGGATCACGAGGCGGCCGCCGGGTTTGAGGACGCGCAGCATCTCCCTTAGGCCTTTCGGTCTGTCCTCGAAGTTCCTGATGCCGAAGGCTATGGTGACCCGGTCGAAGGTGTTGTCCGGGAACCGCAGGTTCTCGCCGTCTCCTTCCTCGATGCTTATCATCTCAGTCAGGCCGGCTTTGCCGACCTTCTCACGCATCACCGCCAGCATACCCTCCGAAAGATCCACGCCGGTCACGTGTCCCTTGGTCATTAAGTCCGATCTCCCGGAATCTCCGGTCACAAAACCTGTCGATGTGACCTGTGCCTCGACTGGTGCTTTGGCTGGAGCCTTAACATGTGCTTCAATAGGAGTCCCGACTCGTTTGTGAGACCTGCTCAAAGCTTTGGCGATGGCGATCGAGAAATCGCCCGTTCCGCAGGCCAGGTCCAGAACCTGGGCCGGAGCCGGAGCGTCCACGATCTGTTTCAGGGCCTTCTTGCGCCAGATCTTGTCCACGTCCAGTGAAAGTATGTGATTCAGAGCGTCATAGTCGCCAGCGATGCTGTCGAACATATTCCTGACTTTTGTCTTTGTCGGCATATTCCTAAAAAATTAAAAATCCCGCTCCGGCGAGGATGGAGAGGACGAAAGTTGAGATCACGAGCATCGGCAGCATCGGGTCGAGAGCACGCTCGCTCCGGGTCCATACACCTTGCAAGTGCTTGATGTACAATGGAAGAGTGATGATGAATATGTAATGTCCCGGCGCGAAATCATAGACCGCGCAAAACACCAGTATCAAGGCCCAGCCCAATGTGACCAGGATGGTCTGGTATATTCTCGCCCCCTTCATCCCGAACTTGATGGCCACGGTCACACGATTCACCGCATCCGTCTTCATGTCTCTTATGTTGTTGACATTCAGCACTCCCACGCTGAAACACCCGATGGCGGAGGCCGGCAGAAGCATAATCAGTGGCGGCAGTTCCCGAGCCGCGACGTAATACCCGCCAAGCACCGACACAAGGCCGAAGAATATGAACACGAACATATCCCCCAACCCTCTGTACCCGTAAGGATTCTTTCCGAGCGTGTACTTCATCGCACCCACAATCGCCGCCGCGCCAAGCACTTCCAGACAGATTGACTCAGTTTTGAATATGCTCCTGAAGGAAACACTTATCATCGCCAGACCGGAGACGATGCAAAGGACGATGAATATTCCGATGAGCTTTTTGATGTCTCCTACGGTCATATCTCCGCTGCCGAGGGCGTACTGGGGGCCTTGACGGTCAGCAGAGTCGGTGCCGTTCAAGGTGTCGCCGAGCTCATTGGACAGATTTGAGAGGATCTGCAGACATACCGTTGTCAGGAAGATCAGCGCGGCTGTCCACGGACTGACCACGGTGTTGTCCGCCGCGAGCATCACCCCGAGGATCACCCCGGCCAAGGACAGAGGCAGAGTCCTGAGCCTCATTGATTTTATGCTGGCTTTCAGCGTCATATTCAATAATTATTTGATTCTGTATAACAAAGGTACTCATATTCTCGAAAATATTCATAACTTTACATTTGTTGCGGAAAAGCGGCTCGCTTTTGCGGTGCCACTCCGAGGCAGGAAAGGTTGAACATTAATATTCATGAATATGAGACGTAAATCATTCATTCTGGCGGCTGTGGCTGCTTTTGCCGCTGTCGCGTGCGGCCCTAAGGTTTCTGACAAGACAACGTTGGAAGGCTCTTTCGGTGAGGGCGCTCCCGAAAGTGTCAACATCAAGATCCAGGAAATGGACATTGACACAACCGTCGCTGTCACTGACGGCAAGTTCGTTGTCGAGCTTCCTGCCAACAAGGCGATTTTCGCTGTTTTGACCGCTGATGGCGTGCGTGCCAGGTTCATCCCTGACGGCACTCCGCTGACCTTCTCTGTCAATGAGGAAGGCGCGGGTGAGATCGTTTCCAAGACACCTGCGGTTTCTGTCCAGGAAAAATACAAGGCTTACGTTGACACTATGATCAAGCTGGAGAAAGACGCCAGGGCCAAACTGGAGGCTTTAGGGGACGAGGCCGCGGATTCCGCGAGATCCGAGATCATCGACGCTTATGACGCCGCTGTCAGCGAATGTGACAAGAAGGCGTTTGAGGAAAACAAGGACAACGCCCTCGGTGCGTCAGTGTTCGGTAATCTGCAGTACGACCTCGCTCCTGCCCAGGTGGATTCGATGCTGAACCTGCTCGATCCGTCTCTTCTTGAGACAAAGGGCATCGCAAGGATAAAAAAGGCTAACGATGCCAAGAAAACCACTGCCGAAGGCATGATGTTCACAGACTTCAACATCGACGGCGTGAAGCTTTCCGACTATGTCGGCAAGGGCAAGTACGTCCTCGTTGATTTCTGGGCATCCTGGTGTGGCCCTTGCAAGAGGGAGATTCCTAACATCAAGAATGTTTACGACAAGTACGTGGGTGACGATTTCGATGTTCTCAGCGTGGCCGTTTGGGATCAGCCTCAGGCATCCGTGGACACAGCCAAGGCTTACGGCGTGAACTGGAACGAGATCATCAACGCGCAGGCTGTTCCTACCGATCTCTACGGCATCCAGGGCATTCCTCACATCATCCTTTTCGGTCCTGACGGAACCATCCTTAAGAGGGATCTCCGCGGTGAGGGCATCGAGGAGGAGGTAGCCAAGTACGTGGCCGCCAAGAAGTAAGAGTGGGCGGAAAGAACCTTACAGTCAGGGAGAAAATCGCCCTGTTTCCACATTCCCCGGGGGTCTATCGTTACTACGATGCCTCGGGGAAGGTGATTTATGTGGGCAAGGCCAAGGATCTGCACAAGAGGGTGGCTCAGTACTTTGTGCCGCCGGAGAGGCTGAACGTGAAGACTCGGATCCTGGTCTCGAAGATCGCCGACGCGCAGTTCTCCGTGGTGGATTCCGAGGCGGACGCATTGCTGCTGGAGAACAATCTCATCAAGCAGTACAAGCCTCGCTACAACATCCTGCTCAAGGACTCCAAGACCTACCCGTGGATCGTCATCACCAATGACGAGTTTCCGAAGATCTATTTGACCAGGCGTGTGGACAGGAAGAACGGCACCTATTTCGGGCCGTACAGCTCGGTCTCGCACGCAAACTACCTGCTGGAGTTTTTCCGCAAGAACTATCCTCTGCGTTCCTGCAACCTGAAAACCACCGGCGACGCGATCCTCCGGGGCAAATTCCGCCCGTGCCTGGACTTCCACATCGGACGCTGCAAAGGCTGCTGCGTGGGCGCGGTCAGCAAGGAGGAATATTCATCCTACGTCACCGAGATCACCCGTCTGCTGAAAGGCGGCGTGAATGAGATAATCCGTGAATATGAGGCCGAGATGAAGCGTGCGGCCGCGGAGCTCCGTTTCGAGGAGGCGCAGGTCTGTAAAAACAGGATAGAGTCCTTGAAGAAGCACTATTCACATTCGATAATATCCTCTGTCGCAGATACTTCCTGTGATGTGTTCTCTCTGGTTTTCGATGGCCAGGAGGCTTTCGGAAACTTCCTGCGTGTTCGTGGCGGATCTGTCATCCAGTCGTTGAATCTGGGCTTCAAGATGAACATCGAGGAGGAGCAGGCATCTGTACTCAGCACGTTCATCGCCGAGATCGAATCCAAGTTCGGTGCATTGGCGAAAGAGGTCATCGTGCCGTTCAAGCCGGATGTGGAGATAGACGGCATTGACTTCCGCATTCCGGCGCGCGGCGACAAACTTTCCCTTCTCGAACTGAGCGTCAAGAATGCCAAGGAATATCTTTTCAACTCCATCAAGCAGAGGGAGCACACCGATCCTGACGAATATCGCAGGATGGTTCTTGAGGACTTGCGCAAGGCCTTGGGAATGAAGGAGCTTCCGACCCACATCGAGTGCTTCGACAACTCCAACATCCAGGGAACCAATCCGGTGGCTTCCTGTGTGGTTTTCCGTGACGGAGTGCCGTCCAAGAAGGATTACCGTAAGTTCAAGATCAAGACGGTCATCGGGGCCAATGACTTCGCTTCGATGAAGGAGGTCGTCAACCGCCGTTACTCCCGGATGCTCGTGGAGGCTCCGGATGACCTTCCGCAGCTCGTAGTGATAGACGGCGGTGAGGGGCAGTTGGAGTTCGCCCGCCAGGCTCTCGCCGAATTGGGCTTGATGGACAGACTGATGGTCATCGGCCTTGCCAAGCGTATGGAACTTGTGATCAGGGTGAACGATCCTTATCCTCTGTTTCTGGACCGTAACTCGCAGGCTCTTAAAGTCTTGATGCACATTCGTGATGAGGCTCACCGCTTCGGCATCACATTCCACCGCAGCCTCAGGAGCAAAGCCCAGATCCAGAGTGCTTTAAGGGATATCAAAGGTGTCGGTGAGCAGACCGAGAAACGCCTTCTTATGCACTACGGCTCAGTCGCCCGCATCGCAGCCGCTCCTCTCGAAGACCTCTCCAAACTCGTCTCCCCGGCCCTCGCCGCCGAGATTCTCAAGGCACTTAATCAGTCTTGACCCAATACATTGAACCGTCTGCGACACACGCGTGATCTTCGCGCGTGATTCGCCCCCTTCTTGCGCACCACCTTGCTTCTTGTGAACACCTCGTGAGCCAGATCAGCCTTTTTGCTCACAACAAGGCCTTTATGGGAACCATCGTGAGCGGAAGAGCCTGATCTGTGCACGGACAACTGCTTTTGCCAGCTCCTTTGTGAACACCTCGTGAGCCAGATCAGCCTTTTTGCTCACAAC
>ULRE01051162.1_pt1 | contig 13423 bp, 22 predicted proteins | sample 1955141 | NCBI WGS metagenome assembly ULRE01 (sample SAMEA4835674, study PRJEB28245) | human gut metagenome | biome: gut microbiome; material: fecal sample | place: Denmark | collected 2008
AACGAAGCAAGGTTCTTTCTGATTTGGCAGAGGTCAACGCGGCTATTGCTGAGTGCGAAAACGTCGGCATAGAATACAGCGATGTAATTTCCGGTGCTTCTGAGCAGATGGTTTCCGCATATGACGCGGTATCCATAGCGGTAAACGACGTCACCGACCAGACAACCGAGCTTTTGCAGGCTTACAACGACGCATATCAGGCGGCTTACGACAGTGTAAATGGCCAATACAACCTTTGGACAAATGCTGAGGAAACTCTACCGACAAGCATTCAGACTATCAATGACGCGCTTTCTTCGCAGACAGAATACTGGGACAATTACAACTATAACCTTGAGTCGCTATCCAAGAGGACTGGCGACATTGAGGGCTTGGGAGATGTGATTGCCTCGTTCGCGGACGGTTCTTCTGATTCGGTGAACGTCATCGCCGGCATGGCTGACGCGACCGATGAAGAACTGAAAACCATGGTCACGAACTTTGAGGAGCAGAAAAAGGCGCAGGAAGAGGTTTCGAAATCGCTTGCCGACTACAAGGTCGATATTGACGATACAATGGACGGTATCGTTGACGACATGGAAAAAGCCGTTGAGGATATGAAACTGAGCGACAAGGCAGAAGAAGCGGCAAAAGCTACGATACAGGCTTATGCTGACGCTATCCTTGCCGGGAAAGGCTCGGTCACCACAGCGGCGGATATTGTTGCGGCAGCCGCTGCACAGGCCCTGGCAGGGGCGAGCGCTTCTGACAAGGCGTATGAGGGAAGCGTGCGCGGTTTCCATGATATTGAGAACGCTTATGCAAGCGGTACTGACTACGCAGAAAATGGCATTGCCCTTGTAGGCGAGGAAGGACCGGAACTTGTGGCTATGCGCGGCGGTGAAAGAGTCGTTGACGCGGATAACACCAAGGCGCTGCTTTCCGGCGGCTCGGGCGCGCAGATCACCATAGCGCCCCAGTTTGTCGTGAACGGAGAAGTTAGCGATATGACCGAGGAAAAGCTGCAGGAGATGTCCGAGCGGCTTGTTGATATGGTTCGGGACGCGCTTGAGGAAGCGGGAATAGACAGGCAAAGGAGTGTGTACGCTTGAGCACATATACGACGCAGCAGGGGGATATGTGGGACATCATATCCCACCAGGTGTACGGAGATGTGAAGTTCACGGACGTACTTATTAATGCCAACCCTGAATTCCGATACATCTACATCTTTTCGGAGGGCATTGTCCTCAATGTCCCGAATGTTGAGGACAGAATAACGGCGGACGATCTGCCGCCGTGGAAGAAGGCGAGCGGATGAGTGACAAGCACCTTGCGCGCCGCGCTGAAACGCAGGTAGTTCTTAACGGCGTGGACATATCCGTGTATGTGAATAAGGACTGGCTTTCTTTCACATACACGGACAACGAAGAGGACGAGGCTGACGACCTGCAGATAAAGGTCTGCGACCGTGACGGCAAATGGCTGCGGAAATGGCTGAACAGCATAATTGATGGCGGTGCGCTGGGCGGTTCGGTGATATCCGCCGCGCCGGAGGGCAGCACAAAGACATCAACGTCTTCAGGTTCGAGTTCCTCGGCCAGCGGGGATACCGATAAACCGAGATACAGAGTGACCGCCTCAACGGGCGTAAATATTCGCAAGGGAGCAGGCGAGAAATACAAGGTGATCGGCAAGCTCCCTTACGGCACTATCGTTGAGGTTAACGGATTTTATTCGAGCTGGGCGAAAATCACCTATTCCGGAAAGACCGGATACATAAAGGGCAACAATCTTAAATCCGTCGGAGGGGGCGGTTCTTCGTCCTCCTCGGGTTCTTCCAGTTCCACAAAAAGTTCAAGCTCCAAGAAGTCTGGCAGCACGGCTAACACGCAGGTTCAGACTGGCAAGGGCCTTAAGATATCAGCTGTTATTGTACTCCGAAACGGGAACAACGACGGCAAGGACGCAGTACTTGACTGCGGTCAGTTCGAGCTTGACAGCATAGACGCACAGGGCCCGCCAGCGACCGTCACCATCAAGGCAACATCACTTTCGTTCAGCAACACTGTGCGGCAGACTCTGAAATCCAAGTCGTGGGAGAACATCACTCTTTCTGAGATAGCAAGTCAGATAGCGCGGCAGAACGGAATGGGAGTGCTTTTTGAAAGCGAATTCAATCCAAGGTATTCCCGCGTGGAGCAGTATCAGACATCGGATATTGCTTTCCTGCAGAAGTTGTGCCATAATGCCGGCTGCTCCTTGAAAGCCACCAATAATATTCTGGTGGTGTTCGACCAGGCGGCTTACGAGGGAAAAAAGGCGGTCAGAAAGATAAAATTCGGCGAGGAGGGCGGCTACACTAAGTACAAGCTTTCCACCGGCACGAACAACTGCTACACTTCATGCCGGGTGTACTACACCACCACGAGCGGCGCGGTTATTTCGGCGACCGAGTATGCTGAAAATTATAACGAGAACAGCGACAATCAGCAATGCTTACAGGTGTGCCAGCGCGTATCAAGCAAGGCGGAGGCGCAGGAACTCGCACACAAGCTGCTCCGTCTGCACAACAAGTTTGAAATCACCGGGACATTTACGTTTCCCGGCGACCTCAGGCTTGCCGCAGGAAACATTGTTGAACTGTGTGATTTCGGATTTGGTGATGGAAAATACATCGTCAAGACCGCTAAACACAGCATATCTTCGAGCGGCTATACTACGCAGGTCACGCTCAGAAAGTGCCTTTCGGAAAGCGAGAGCACGAGCGGCGGCAAGACAGACAGCAGCGATGAGATACAGGAGCTGGCTATGCAGGTGATCCGGGGCGAATGGGACGTATATCCCAAGCGCAAAGAACTGCTTGAAGCCGCTGGACACAGCTATGAGCAGGTGCAGGCGCGGGTAAATCAGATACTTTACGGAGGTTGACATGTTTAGAATCGGAACGGTCACCGTTGTGGACGTTAAAAAGCGAATGGCAAGGGTCAGGTTTCCCGATGTGGACATCGTTTCGGACTGGTTGCCTGTTCTTGATCATTCTTCGTTCGTTACGTTGGCGCTGAAATCGGACGGAAAAGCGTGGACTATTAGCGAGAAACACGCGTCAGCCGACAGGGAGCTGAACAGCGGCGCGGAATACACCAAGAGCCACCCTGATGAGATCAGCGGGAAGTCGCCCGACATCGAATGTGCAGGCGGGCGCGTACACACGCACGAAATAACGATGAAGATATACGGCTGGCTGCCGTTCATCGGTCAGACCGTGGTGTGCGAATACAACAATGAATTCAACGGCGACGGCATTATCATGGGAGGATTGACATGAAAGTCGGCAGTCTTGGGAAAGTTGTTTTCACAGTTTCAACGAACAAGGTTGAAACTTTTTCGGGCTTAAAGATAAGCAGCTCCGCGTCCTACGGAAGCCACAAGCGGCATGGCGGGAATGAGATCATTGAGTTCACGGGAAATGACGCAGATACGGTTTCGTTCAACATGACGCTTTCGCAGATTCTCGGCGTCAAGGTCGCGGAGGAGCTGGATAAGCTGAAAAAGTACAAAAAGAGCGGCAAAACGCTTAAATTCGTGATCGGCAAGAGAGTGATAGGCAACTATCGCTGGGTAATTACGAAACTTAACGTTACCGAGGAAATCTACGGCAAGAAGTCGGAACTCATAACCGCCGGGGTGGCAATAACACTCAAAGAATACAACAAGTAAGGGGTGGGGGAATGTCATACAAGGTAAGCGCCGCTGATGGTTACTCGCTTTCCATGCAGGAGGACAGCGAACTGCTTTCCGTATTGCAGAATATCGCGCTCCTGCTGAATACCAGGCGCGGAACGGTACCCATGCATAGGGAATTCGGCTTGCCTATGGAGTTCGTGGACAAGCCTATCGACGCTGCGGAAACGATAGCGTTCGTGGAGATTTCGGACGCGATTGAAGAATTTGAGCCGCGTGCAAAGCTGGACGATGTGTACTTTGAAAAATCAGCGGACGGCACAATGGCATTAACGGTGGAGGTGAGCATAGCAGATGAGCAGAGCGACTGATTATCAGTTTGTTTCGACAGACAGCGCGGAAGTCGTTGCAGACCTTACCACCAAGTATGAGGAACTCACAGGACACACGCTGCTGCCGTCAGACCCTGATAAACTGTTCATTCAGTGGGTCGCAGGGATAATCATACAGCAGCGCATAATTGTGAATTATGCGGCAAATCAGAACCTGCCGTCCCGGGCGGTGGGTGAAAACCTTGACGCGCTCGGTGAAATGATATACAACGTGACAAGGCCGGAAGCAAAGCCGGCGGAATGCATGGTGCGTTTCACTCTGTCAGCGCCGCAGGAAACGGCGATACCGATACCCAAGGGAACAAGGGTCACCGACAGCAGCGGTGCGCTCATGTGGACAGTCACAGAGGATACGGCGGTCGATATCGGAAAGGTCACGGCCGATGTCCCGGTTGTCTGTGAAGCGGAGGGTGAGGTCGGTAACGGTTATGCGCCCGGGCAGATAAATACGCTTGTGGACGTCGATAATGTGATGTATTATGCTTCCTGTGCGAACGTGGAAACGTCCCACAGCGGCGCTGAACGCGCGACCGACGATGAATACTATGAGCTCATGAGAGCCGGGCTGGAGGCATTCAGCACCGCCGGCCCGAAGGGAGCATATGAGTATCACGCAAAGGCGGTATCAACAAGCATAGCGGACGTGTGCGCGATAAGTCCCAAGGACAAGCCGGGATATGTGAACATCTTCGCGATAATGACAAATGGCGAAATCGCCGATGATGGAACGAAGAACGCTATACTTGCCGCCTGCAATGACGATAAGGTCAGACCGCTTACGGACGTTGTTGAGGTCCTTGACCCGCTTGTCGTTGAGTTCAGCGTAAATCTTACATATTACATCGACCGCAATTCCGAGAAATCGGCGGCGGAGATCGAAACGGCAATACACAGTGCGGTTGAGGAATATGAAGAGTGGCAGTGCGGGAAAATCGGTCGGGATATAAATCCGTCACAGCTCATGTGGCTGCTTAAGGATACTGGTGCAAAGCGTGTTGATATAAAGTCGCCAGTGTTCGTTTCGCTTCGTGACGGTTCCGACCGCCTTACCCCGCAGGTAGCGCATACCGACCTTGCAAAATCCGTGATAACGAACGGAGGATATGAAGATGAGTAAGCTGATCACAGAAAAGGACGCGCTCCTTGCCGCTTTTCCGTATTCGCTTATGCGCGACACGGACAAAGTCAAACTTGCGGACGCTGTCGCAAGTGAGCTTATCAAGACGGTGGCTCAATCTGAGTATGCGGCTGTCTTTCCGAGGGTGGACGAGCTCCCTGAAGATGTCCTTGATATTCTTGCCGTTGACTTCAAGATACAGTGGTATGAAAATAATTCATCTATTGAAAGCAAACGTCAGGCTATCAAAGAATGTCTGCTAATTCACAGATACAAAGGAACAAAATATGCTGTAGAAGCTGCTCTTAGAAGCATTTACAAAGACGTTAAGGTATACGAGTGGTTTGAATATGGGGGCAAACCGTATCATTTTAAGATAATCATATACGACAGCTCAAAAGACCAGGAAAAGCGGGCTCGTGTGCTGGCAAAGGTTCAATACTACAAAAACCTGCGCAGCGTGCTTGAAGAAACGATATTCGAAGTCGGCATATCGTCTGATATTTCGATGAAAACAGCTTTCAAGCCATGCGGAATTTACAAGAAAATTCGATGTGAGGTGAAGAACTATGGCTAAATGGCAGGACGCTGTCATTACAAATAAGGGTCTTGAATTACTTGGCAGCGTGATTACAGGAGGGACTTTGACCATTACAAGCGCATCGCTCGGAGGTGCCACGGTCGATACTGTTGCGCTGATCAACCAAACCGCCTTGAAAAATCCGATAACTGCTCCTGTGGCAATATCTCAGAAAGTCCTTGTCGCGGGCAAGGGCGTTGATATAAAGGTACAAATTCGGAATTCCGGCGTAACATCAACGCAGGTGATGAAGCAGGTCGGGCTTTTTGCAAAAGTCAGCAACGGCGCTGAAATACTTTTTGCAATAATGCAGGACACCACAGGTGAAGAAATTCCTTCGTCAACTGACTATCCCGACTTTATGCTTGAATTCACGTGTGCCGTCGCAATAAGCAACACGGGTAATGTAGAGATTAAGGTGAGCGGCTCTGCAGTAATTACGCGCGCAGATCTTGAGGAAGAACTTAAAAAATACGCAAAAAAAATCCGATATCCCGACCAAGCTTCCCGCGGACGGAGGAAACGCCGACACAGTAGACGGCAAGCACGCGACTGACTTCGCACAGAACATCTCGTCCTGGACAACAGGCGCCGTAAAGACGCTGCTCCCGGCTGTGAAAAGCGGTTTTGTGTTTATCCAGCCAAACGTCACCGGAATGCCCGTTGATGGTAAGTACTGGTTTGGCATAATACATGGCACGGGCTCTCACAGGCAGTTGATCGCGACCAACATATCGACCAGCGAGATGTACACCATAGTGTATAACAGTGCGCTTGCGGAGGACAAGCGTTGGTCATCGTGGAAAAATGTTGCAGACGGCGGCGACGCGATGACCTTAAACGGCGTGGCTGCTTCCGAATATCTCCAGCGCATCAGGCACGGCGTTGACATCGGCACCAATCCCGCTGCAACAGATAACCGGGGACTTTACTTTTTAGGCAAGGACGGCTCCGTTCTCGCTACCGGCTCTATATCGAACGCGATAGCGACGAACGGCGACAGCGTGACGACAATAGACGCGCGGAACAACAAAGCTTCCGGCCAGGCAAGATACAGGCTTGACATAAGAAGCAATGCCGATGGGGGAGGATATGTTGCCGTAACTGCTCCGTCGTCTTCCGGCAGGTCGGCGCTCAGGAATATTTCAAGCGGTTCCCCCGCGGCAACTACGGCTCTCTGCCCCGCTGGAGCGTGGTACGGGCAGTATGAATGAGGTGGCTTCATGATATCAGTCAATGATAACGGAGTGCTGAAAACTCTAGCAACTATCTCAGTGAATGTGAATGGAGTACTTAAGGAGCCGTTCATCATTCACGCGAATGACAGCGGGGTGCTGCGACCGATTTTTGGAGTATGGGAAGCGCCTGAAACACTCAACTGGTCAGACCGTCTGCAGTCAAATCTCAGTTCTCTCATCAGCAGCTTTTCAGTCAGCGATAACGGATACAAGTGTTCGCTCTATACACACGACCTTTCAAGCTATAGCCTGGGTTATACAATGTATGTAGAATTTATCCTGCCTAAAACCCGCAAGACTAAGTTCTCCATAACTACCCAGAATTACACAGCATATCATGCGGCGCAGGCGTCTGGCGATACCACCAAGTTCCACGGAATAGATTATATAAAGGAGCAGTCCAGTGGCGACTATCTCTATAATCCATCAACGTTATATTTGGCAAAATCAACGGTCGAACTTGTTCTTTCCGGGGGATACCACAAACTCGAGATACACTGCGGGTACACCGCCAGCTTAGGCATATCAACCAAGCAGACATTTGTCATTGCTCTTTCAGAGCAGAAATAAAGGAGGAAATAACAATGGTAAAATTCAAGAACGGCAGCAGCTACAACGAAGTAGCCATTTACGGCGCGAAAACCACATATCAGTCTGCGGAGCGCGACACTCTCGACATAGTTCTCTCAGCTGAGGACATCACCCTGGAGCAGGCAAAAGCAATCTGGCAGGACGAGGACGCGACCTCTGAGATCACCATCGACTACAGCGAGACGATCGACGGCGAGAAGATCGAGAAAACCGGGGTGCACATCAACTACACCATTCCGATGGGTCTCGCACTCGACACGCTGAACGGTCAGCAGGTGGTTCACATCAAGCTGGCGCAGAAATCCGCGCTTGAGCTCATGCAGGAAAAGCAGGCACAAGACATGAACGACGTGAACGCGGCTCTCTGCGAGCTTGCAGAAATAATAGCTGGAGGTGAGAACGATGGCTAAGATCTTTTACAAGCGCATAGTCGCGGGCGAAATGACCCTTGAAGATGTTCCTCCGCGCTGGAGGGCGCAGGTCAAGAAAATGCTGGAAAGTGAGGTATAAGTATGGACAAGCTTGAAAAAATCGGCTTCACAGCGCTGTTATCGGCGCTTTTCGCATGGCTGGGGATAGTAGCCGTCCCATTCCTGCTGCTGGTGCTGCTGCAGCTTATAGATTACGGGACGGGTCTTGCAGCGGCGAAGTATCGCAGCGAAAAAATCAGCAGCTACAAGTCCTTTCGGGGAATAGTCAAGAAGATATGCATGTGGCTGCTGGTCGTAGTCGGAGGCGTGATGGACTGGCTCGTAACATATGCCGCGAACAACATCGGTATTCAGCTCGAAGTATCGTTCGTGTGCGCAATAATCGTGTGCGCATGGCTTATGATCAATGAAATAATCAGCGTTCTGGAAAATATGATAGACATCGGCGTGAAGCTTCCCCCATTCATGATGAAGTTTGCGAAGCGCATAAAAGGCGACATCGAGAAGAAAGCTGACGCCGAGAGCAAGGAGGATAGCGACGATGGCGATAACATTTGAAGCATATGCCAGGAATAGCGGAGCGTTCAAAGCAGCGCACCCCATGCCGCAGGGAAGCCCGGCAGGTATCATAATCCACTCGACAGGGGCGAATAACCCGAACCTTAAGCGCTACGTCAACGCCCCGGATATCTGCGGGGAAAATCCCTACAAAAATTACTTTGACCGCTCCGACAGCGACGTGTGCCCGCATGCGGTTATAGGCCTGGACAAGTCCGGGAGCGTGCGCGCTGCGAAGCTGCTCCCCTGGAATATATGCTGCTGGGGCTGCGGGTCCGGGTCAAAAGGAAGCTACAACTATAATCCTGCGTACATACAGATAGAGATAGCAGAGGACGCGCTCAACGACCGCGCTTACTTCGACAAGGCTTTTGAGCTTGCGGCGCAGCTCTGCCAGCGCCTGATGAAGAATTACCCGAGCATAAAGTCGGAAAACATCATCAGCCACCATGAATCGCACCTGCGCGGGTACGCTTCCAATCACGCCGACTGCGACCACTGGCTCAAGAGGTTCGGCAAAAATATGGACTGGTTCCGAGGACTTGTGTCCCCTGAAAAGCAGGTCAGGATCACCGCTGAGATCACAGTCGAGCAGAGCAAAGCGGAGCGGTATAGCCAGGCGCTCCAGGCGCTCGGCTGCACCGTAAAGATAGAATTCGGAAAAATTGGGCGAAGATGTGACCATGCAGATGGTCCCGAATAAATCGCTCGTAAACATGGACGATCCGGAGCAGCGCGAGAGCATGCAGCGCATGCTCCAGCAGGTCGCGCGGAATGCTCTGACCGTGAATGCGCTCCTCGTTGTCGGAAACCTTGTGGAGCCTTCCGACAGGGTGGTGTCCGCGAATTCGGTCAGGTATCAGGACGGTGACCGTACGTTTGTCTTTCGTCCTTATAAGGATACGTGCTATGCGGTCGCTTTCGGGTCTCACCGTTCACCCGAGGGCGCTTTCCCTGTTCGTGGCCACTTCCGGAGATATAAAGACGGAAAAGTAGTCTGGATTGAGAGTTATATGAAGGGTGTGGAATAAAAAATCCCCCGGCTGTAATCAGTCGGGGGATTTTCTCACACCTTTTGTTTGTAAACGCTCTGACTTTCGCACTTGTCAACGGTCTTGCTTGTATTGGGGGTAAAAGCAACGATCTCCGACAGGTCGCAGTCCAGCGCCTCGCAGATTTTATCAAGGTGTTCAAGGCTGACTCTTTCGGCAACGTCGTGGAATAGATCGTTTATAGTGTTCGGACGTATCCCTGTCTTTGCGGCAAGTTCAGCCTGTGTTACCCTAAGCTCGCCCAGCTTACGAGACAACATAATCATAATCATCTGCAATACACTCCTCTTGATAAATTATACCACTAGAAGTTAGCAGTGTCTGCTATTTGTTGGAAATCAACAAATGCTGATAGATAATAACGAAATAGATATATTGTTAGCTGTAATACTGAATAATATATAATTCACATTAGCTTATTTACTCTTAAGTTGAAAAGTGTTTATCCCCAGAACGTTAGTCCCGGGGATAAGGAATTATTCATTTTTATTTTTGTTTTCGTAGTATTCGATAAGGGCATTAATATTTACTGGCGGTATCATGATTGGTATAAAATTTGGCTGCGATGTCAGGAGTGTTATTTCGCTTCTAATATAAGGAAACATTATCGCAACAGCATTCTTTACGAACATTTCAGGGTTTGAATTCTCGCCACTAACCGTAAATTTGGCTGTAAGTACAACATTAAGCTCAAAATGCTCCTGAAGGCATGCACGTACTGCTAACTTAACATTTAAAGCATTTCCATCTGTGTTGTGCTCTTTCCCAAAGTTTATATCTACATCATTTATACTATAATCCGTAAAGTTGTCCTTACGTGTAAAAATGATATCAGAAAAGTAGATTTCCTCAAGTTTAAGAACGCTTTTAACTGAATCAATCATGATGTCCTCCTTTATGCCGCATCAAAATCATTTGATAAGTTATAATCAAATGCCCGATTGTCAATTTTGGCAGTAACAATTGAAGGGGAAACGGTTTTAAGATCTTTGCTGATATTTGTTTCCTTTTCTTCATATTCAGATATTTCCGATAATGGAAGTTCAAAATTGCATTTACTGCCATTGATTGGTACCAAATCTTTTATTGCATTAATGGGATGAAGCTGTGCAAAAGAAACGATATCATTTAGTTTTTCTATTTTGCCATCTTCTCCCTTATAAAAAAAACCGCCTTCTTCTCCTGGCTGTTTTAAATGGCAGTCAATGCCTACCATTCTCATGGATTCTATAATTAATCTTATAGATTCAGCGGATCTTGTTTCAAATTTCTTGCCCATATTTACCCCTCCTCAAGGTTAACTATGTTTTTGATGCAATTAATGTTGTATACACAAATTTGCACCTCTGTATAGCATATGCTCAATACCCCAAAGGCATCAAAAATTGTAGGGTCTAAATATTGATAATCATTTAGCGAAAAATTAGCTATAATTACATCAATATTGTATTTTTGACACAACCATGCGAAAAAAGCACAACGAATCTTTTTTAGCAATTCTTCTTTTGGACATCCTGAATAGGAGTTCATAAGCTCTTTGGCTGCACTCATATACTCATGAAACTCTCTATCGAATTCCTTAAGCCGAGAGACTTCCCTTAAATCCCATGTGTCATCTGATGTGGATATAGTGGCTTTTATAATTGTTTTGCTTTCAACTGATCCTTCCACACCAAACCGAGACGAGGGCTTATTTTTCCACCATGTGGCAGCCTCTATATCTTTGAAAAAATATACTCCAGGACCTAACCAGTATGTGGTATATCTTTCCATTGCCAATTTGTCATTTTCATCCTCTGGTTTTTCAGGAACTTTAAAGTTTCTGTTAACTATAGAGATGGCATTCGCTTTGCTTGTAGCATGATAGCCTACGATATTACACATATTATTACCTCAATTTAGCTAATAATACTGCAAATATATTATATCATATTTGCATCTTGCAATGTTCACAAAATTTCATTTATGTGATGTGAAAAAATAACAAATTTCATAAGTTCACGGCTTTTAAAACCATGAACAAATTAAAAGGTCATTTGCTTATTTTTATTGTATCACAAACCATTGAAAATGTCAATAATGTATTTGAGCATATTTTTGGTCTAGTTTATGAAAATATGTGTTATCATTTCGGGTCGTATGAGTGGGGGTACACATGATACCATACATCATTATAGTATTGTATCAGTTGATTTTACCTTATAAAACTTTTTGGGGCAAATGGTTCAGGTCCATGTTTACCGGAATACCGTTTACGCTTGATAATGATGTTGTCATGTTTCAGGTGTTTCCTGACTATACTGGTACTTCATTGAATGCAGTGGGTAATGCCTGTGACCAGGTCATTGTTTGTGGAAAAGTCAACAACGGCTCCATAAACCTTGTAGTGGTATGTACTGTCCTTGCGATTGGAGTAGATCCGACAACTCCGTGGAGATCTGCGGAGCAGCCGTGAAATGTCTGTGTGCTATCAATGTACGCTGTTTACCTGCGGAAATCCAGAGCAGACTTTGACGCGGAAGCATGATGACAAGGCTCGGGACGGGCAGCAGGAATCACAGCGACACGCTCCGCTGCCCGAACCGGAATTGCGGCAACGTATCCACAAAGCTTGAGCTTGTTGAAAGCGCTCTCGTTGAGGGAGTGGCACGGTGGCTCAGCGACTGCCGCGTGAATGTCAGCCGGAAGCCTGCCGCAGATACTGCGAAAGCGGAGCGTACGGCATCCGATAAGGTACGCGCTGAATACATAAAAACGGAGCGCAACACCAGAGGAAACGCTGACAGGTGTAATTTCACGCTTAACGTGACGCCGCTTTTCCCGGAAATAAAAACAGGAGCAGAATAACTATAATTACGCCGGACGTATGCGCCCGGACGGCAGTTATCAGGCCGGCGCAAAAAAACAGCCCCGATAACTGTCTGACAGGAATCGGGGACTGTTTTTATGGGTGACTATTTTCCCGACATGGCGTCGTAAGCCATCTGCGCCGCTTCGGTGGAGATGTTGCAGCCCATACGCCACACGCGGACCAATGATACAGCTTTGTCTATGCAGGACAGCAGCGCGGCCATTTCGGAGGGGTCTTCCGGGCGGAGCGTCTGGTCGAGAAGGCTGTATACCGCCGCGTCGGCGCTGACAGGCTCAATGTGGTTGGTGCTGCTCCGCCCGAGGATACATATACCACGCAGCGGAAATTCGGCGTTGATGTTAAGGTCGCTCTTGCCGCTCCACGGAGTTCCGCAGGCGGTGACAGAGCCGCCGCGCAGCATTATTGCGGGTTTATCGTCGTTGAGTATTGCGGCGCGGTTTCCGAAAAGCCTGAGCCACTGCCCGGTATGCGTGGATTTTCCCGTCCCGCTCGGGGCGGAGAACAGATAAGCCTCTCCGTCTACGACTACCGCGCTTGAATGCAGCATGAATCCTCCGCGAAGAGGGAGCGCGCGGTAAAAGCTTTCCGCCGTGAAAATGATTTCGGCGTTGTCCGCGTCAAGACCGGTGCGCCCGCTTATTGCGGCGAGCGCCGCGCTGTTAAACGGAATGCTGATGTCGGGTTCGTCATTTCCTGCAAGCAGGAACTTTTCCGCGCGCGCCGTCATTGTCGGGCAGCGAAAGTCGCAGCCGACGATAAAGCCGCAGATTTTATAAAGTCTGTACATAGTTCTCCCCACGCAAAGCGCCGGACGCAACACGCGCCCGGCGCTCCTGTTTTAGGTTTTCGGAATGGCCCCGATATTACTTCCACTCGCCGTTGCCGAGGTCGAAGTCGATACTGGTGTCAGCGTCTGCGTTGAGGCTGCC
>ULRE01028150.1_pt1 | contig 13398 bp, 10 predicted proteins | sample 1955141 | NCBI WGS metagenome assembly ULRE01 (sample SAMEA4835674, study PRJEB28245) | human gut metagenome | biome: gut microbiome; material: fecal sample | place: Denmark | collected 2008
CCGCGATAGCGCTGATATCCACCGGCGCGCTTGCGCTGGGCGTTATGGCTGTGTCGGTCTCCGGCATGAACAGCGACCTTGACAGCTACTTATTCGGCAGCATTCTCGCGATAAGCGAGAGCGACGTGGTGATAAGCGTGATACTGGCGCTGCTGGTGCTGGTGCTTTTCATCTTCTTCTACACAAAAATATTCGCGATAACATTTGACGAGAATTTCGCACGCGCCACGGGCACAAAGGCGGGCGCCTACAACATGCTCATCGCGCTGCTGACGGCGCTCACGATAGTAATAGGCATGAGAATGATGGGAAGCATGCTCATCTCCAGCCTTATCATATTCCCGGCGCTGTGCAGCATGAGGGTGTTCAAGAGCTTCCGCGCGGTGACTGTGTGCTCCGCGGTGATATCCGTGGTGACTTTCATCGCGGGCATGGTGATATCCTACGAACTCGGCACCCCGAGCGGCGCAAGCATCGTCTGCGTGAATATACTGTGCTTCGCGGTGTTTACCGCGATCGGCGCAGTGATGAGAAGAAACCGCGCAGGGTGAATTCCGTTTCTATAATACAAAACAGGGTGAAAAAACTTCACCCTGTTCAGTTTGTCGAAAAAATAGATTTTGCCCGCGAAGCGGGCTTTTAAAATCCGTTTTTTGCCACGGGTCACAGGGGACATCAAAGGGATATAGTCGCAAACCCGCATTACAAAAGGAATTGTAGTGCCGCATAACTTACGCAGACCATGCCCTAACCAATAATAAGGACGCTTTTCATCGAATGGCGTCCTTTTTCTATATATAAATATGGTATAGACATTCGCCAAACCAGAAATCGAATAACAAAAAGGGAGAGTTTTTTCAAGCTCTCCTTTTATGTTATTAATGTCGGGTTTATCCACTCAATTGGAGTATATCATTTGGGTCAGAAAGCAATTGATGGCTTAATAAAAAACAGTAAAAACGAAGATGCAAAAATAATACAAAAATATAGGAATTCTTTTTTTACTTGGATGCATTTTACATGATTTGGAGCATGCTCCCTTTTCTCATACTTGTGAAGATTTATATAATTATCACGAAAGAATCGACAACAAATCAAGTTAATTAAATCCTTGCTTATTTTAATTATATACCCCTCATTCTCCAAAACCGATTAAAAGCTCACGACCTCACACTTATCAATGACAACATCATAAATACCAAGTCGTGGCGCTTTCTTTCGCATTTGCATAACATCAACTGCATGGACGCTGTGCGTTTCATTCGCTTTGCGTGCGATTTGATTTATGTTGTTACTGACAGTTCGCATTCCGTTGATGAACGGCATAATTCCCGATGAATCCACTTTTACAATTTTTCCGTTCAGTGTCATTCGACGGATATAATCGCTCGTGGTCATGCCGAGCGAATTTGCATTGTCCTCAATCTTCGCCCATTCCTCCAATTCAAAAAGAGTCTGTTTATGGGTAGGGGTTCCCGAAACGGCGCAGCTAGGGGATATGCCAACTCGCAGTTTGAAAGTGCCGAAGAATACGGTTACTTTCTCTGCTTGCTATGCATTCAAAATTAAAAAGTATCCGTATTCTCTAAAATTTGGATTTTCGCACTTGCTTCATGTCTCTGATTTTTCGCCCTTATTTTATTCCATTGCTTCTATCACCTCACTGTTATTTTGCATACCATTCCCATAACACTCAAACCAATGTGATTCCTTTTATGACAATGCCGCAAACTTTGTCGTACACACGGTCAGCGCTTTCGTCTAAATCCATTCTATATTGGAAAAAATTATTTTTTCGGCTCCGCATTCCATATTTGGAACAGTCAGATTGACTTTTCCCTTGACCTGTGGTATGCTTATATTAAGCGATATACTGCAAAAAGGAGGTACTTGCAATGGCACAAAAGCTGACGATGGGTGAAAAATTAAAAGTCCTGCGCAAAGAGCGAGGTCTTACTACGAAAGAGGTTTGCCGACTGACTGGCGTATCGGAAAATATCTATAACGGATTGGAGAATGACATCGGGCGCGACACAGGATATAGCCGCATTGTGGCACTGGAAAGGTTCTATGGTGTGCCGATGGATTATCTGCTTGGTTTCGCAGAAAGCAAAATCGCAAGGAATGTCGAATTAAATGAATTGGAATATTCCGACAAAGTTGTCACCGCGCTGCTGTCAAAAAAGCAAAGTCCGGCACTCATCAGCAAACTAATTGAACACCCTGATTTCACACACTTGATAAACGCAATTGATGTGTATGTCCGGTAAATTGCAGCACCTGATATTGGTGCGGTGAATGACATGACTCGCATTGTGGAGAGAGGCATCGAGGGGATGTTCGCTGACGCTTCCTCCAAGCCGGAGGGATATGCGGATGCGATGCGTTTCATGGATGAATCCGTTGTAAATAATGATGAGTTCCTGCGGTATTGGATCACAGAGCGGTTTAATCAGATACTTCGGGATGTGTATAAGAAGTATGCGCCACAATATGCAGAGAGTGCAGCAAAGCGGTCTGCGCCGATGAAGGATATGGCTGAGGGAATGCTGTCGGTGCTTGATCGGATCAAATCGGGCGAGGTCAGGGTGGATTCGGTTGAGGATGCGGTTAGATTGATGGCAGAGGAGATTAATGTTGATCAATGATGATTTGGAAATAGAAGCTGACAGTCGATATTACGGTAAATTCGCATTGAAAAATGAAATCTTTTATTGACAGTTTGCTTGGTGTGTGGTATAATTAATATGAGATTTTATATTCATTTTTAGACAGTGTTTTATATTATGAGGAGTTACCATGGAGAGAATAGATGCCCTGAAACAGCTTGTCAAGCGTTTCGATGATAATTACAAGGCTTACAAGAAGGATACATATAATGAACACTCCTGCCGAGATGAGTTCATCAACCCTTTTCTCGAAATCCTCGGCTGGGACGTTGCCAACAAAAAAGGCTTAGCACCGCAGTATAGAGAAGTAATTGCCGAATATCATGCAAGTTCAAGTGACCGTCCTGACTACTCTCTTACACTGAGAGGCGTATCCAAGTTCTTTGTTGAAGCCAAAAAGCCTCATGTTGATATTAGTAAAGACCCTTATCCTGCTGTTCAGGCAAGGAAGTATGGTTGGAACGCAAAGCATAAGATAGCTGTTCTCACGAATTTTGAGTATTTCATCATCTACGATACTACTACTGTACCAAATGATAATGATGAATGCTCTGTTTCACGCTACCGCATATATAAGTACACCGAATATGTAGAAAAGCTCGATGAGATTACTAAACTCGTATCAAGAGACTCAGTTTACAGTGGTGAATTCGATAAGTATTTTAGTGAGACATTTACAGGCACAGGAAGTCAGAAACAGCAGGTAGATATCATATTCTTAAAGCAGATAAATGATTGGCGTATCGCATTAAGCAATGAACTGTATGTCAAAGGCAGACGCTATACCTCTCTTGATGTTTTGAATGATGTTGTTCAGGAATTTATCAACCAGATCGTATTTATCAGAATATGCGAGGACAAGAACCTTCCTCTCTATCACAAGCTGAAAGATACGATTACCGATCCTGCAACACTCCAAAAAGAATTGGAAGCACTCTTCCGTGATGCAGATAAAAGATACAACTCTGGTATGTTCTCCGGTGATTATATCATTTTTGACCTCAACAACAGTGTTATCGCAGATATGATAAGAGGATTGTATTATCCTCAGAGTCCATATCTGTTCAGCATTATTGAACCTAATATGCTTGGTAAGATATACGAGATGTTCCTGACAGAGCAGCTCACTATACTTGATAACGGTAAAATAGGGCTGGCTCAGAAAAAAGACTGCCTTAATCGTTCTGTTGTTACCACTCCTACCGAAATCGTAAAGTATATGGTAGAGAAAACGCTCTCTCGCCTTTGTGTCGGCAAAACGCCTGACGAAATATGTGAGCTTAACATTGCTGACATTGCTTGTGGCTCAGGAGTATTTCTTGAAGAAGTATTCCAGTATTTGCAGTCTTATTGTGTAGAGTGGTATCTTGAAAATGATAAGTCGCACCTGATAGAGATAGATAACGGAGGATATAAGCTCCCTCTTGAAGAAAAGAAGAAGCTCCTTTGCTCCTGCATATACGGTGTTGACATTGATATTCACGCCGTTGAGGTTGCTAAGTTCTCTTTGCTTATAAAGCTAATAGAGAATGAAACGGCTCCATCTGTTAAGGCAGTAACTCCAATATTGCCTGATCTCAGCACCAATATCCTTCACGGTAATTCATTGGTCAGCGCTGCTGAGCTGAAAGGGATAAAATGCACAGATGAACAGCTTGTTGAGATCGTACCGCTTAATTGGGATGAACTTGCTGTAAGAAACTTCGATGCTATCGTGGGAAATCCACCTTATGTAACTACCGAGGATATTCATTCCCTTATTCCCGCACCTGAATTTGATATTTACAAGAAGAAATACAAGACTGCTCATAAGCAGTTCGATAAATACTTCATTTTCCTTGAAAGAGCCTTGCAGAAAGTCAATAAAGGCGGCTATGTTTGCTACATAGTACCGAACAAGTTCTTCAAGATAGGTGCAGGTGCTAAGCTACGTGAGTTTATTGCCAAAGAGAAATATCTTGTCAGCCTTGACGATTTTGGGGCAGCACAGTTATTTGAAGATAAGACAATATACAGTTCTATTATACTGATGCAGAAAAAGGCTCAGGACAACTTCAAATACACAAATGTTGATTCTGCCAATAATTTGTGGCTCGGCAAGCCAACAGACAGCATAGAGCTGAATAGCTCGTTACTTGATGAACTGCCCTGGAAGCTCACATCTGACTTTGAGTTTTTGGAAATACTCAAAAAGATCGAGCCTGTATCCGCTCCGCTTGACCGCTTTGCAGAGATTTTCAATGGTATCCAAACAAGTGCTGAAAGACCGAATCCTATATATTGGTTTGCTGGCGATGAAATACTCAGCGAAGATGACGATACTATAACGGTCAAAAAGGAAGAAAAGGTTTATACTATTGAGAAGAAGATACTCAAACCTTACTTCAAACCTACGAAAAAAGCAGAAAAGGGACTTACAACATATAACAGCCTATCAACCGATAAAAAGATCATCTTCCCGTATGACAGTGAAGGACATCTGATTCCTGTTGAAACGATGAAGACTGATTATCCCGGAACATACGCTTATCTCTTAGATTATTATGATAGGTTAGTACCTAAGTGTGTATCAAAGGAAGGAATAAGAGATGTTCCCAATGCCACCGCTGATACCTGGTATCAGTACGGCAGAACACAAGCGTTGACGGCGTTTATTAATACACCAAAGCTAATAGTTAAGGTCATGGCAAAAGATAATCCTATGTATGCTATGGATAAAGCTGATATGCTTATCGCTTCCGGTGGAACGGCAGGATACTGTGCTGTTGCTAAGAAAGTTGATAGTTGTTATGATCTTGAATATATACAGGATTGGCTTGCCAATTCCTATACCGAGAAGATTTTTAATATCGTCGGCAGTGATTTTGAAGGTGGCTTCATTTCAAGAGGTACATTTGTACTTTCATCACTTCCGTTCGTAATGCTGAACTTTGACGATCCGAAACAAAAGGCATTATACGACCGAGTAGTTGAGGCGACCCGTGAAGTGTATACTATCAACGATAAGCTTGCTGAAAAGCCTGCAAAGCAAGTTGAAACTACTCTTATACGCAAGAAAACTGCTCTGATCAAGGAGATAGATGATCTTATTTCCCGTGTTTACAGATTAGAGTTTTAAAGAAGGTAATTATTATGAGACTCAAAAAGGATAGTTCCGAACAGAAATTAAGAGGAGCATACTATACACCATTGCAGCTTGCCAATGCAATGGTGAGCCTTGTTGCGTCTCAAAACATCACCAATGTATTAGAGCCGAGCTGCGGAGATGGAGTGTTCCTTGACAGCCTTGCTGCTCTTAATTTTATTAATGACATTCCAAATGTTACTGCTGTTGAGATAGAGCCTGACGAAGCAGAAAAAGTCGGTAATAACTATAAGAACAATGCCAATGTTCATGTTCTGAATGAAGATTTCTTGGACTATTATCAGAGAGTATACGGAAAAGAGACCTATGATCTGATTCTGGGCAATCCTCCCTACATTCGTTATCAGTATCTCACCGAGGAACAGCGTGAAATACAGTCGAGTATACTCACTTCTCACGGAATGAAATCCAATAAATTGATAAATGCGTGGGTAGCATTCCTTGTTGCTTGTGTTCAGTTGCTTTCTGAGAACGGAAAAATAGCGTTTGTCATTCCTGCGGAGATACTTCAAGTTGTTTATGCCGAAGATTTGCGTCTTTTTCTTTCCATTCAACTCTCAAAAATCACGTTGCTAACATTTGAGCAGCTCGTTTTCCCCGATATAGAACAGGAGATACTCGTCTTCATCGGTGAAAAAAGCAAAGAAGAGAAAGGGATACGCATAATAGAACTCAGTAACCTTGAAGATTTCAAGAAACTTGACCTTAATTCTAATGGCTTTCAGAAGTTAAAACACGTTAAGGAAAAGTGGACAAAGTATTTTGTATCAGCAGAAGAAATAAAAGTAATCCATTCCATTCGTGACGATAAGCGATTCACAAAATTCTCTGATTTAGCACTTATTAACATAGGTATCACCACAGGAAACAATACTTATTTTTCCGTTGATAAAGAAACAAGTGAGAAATATCACCTATCTTCTGTAACGTTTCCGCTTATTGGCAGAAGTTCTCACGCACATGGCATATTTTTTACAGATAGTGATTGGCAGAAGAACATACAGAATAATAAAAGGGCAATGCTCATAAGTTTCCCTGACACACCATACGAAGCATATCCTGAAAAACATAAGGAATACATCGAACTTGGAGAGAAAAACGGAGAAAACAAAGGATATAAGTGTTCTATCCGTAACAGATGGTATATCGTTCCGTCGGTATGGATACCTGATGCCTTTTTTCTCAGAAGAAATAACCTCTACCCTAAGTTTGTACTGAACCGATGCAATGCAGTATCAACGGATACAATGCACCGCATTAAGTTCAATGAGGGAGTAAATGCTGAAAATGTCCTTCTGTCGTACTATAACAGCATTTCCTTTGCATTCACAGAAATATGTGGTAGGAGCTATGGCGGAGGTGTACTTGAAATTCTCCCCGGTGAAGTCGGCAATATAATGCTTCCAGTCATTAAAGATATTGATGATGCATTAAAAAGCGAGCTTTTAGAACAAATTGATACTATTGTTCGTAATGATGCAGATATTGAAAAGGCTCTCGATCTTGTAGATCAGAGACTCCTTGTTGAATTATTGGGTATAGATAAGAATATCTGCATTTCCTGCCGACAGATTTGGAAGAAAATGCAGAAGCGAAGATTGGGAAGAGGATAGCGAATAATAAATGTTATATTTATTTGCTACATTGGAATTTAAAAATATGAAAGGGAAATAATATGGCAACAAGAGATGCAGTGAGTACAATTAGAGGATATTTTTATCAATTTGATTATTCCATTCTACAGGTATTAAGGCTTGAAAACGATACAGATACAATTTGTGTTGAAGGAATTGAGGATGTAGATATAAATGACGAGAATAATATTATATTACATCAATGTAAATGCTATGAAGGGACAGAATACAATCATTCAGAGATAAAAGATGCTTTAGAATGGATGTTAAAGCATTTCTCTAAAAATAAAGACAGTGAATACAAGTATTACCTTTATGGCGTATATAAATCCGGACAGGATAAATTGCCACAAGTCATTGATGTTGATTTTGCAAAAAAGAACTTTTTTACAAAAAAGCATCGAGATGCTCCAACGGACTATCTATATGAAAAATTAAGTCTTTCAGATGACGATATTGCCTTATTCCTTCAAAGATTGATAATTAATATCAATGCAGTTGGATTAGAAATGCAGGAAAAATTGGTATGTGATGAACTATGTAAAAGTATAGGTTGTAAGCCACAGGAGATAGAACCATATTATTGTAACGCACTATCTATTATAAGACATCTGGCTACTCAAAAGAGCGTGGCAACTAGAACTATATCTCGCAGTCAATTTATCGAAGATGTGAAAAGGGTAGATAATCAATTTGATGTTTGGTTGATTAACAGAATTAAAATGGATAAATTTGCAAAAGCTATCAAAAAGAAATACTTTACAAATTTTAACACATCGCCATACAATCGCTTTTTTATAATTGAATGCGAAAAAGATATTTCTATTCCTGAATTAAAAACAATAATAATTCGTATTTCTGACAAATATAGCAAGCTATCACAACGTGCTAAGCCTAAGTTTTGTCCTTTCTTCTGTTTTTGGGGTATTGAAGAGTGTCAATTGATTGAATTAAAGAAGTCGCTGGTCAATGATGGTATACTTTTCTCAGATGGATATGATTTCAGGGGAGCAGACTTTAATCCTTTGTCAATTGTAAAAGAACCAAGTAAAGATTATCCCATTAAGTTACGAATAGTTGATAGCATTGATTTACTTGAGGATATTTTCGCAAGATCTCAAACAACAATTCAAATATACCAATTTTATAAAAATAAAATATTTTATGAGAACGATAACCATTATCATGTCAAAATACCTTTTGAAAAAATCAATGATATCGCTCTAATGATATAAAGCAAGACCTGCTAAGAAAAGTCAACCCCCAAAAAGGAATTTTTGAAAAGAAAAACCAATGGAAAGATTTCCTCCGCTGAGCTGCGGAAAACTTTCCATTGGAAGCAAGCAGGCATAGCAAAGCTGACTGCCAAGTGCAAGGAATTGACAGCCTGTGGAATTTGCGAAAGCAATCAGGCGTTAAGTACCTGATTCACTCTGGCGTAATAAATGCGCAGGAACTTGTTCGCGGCGGCAGTCATGTAGACTTTATAGAGCTTACCCTCGGAACGTTTCCGGTCGAGAAACTGGTACACGGGTTCATCAGCCGGTTTTCGTTTGAGATACGTTTCGACCACCAAAAACAAAGTCCTGCGCAGATGCGGAGAGCCACGTTTGGAAATACTCCTTGACTTTACGTCAACCGTGCCCGACTGGTACGGAGGAGCGTCAAGACCAGCAAAAGCGGTTATCGCTTTCCGATTGTGAAACCTCCTCGTATCGCCAATCTCAGCCATAAGCTGAGGCGCGAGAACTCTGCCAACGCCATACATTCCGAGCACGGTATCGTACTCAGGAAGCTGCTCGGCAGTGGCGGTCATTAACCTGCGAAGTGATTCGGCTGTTTCCAAGGTGCAGTTAAGCAACTTGGCTGACTGCTGTATCATGGCTCTGACGCATTCGCTGTCAGGCAGCGTTGCAACGCAGGAACGGGAATGATCGTAGATTTCGTTGGCTTTTTCCTCAGTGTAGTTGTAATTCTGCTTTTTGCACCAGCGGCTGTATTTATCCTTAAAAGCCGCACGTGAAATACCAGAAACGCAGTCACGATGTGGGAATTTGATGATGAAGTCAGGGCGAAGTCCGACCATTTGATATGCCCGTCAGACTGTCGAACCGGCGAATCAAAAAACTCATTTGCATTGGGAAAGGACTGATCGATCAGTGAAATCAGGTTATTGATGAGCTGGGTCTTATGCTTACAAATCGCTGAATACTGCCGATTGAGCAGCGTCAGCGTACTGCGTGTTTCCTCAACCGGTATATATTCACGCAGGTCCAGCCAGCGGTCAAGCGCATATTGAGCGATCCTCACGGAATCCTTCTTATCCGTCTTGGCTCTGCGAACAGAGTTTCCGCTGTAGTTATGTATCAGAATCGCATTGACTACGGAAACATAGATACCCTCGTTGTGGAGGAATCGGGCAATTGGTTCATAATAGCTGCCTGTGTACTCCATGACAACCTTAGTCTCGCCCGGAAGTCTTTTCAGGAATTTTGCCAGTTCCCTGAGTTCGCTTTCGGTGTGAGCTACCTCAAAAGGTGAAGCTGCTACAACACCGAGTGGCTGCATGACAGCAACCATGCTTTTGCCTTTGGAAACATCGATTCCAACCGCATTCATTAACATCTCTCCTCGTTTTGGATTTGCGTAATTGGCGCCACGCTTTGCTTTTGCCCATTGCCTATTCAATCTGTAGGTTCAACTTGTTGCTCCGGTGATTTGCGAACGTACCTTGTTGTGGCAGCTCAACCTGCTGAACCGAACGCTGTAATGGAAGCGTGGATGACGGTCTAAAAAAACGGGCGTTTCACCCAAGGAGGCACACGTCAGTACAACCACTGCTTCCATTATAGCTTAAACTTTGGACCCGGTCTATCCCTGCGTGGCTTGTAGGGTTTTACCGGTAAATATATTATAACAGGAGAATATTATGGCTAATGAAAAAGAAAAAATCAATGCAGAAGTAGTTTCCGTTCTTCCCAACAAAGTGAAAATTGTTGTTGATAATTTGAAAGACTTTGAACTTCCATCCGAGAAATTGAAAGTTGGTTCTTATGTAAGAATATCCGATAGCGAAGATGCAGTCATGCTTGCAATAATAGAAAACTACTCAATTGAAAGCATAATAAATGCAGAGGGAGAACCTGATAGAAGATATATATTAGAAGCCAATCCTTTAGGCATTTTAAGAGATAGTAGCTTTGAACGTGGCGGTGATACAATTGCAATTCCACCCAAAGATGTTAATCCAGCCACTAAAGAAGACATAGATGCTATATATTCCAAATCTATTGATGAAAAAGATAAGTTTATATTTGCAAAGTTATCGTCTAATTTGGATATAGAAGTACCCGTCAACGGAAACAGATTTTTTAATAAACATATAGCTATAGTTGGTTCTACAGGATCTGGAAAATCGCATACAGTAGCCAAAATTATTCAAACTGCTATGTCGGTAAAAAACGAAGGTTATACTGGTTTAAATAATTCTCACATCATTATTTTTGATATTCATTCAGAGTATAGGACTGCTTTTCCTAATGCCAATTGTTTGGATGTGTCAAATATTATATTGCCATATTGGTTACTTAATAGTGAGGAATTACAAGAATTATTTATTGACACAGAAGCAAATGATCATAATCAAAGAAATGTTTTTAAAGAAGCGGTTATAACCAGCAAAGCATCTCATTTTCATGGCAGTGATGAACAAAAAGAAAAAATAAATTTTGATAGTCCTCTTCTTTTTGATATTAATAATGTACTTAGCTTTGCAAAAGCAAAGAATGAAGAACGAATTCCAGGTGCAAAAGCAGGCACCGATAAAGCTGGACCTTTATTTGGACAGCTTTCCAATTTTATTAGCAGACTAGAAAATAGAATAAACGATAAACGTTTAGATTTCTTAATGGGGTCAAAAGTTCTTACGATTTCTTTTGAAGACACATTAAAGCAATTTATAGGCTATGGAAATACCCACTCCAATATTACAATAATTGATCTAAGTGGTATACCTTTTGAAGTACTTAGTATTACAGTATCTTTGATTTCAAGGCTGCTTTTTGAAATGGGCTATTATTACACAAGAGTTAGAAATATCAAAAATGCTGATGAAAGTGTAAATAATGATACCCCTTTTCTCTTGGTTTATGAAGAAGCTCATAAATATGTACCAAATAGTGATTTACTAAAGTATCGCGCCTCCAGAGAGTCGATTGAACGAATTGCAAAAGAAGGTCGAAAATATGGTATTACGCTTTTATTAGCTAGCCAGCGCCCATCTGAAATATCAGAAACAATTTTCTCACAATGCAATAATTTTATTACTATGAGATTAACAAATCCAAACGATCAGAACTATGTAAAGAGACTATTGCCTGATACCATGGGACAGTTGATTGATAAAATGCCAACATTGAAATCGGGTGAATGCTTGCTAATTGGTGATGCGGTTGTTATCCCCTCTATAGTTAAAGTTGAAGAATGTAATCCCAAACCGTCTTCAAATGATATTCCATATCTTGATCTTTGGAAAAAAGAATGGAATGCTCTGGATGTTCAAGAAATTATAGACTACTGGAGAAAGTAATGCTCATCTACAGTCCATGTCTACTTGAATATGACAATTAAACAGCAAAGGCTGCACATATTCAAAATGTGCAGCCTTTCGTGTGCAGGGTGATAATGGCGTATTTTCGTGATTTTGGTTATAATATGTTTTCGAGAACGAATGATAAAACAAAAGCAGGATTAAGTAAATGCTTTACAGATTTTGAAAAAGATTATTTTTTCTTAACCCCAAGAGCGATACTTATAAAGCCCTCTCAGAGCATGAAATAATGAGTGCTATTTTGATTATAGTAAATCTTTACAGTTATGGCACCTTTACCGAAACTTTAGATCTATATTTGGCGATTCGTTCCATTTCAGAGTGCGTATACGCGGTAAAACCATCGGATACAGAAAAAGTTGAACAAGAATTTAGACTTAAGAATTGCTTAATACGACTGCTTAATTCCTCAACTGTTGATGTTGACAAACTTGATTATATTGCTAGAGATACACAAATGTCTGGGTATGATAATGTTGTATCAGACAATGAAAAGGTAGTTTATATGATGCTATACTACAAGCAAACAAAAAACTTAACTCCGATAACCATAAGAAATATTAATCACATAATGATAAACAGCTGAAAGAAATATAGTTATGGCTTTACCAACAACAGGTTTCAGCGCAATAGGCATTGAGGAAGTCGAGTGGGGTGAGTTCATTACCGTTTTGTCATTGAAGTATATGAACGAGCTGAAAAACAAGTCGTATCACAAAGACTTCAATTCGAAGTTTACAGAGGTTCTGAATTGGGCGTTCGTTCACAGGGATATTGTCTGGGACACCCCCTTTGCCGAGCAGGAAAAGATGATGATAGCCGACGGAGTTCTGACTGAGAGCGACATCAGAAAGATTGCTTGACAGTTAAAAATTGAATATATGCTTTAAGCGGAGAATGTAAAAGTTCTCCGCTTTTTTGCGTTAAAGAGGTGATTTTATGATAAATAAGCTGACGGGAGATCCTGTTTCAGAGGAAATGCAAAACGTTCTGAAACGGTTGCCGCAAATGAAAGCGTTCCCGAAAGCGAAATTTCCGCACTAAAGGAAATAAGGGAAGCTAATTCTTGTATAAGCAGCAGTATTCCGACAATCGAGCTGAGTAACCGTTCGGCTATTCAGCAGGGTGTATTCAATAGATTACAGAATATGGGCAGCGCCGTTATTAGAGATGATGTTGTTGTTTCTTTTTCGGGGGAAATTCGCTGTGAGCGAAGTTTGACTATTGTAATCGGTCTGCCTGCGTCGGGTAAGTCCTCGGTGCTTGTCGAGCCTATATCCGAGATGTATAAGTCGAGCGCAATAGATTTGCTCTCCTTTCGGCAGCTTGCAAATCAGCAGA
>ULRE01041322.1_pt1 | contig 13348 bp, 8 predicted proteins | sample 1955141 | NCBI WGS metagenome assembly ULRE01 (sample SAMEA4835674, study PRJEB28245) | human gut metagenome | biome: gut microbiome; material: fecal sample | place: Denmark | collected 2008
CTCTGCCTTGTCTTTGGAGAGTCCCCGCGAGATGGAAGAAGAGCGCCGCCTGTTCTATGTGGCTCTGACGCGTGCCGAGGAACTTTGTTTCCTTTCCTATGCCGGCAATCGCTATCATTATGGTAAGCCGGAGTTCTCCAACCCCAGCCGTTTTCTGTATGAGATTGATCCTGCCTGTGTGAAGGGATTGAGTGGCGGAGGCGCCCGTTATCGCCGTGAAACGGACGACACCGATTCCCGTCCGCTGGCTTCCGTCTGTCGGGTGGTGCCCAAAGCCAGTCCGTTGCGCCCGGTCACCCGCATGCGTCCTGTTGCTTCTTCTGTATCCACATCGTCGGCTTCATCTGCCGTTTCACCGGCTTCGGCAACAGCTGCGTCGTCGGGTGATGCGGGAGGTTTGCGTGTGGGACAGACCATCGAGCATGAGCGTTTTGGCAGGGGAAAAATACAGGCCATCGAAGGCAGCGGCGAGAATCTTAAGGCTACAGTGGTATTCAGTTCCATGGGCACGAAGCAACTGCTTCTGAAATTCGCTCGATTCAAAGTGGTAGATTAAGAGGTGAGGATGCTTGCATTTTGTTTGGATTTTGCCATTCTGGCAAACAAACGCTTTTTCTTAGAATGTGATTATAGCGGATGTTCCGCATAAATATGCAGCAGAATCCAGATGTTATTTCGTATATATGCAGCCGATATGCAGAAAAAGGCCTGTCGGCTGTTCCTATTCACCGTGGTGCTTTGTCCGATTCATTACGATAATCCGGAGAAAGCACCACGGTGTTTTTTATTTTCCATCGGAAGGAAGCCCAAGATCGCTCCATTTTCCATTGTTTTTTAACAAATTGCTTCCGGATGGATTGCCCGCGAATACTAAAGGATTTCGCTTTACTCGTTGAGAGATAGCGCATTATGTTTCAAATGCTTTTTTGAGATTTTCATATTTCAGTCGGCAACTCCTTTGTCCGTAAAAAACGGGCTTCTCGCCGAATGGAAATATCATTTTGACAAAATGACATTTATTTCCGATAAAGTTCGCAGGGTTTCCCGGTTGATGGATGGCTGATATTTATTCTGATGAGAAGTTCTATTTCTGTTTCATCTTTTAGACTGCTAAAATCGGCATTTTCGATAACGTGACATCCGCATTCTTCACATTGTTTGTCAAAGGCTATATGTTTTGCTCCTTTTTCAGCTATTCCATGAGAATCCAGAATAATAAATACCGGTTCTTTATTCAATATTTCTTTTAAAACCTCATCTGTAAGTGAGGTATTTTTCAGGAAATATTTTTCAGAGCCATACTCGTTTTTTTCCAAGTTTCCGGTATGCAGGATGAGAGCCTTGTTTTTCAGTGCAGGCAAGTCTTGTATGTCTTTGCAGTGAGGCATTCCGCTTCGGCAGTCAAGAACGATGGCGGAAAGAAGATATTCTTTTTGTTCCGGTACAGTTGTATAGCAGTCCAGATGAGTGCCGACATGCCCTTTTGCCCCTATCTTGTCTGCTTGTGTATTAGCCCATTGTATAGCCGGTGAGTTTTCGTTTAAGGTCAGATGAAATTGATTCATGTTTCTTGTTTTTGGTTCGCGGGCAAAAGTAATAAAAAACTGATGCAAAATAAAACGAGATATTGTTATTTTGTGTATCTTTATCCTTTCACTTTGAGATTATTTCCTATCTTTAAATCAAACTTATTAATTCGTTCTGGATGAAGAAAATGGTATACGCACCCGGTTGTGCGCTACTTTGTTACAAGCCGCATCTGGCGGAAAAGTTGGGAAAGGTGATTGCGGAACTGTATGGAGATGTGGATTTGCAGCAGATATGCTGTTTTGACCTTCCTGCGCTGGACGAAGGAACCCACATCATCACGCCTTGCAGTACCTGCGTCAGGCAGTATGAACAGAACTATCCCCAGTGCACCACGGAATTCTTTCTGAAAACGCTGCTCCATAGCGAAAGTTTTCCTTTTCCGGATTACGGGGGCATCCGGATGACGATTCAGGACACCTGTGCGGCCCGCACGCAGCCTGAGCATCTGGAAACGGTGCGCCGCTTGATGGGGTGCATGAATATCGAGTTGGTGGAGCCCGAGAAGACCGGTGCGAGAGCCAAGTGTTGCGGGCAGGTCTTTTACGGCAAACTGCCGAACGAGAAGGTGGCCGCTCTGATGAGAAGCCGGGCCGATGAAATGCCGGTGGAGGATGTGGTTGTCTATTGCGCTTCCTGCATCATGAGCATGACGGTGGGCGGGAAAAAGCCCCGCTATCTTCTGGACCTGCTTTTTGGCGAACCAACTGTGATGGCCGATGCCGCTATAGAACCCTGGAATGGAAAACTGCTGGCTTTCCGCCGGATGCAAAAGACAGAATAGGGACGGGGACTGCGAAAGAACGATGATTCAGAATGTTTCACGGAAAAATGATCTTGTTATGAGAACAAAAATTCTTATTGCTATGGGAGCGGTGATTTTAGTCACCTTTCTGCTCTTTGGAGTGTTTGCCTTGCCGGTAGGAATTCCGGTGAGTGGTGTGATTGGAATTTTAGGTGCCTTGAAGTCTCACGACCGCACGTTATTGCTCGGTTCCGTGGGCTTGCTGGCTATCGGTATTGTCTGCATTATCTACACTCTGGTGCTGATATATTCCATGTAATCAAGCAACGACACATATCTAAAATCTGACGGTTATGGCCATTCGATATACAAAAGGAGAAGAGCGCACCAACACCTGGTCGCATGCCGGAGGGGCTGTGCTGGGCATTCTGATAGGGGTGCTGATGCTTCAGGTCTGTTGGCAGGCGGGCAGCCGCTGGGCGGTGTTCGGGGTCAGTCTGTATCTGTTCGGCATGCTTTCGTCCTATCTGTGTTCTGCCATCTACCACGGACTGCCGGCCCGGAGCGTGTGGAAAGAACGGTTGCGGCGCTTTGATCATGCCGCCATTTACTGGCACATTGCCGGCAGCTATTCGCCGCTGGTGCTCACTGTGTTGCGTGAGGAAGCCGGTTGGGGATGGGGACTGTTTGCCTTTGTGTGGACCTGCGCGGCGGTGGGTACGGTGCTCACTTTCCGTAATCTCAAGGAACACAGCAATCTGGAAACCCTCTGTTATATCGGTATGGGGCTGAGCATTGTGGCCGCTTTCCGTCCGCTGATGGAAAGCGTGCGTCCCGAAGTGCTCTGGTGGATAGCAGGCGAAGGCCTTTGTTTCATCACCGGAGCGTTGTTTTACAGCATGAACCGGCGGCGCTACATGCACTCCGTGTTCCATTTCTTTGTGCTCGGTGGGTCGTTCTGTCACATCTGGGCCGTCTGGATTGCTTTGGAAGATTATTTGTCCTGATTCCAAAGAATCGGTAGATCCCGCACATTGCGGGATTTTTTTATGCCCCGCTTTCTTTTATCTTCGTCCGTTTTTTGCTAATTTTGTTGATACGATAAGAATAGAATACAACCTTTTTACTTTACCCTTATTTACATTATATTTTATGAACAAACTGCTTTTGACCACCATGTTGCTGTCTGCGTCCGGACAGCTGATGGCACGAAATGCACAAGCTCCCAATATCGTACTGATTTTGTGTGATGATATGGGCTTTTCTGATTTGGGCTGCTATGGCAGCGAAATACAAACCCCGAATATAGACCGTCTGGCCGATGCCGGAATCCGCTTCAGCCAGTTCAAGAATACCGGCCGCAGTTGTCCCAGCCGTGCGGCCTTGCTCACCGGAAGATACCAGCATCAGGTAGGTATGGGATGGATGGCCGAGGTGGACGAGCATCGTCCGGGTTACCGCGGTCAGATTGATGCCGAATATCCCACGATTGCCGAGATCATGCGTGCCGGTGGCTATGCTACTTACATGAGTGGCAAATGGCATGTGACAACGACCGGTGCTTATGACCGTCCTAACGGAAGCTATCCGGTGCAGCGTGGCTTTGACCGCTATTACGGTTGCCTGCATGGCGGCGGCAGTTATTATAAGCCCAAACCTTTGTATAACGATCTGACTCCGATTACTGAGGTGCCGGATGACTATTACTACACCCGGGCTATTACCGATTCGGCCGTGTGCTTTGTGCAGCGCCATGATGCGAAGAAACCCATGTTTCTGTATGTGGCACACTATGCGCCTCACTTGCCGTTGCAGGCTCCGGCCGAGGCTGTTGCCAAGTGTCGTGAGCGCTATCGTGTGGGCTACGATGTGTTGCGCCGTCAGCGTTTCGAGAAGCAGAAGCAGTTGGGCCTGGTGCCCGATACGATGAGCCTGCCTCTGTTCGACCGTGAGTTCGGAGGAAAGCGTCCGGCATGGACCGATCTGAACGAACAGCAGCAGAAGCAGTGGATTGAAAGTATGGCTACTTATGCCGCCATGATTGAGATTATGGATGAGGGCATCGGCAAACTGGTGCAGGCCATCCGCGAGAAAGGAATGCTGGAGAACACCGTGTTCCTGTTTTTAAGTGACAACGGAGCCACGGAGGAGGGCGGATATATCGGGCAGCTGATGTCCGACCTGTCGAACACCCCTTATCGCAGTTATAAGAAATGGTGTTTTCAGGGCGGTACGAGCACACCGTTTATCCTGACGTATGGCGATCCGAAGAAGAATACACACCAGGGAGAGGTCTGTGACCAGCCGGCGCATATCATAGATGTAATGCCTACCTGCATGGCTTTGGGCGGTGTGCGCTATCCCAAAAAGATGGCTCACTCTGATTTGCCGGGTGAGAACCTGTTGCCGGTGATTCAGGATGGAAAAACTCACGAGCGTACGCTTTTCTTTGAGCATCAGGGATCGTGTGCCATGATTCACGGTACCTGGAAACTGGTACGTGCCAACCGCAATGTGGCGTGGGAACTATATGATCTGAGCCGTGATCCGTTTGAGACTCAGGATTTAGCGAAGCAGAATCCCGACCGTGTGGAGGCGCTCGAAGCCGAATGGGTGGAGTGGGCTAACACACACAAGGTATTTCCGCTCGAGGACAAGAGTTGGACGGAACGAATCAATTTCTATAAAGCCAAGAATCCCGATCAGCGCGGGGAATAAACACTTTTAATTCTAAGAAAGACTATGAAGACATCATTCTTATTTTGCACAGCCGTATTGGCATTCTGCTCGGCTTGTGCCCCCAAAGTTATTGCGCCGGACGGTGACAGTCAATACCGTTCTTTTGCTCCCGACGGCATTCCGTTTGTTGTGGCCGACTCCATGTGGCAGGCCGATCAGCACGGCAATCATCGGGCAGTGGTGCAGGTGGACGGCGCGCAGGGACGGAATGCGGTGCAGGTGCGTTTGCCCTGGCGGCGTCCGGATTTGAGACCCAAAACCAAAAAAGTGGTCGTGGTGGATGCGCGTTCCGGAAAGGAAATCCGGAATGTGCGGGTTTCCGACTTTTCGGCCGAATCGGCAACGGTGGCCTTTGAACCTGTGGCCGGCGACGGTTTGTATTATGTTTATTATCTGCCCTATAAATACCGGAAAGGATGGGACGATGCCCGTTACGGAAGTCCGTGGAATGATTATCTGCCTCCGGTCTATGAGGCGGATGAGAATTGGAAGAACAGTCTGTCCGGAGAGATTTGCAGCGCCAGAGTAGTGCGCTTTGAGAGCCGTTCGCGCTTTGATGCCTTTACGCCGATGGGACTGGCTGCCACCCGGCGGGAGACGGACAGTCTGAAAAATGTCTATGCGGGCAACCCCGTGCTCTTTCCCGAAGACCGCGCTTTCCCCATCCGGCTGACCAACAGTCTTCCGGCCCGCTGGGTAAAGACCGGGGCGAAAAAAGGTTTTTCGGGAGTGGCGCAGCGCAATGAGTATTATACCTGGCAGATTGGAGTCTGGGCCGCCCGGCAGGACATCAGCAAGGTGCATCTTGCTTTCTCCGATCTGTCCAACGGAAAGGAAATAATCCCCAAGGAGAACATCACCTGCTTTAATCAGGAAGGAATCAACTGGGACGGCAAACCGATAAAATTCACGGTGAATGTTCCTCTGGGAAAGGTGCAGGCCTTGTGGTGCGGGGTTCAGATTCCCGAAACGGCGGCACCGGGCGTATATAAAGGAAATGTGACTTTTACCTGTGCGGGCGGCGACACCCGGAACATTCCGCTGGAGATACGCGTCACGAAAGAGGTGCTGGCCGATAAGGGAGATAATGACCTGTGGCGGCATGCCCGTCTGCGGTGGCTGAATTCCACCATCGGGATGGACGACAATCCGGTAAAGCCTTATACGGCCATGCAGCTCGATGGGCGCACGATAACGGCTACGGACAAGATCCTGAAGGTGGATGGAAACGGTCTGCCGGCTTCTATCCGTGTGAATGACTGGGAAGTGTTGGCGGCTCCGTTCCGTTTCGTCGTAACGACCGACCGCGGTCCGGTGGCTTTTGAGGCTCAGAATGTGTCCTTGCAAAAGAAGGCCGACGGACTGGTGACCTGGACGGCCTCGTGTCGGCGAGAGGGTATATCCTTCGAAAGCGAGGCTTCGATGGAGTACGACGGTTATGTTCATTACAACTTGAAAGTTTCTTCGTCCACCCCGTTGCCGGTGAAAGACGTCCGTCTTGAAACAGACTATACGCCTTATGCTTCGGAATATTTCATGGGAACGGGCTTCAGCGGCGGCTTCCGTCCGGCTTCCTACCGATGGGACTGGAAAGGTCCGTGGGACAGCTACTGGATGGGCAATGCTAAGGCCGGTCTGCACGTGGAATACCGGGGAGGCAGTTATCACGGTCCGTTGCTCAACGACTATAAGCCGGCTCCTCCCGAGGCCTGGGCCAATGGAGGACGGGGAACGGTCTGCGTGTCGGGAAACAAGGGCGAAAAGGCTCTGGTAGTAGCCAGCACGGGAGCCGATACACTCCGTGCGGAACCGCGTCAGTATGAATTCGATCTGCTGATAACCCCGGTGAAACCCGTAGACAGCCGGAAACATTTCTCTGAGCGCTATTACCATGCGCCGCACACCGGTTTTGACAAGGCGGCAGAAGAAGGGGCCAACATCATTAATATCCATCATGCCCAGAAACTGAATCCGGTCATCAATTATCCGTTTATCGTGCAGGACTCCCTGAAGGCCTTCATCAGACATGAGCATGAGTTCGGCCGCAAAGTAAAGCTTTATTATACCATCCGCGAACTGACAAACTATGCCACGGAAATCTATGCTCTGAAGAGCCTGAACCATGAGATTTTTGCTCCGGGAGTGGGCTATGGATTGCCTTGGCACTGCGAACATCTGATTGATGACTATCGTCCGGCCTGGTACACGGAGCTGCCTCAGGAAACAGCCGATGCCGCTCTGGTGCTGACCGGTTTCTCCCGCTGGATCAATTACTATCTGGAAGGACTGCGCTGGATGTTCCAGAATTATGACCTCGACGGCATCTATATGGATGATGTGTCCTTCGACCGTCCGGTGATGAAGAGAATGCGCAAGATTATGGAGCAGTATCACCCCGGAGCCTTGATCGACCTGCATTCCAATACGGGATATTCTGTTGGTCCGGCCAACCAGTACACCGGTTTCTTCCCTTATGTGGACCGCCTGTGGTTTGGGGAAAGCTTCCGTTATAATCAGATGAGGCCCGATGAGTGGTTCGTCACCTTCTCCGGAATACCTTTCGGACAGATGAGTGAGATGCTTCAGGACGGAGGAAACCGTTTCCTGGGAATGGTTTACGGAGCTACAGCCCGCCATTCTTACGGCGCCTATTCTCCGGCTCCCGTCTGGGCCCTTTGGGATTCCTTCGGTATCGGTGAGGCCCGCATGTTGGGTTATTGGGACGAGGACTGCCCGGTGCAGACTTCGGATCCGGAGGTAAAGGCCACGGCTTATGTGAAGGCGGATCAGGTACTGGTATCTGTGGGTAACTTCAGCAATCAGGATAAGACGGTCACTCTGTCGTTTGACTGGAATGCGTTGGGCATGCGTCCCGATCAGGTCACTCTGGAGAAGCCGGAGGTGGCCGACTTCCAGACTGCCGGATTGTTGCAGTTGCAGGCACCGATTCCGGTGAAGAGCAAGGAAGGCTGTCTGCTTCTCTTGAAAAGGAAATAGTATTTTGTGATTGATCATTACCAAAGCATCTAATAAATCATGGAAAAGAAATGTATGATACAACCCGTTTCGGTTCGGAAACTGGTGTTGTTTGTGTTGTGGGCGTTTTGCGCGCTTTCGTTGCAAGCGGCCCATCAGCCGGAATTCTCTGCGGCTGGTTTTTTTGAGTTGCCCAATACCGGGCGTCAGGCGTACAGTATGAACCCTGCGTGGCGTTTCCACAAAGGTGCAGTTACCGGAGCCGAGCGTGTGGATTTTGATGACAGCGAATGGGCACTGGTGTCTCTGCCCGATGGGATGGAATTGCTGCCTTCGGAGGCAAGCGGTTGTGTGAACTATCAGGGCGAGGTGTGGTATCGCAAGCATTTCACACCCGAGGATGCCTGGAAAGGCAAGAAGATGTTCCTGCATTTCGAGGCCATTATGGGCAAGTCGAAAGTGTGGGTCAACGGCAAACTGGTGAAGGAGCATTTCGGCGGTTTCCTGCCCGTCATTGCCGATGTGAGTGAGTATCTGGAATTCGGACGCGACAATGTCATCACTGTATGGGCCGATAATAGTGACGATCCGACTTACCCTCCCGGAAAGCCGCAGGACATGCTGGATTTTGCCTACTTTGGCGGAATCTATCGTGACTGCTGGATGGTGGTACATAACACGGTGTTTATTACAGACCCTAATTATGAGGACGTGAAGGCCGGAGGCGGTTTGTTCGTGTCCTTCGACGGCGTGTCTGAAAAGGAAGCCGGGATTCGTCTGGATGCCCACATTCGCAACAGCGCCGGGAGGGCTTTTTCCGGAAAGGTGGTGTATGAGCTTTACGACTGCGATCGGAAGCTGGTGCGCCGTACCGAGCAGAAAATCTCGATGGCCGACGGACAGACCGGAGTGGCTACTGCCAAGATGACGGTGCGCCAGCCGCATTTGTGGGCACCGGATTCGCCATATCTGTATCAGTTGCACGTTCTGGTCAAGGACCGCAAAGGTCATGTGGTGGACGGTTATCGTCGCCGTGTGGGTATCCGCAGTGTGGAGTTCAAGGGGAAGGATGGCTTCTGGCTCAATGGAAAGCCTTATCCCGAACCGCTGATCGGAGCCAACCGTCATCAGGACTTTGCCGTAATCGGTAACGCGCTTTCCAACAGTCTGCACTGGCGTGATGCCAAGAAACTGCGCGATGCCGGTCTGCGTGTGATCCGTAATGCGCATTATCCACAGGACCCTGCCTTTATGGATGCCTGTGATGAGTTGGGGCTGTTTGTCATCGTGAACACACCGGGATGGCAGTTCTGGAACGAGAAACCGATCTTTGCCCAACGGGTGTACAGCGATATCCGCAATATGGTGCGCCGCGACCGTAACCATCCTTCTGTATGGCTTTGGGAACCGATTCTGAACGAGACCTGGTATCCGGAGGATTTTGCCAAGAATGTGGTGGATATTGTCCAAGAGGAATATCCTTATCCGTACTGTTATACCGGTTGTGATGTCACCGCCAAGGGGCATGAACTCTTCCCCGTGCAGTTCACGCATCCGCTGAACGGTGCTGGAGGAGCCTTCAATACCAATGAACTGAATTCGGATGTGTCTTATTTTACCCGCGAATGGGGTGACAATGTGGACGATTGGAGTTCGCATAATTCTCCGAGCCGTGTCAGCCGTTCGTGGGGGGAGGTGCCGATGCTGGTACAGGCACAGGGATACGCCAAGACCGATTATCAGTATACTAATTACGATGCGCTGTACCGCAACCCGAGACAACACGTGGGCGGTTGCCTGTGGCATTCGTTCGATCATCAGCGCGGCTACCATCCCGATCCGTTTTATGGCGGTATTATGGACGCTTATCGTCAGCCGAAACTGTCGTACTATATGTTCTGTGCGCAGCGTCCGCCTTATGAAAATCCGGAACTGATTGCCGAAAGCGGACCGATGGTGTATATAGCCCATGCCATGACTCCTTTCTCTCCTAAGGACGTAACGGTTTACAGTAATTGTGATGAAGTGCGTCTGACCTGCTGTCAGGGTAGTACTCCTTATATATATAAGAAAGACAAACAGGCTGGTGGCATGCCGTCGCCGATTATTGTATTCCCGAATGTGTGGGATGTGATGCACGATAAGGAACTGGCTCGTGGAGGAAAGCATGCGGAGTCTTATCTGTTGGCCGAAGGATTGATCGATGGAAAAGTGGTGGCTACCCATAAGGTATATCCGGCACGTCGTCCTTCCAAAATCAAACTGTGGGTAGACAACGAAGGGGTGGAAACCCGGGCAGACGGTTCAGATCTGGTAACTGTGGTGGCTGCCATTACAGACGATCAGGGAAATATCAAGCGCTTGAACAACAGTATGATCCGTTTTGAGATTGAGGGACCGGGTGAACTGGTGGCAGATGAAGAAGACTTCACGAACCCGCGTGTCGTACAGTGGGGCACCGCTCCAATATTGGTACGTGCGTTGCCGGAGAGTGGAGAGATTCGGATCAAGGCATCGCTGACTCTGCAAGGAAAGCATACTCCGGTATCGGGAGAGTTGGTATTAAAAACAACAAAACCGATGCGTCCGCTTATTGCCGACAAGGAAGAGTTGGAAACTTTATATCAGCAGAGCCAAATGAAAAAGGAAAACCGACTGCAAGCCGGGGATGCTGCTTCAGAAGAGATGCGCCGTTTGCAGCAGGAACAGAACCGCGAGCGCTTGAAGGAGGTGGAACAGCAACAAAGTGATTTTGAATAATATTAATACCATTCCTGTCGTAGTACTTTTCTCAAAAATGCGTACTATGGCAGGATTTGGTTTTTATAAATGCTGAGTGTGTAATAACTTGAGTTATTAATGTAGTAGAAAAATAATAATGATAACAAGACTTAAAGAACAGATGTCTCTGAATGCTGATATGACTAATTCAGAGATAGAGATGCGGTTTGCTCAGATTGCTAAATTGTTATTTGAAAATTTTGCGATACAAAAGGGAGAAAAAATCTATCTTTTCAAAGAAATAGAGTTTTATTTCTATAATAGGCATCATCGTGATATAATTACATATCCTCGTATCTGTGACACTATATGCTGGCATGTAAATAGGTTTGGAGGCATTGATTTAAATTTTCCAAGCTTTATAAGAAAAAAGGTTGTTTATGTCGTAAATGGAAAAGAAGTTGAACGCTATATCCTTGACGACAAGTCTTATTTTGGCGGCATACTTATTCGCCAACTGGTTAGTGAGGACAGAACCGAAACCTTGTCGGGGCCATTGGCCTGTGCGACATTATTTAATGGTCATGTCGATATGAAAAATGATATTGAGGCTCCTGTTTTGATAGAGCATGAGAACAAAGTTGTTAGCTTTTATATTCAGTCTCGTAGGAACATCCTGCCCCGTGGAATTTCAGTCGAAAAAAAGGTAGCTTCTATTCTTGGTAATTTTTGTGAATATCCATCATCGGAAGAATTGCACGATGAATTTCTTTATTTCAAGGACAAGCAATATAGCTACGTTCTTCGTGACTTTCTTATGCACGACAGTGAGACCAATGAGGTCTATTTCTCGCCATGGCTTAATGATGAGAAAGAAGGACATTCGCAGTTTTATCAACGTTTGAAAAATGTACTGAATGATTGTGGTATTGAACTTAAAGAACTGAAATGCACGAATGATTATTGGGTTCGTGATTATATGCCTGTACAGTTAGGCAAGAAAGAGTTTGTTAGATACCGATACTGGCCTGATTATCTTATGAAAAAGGGTAATCCGAAAAATGTTGAACTGAGAACGGATTGTACCAAGGTTTTGCGTGGAATGGGACTTGTTTGTCATCCTACAAACGAAATAATAGATGGTGGGAATATGGTCTCTTGTGGTCCTTATATAGTAATGACCGATAAAGTGTTTACAGAGAACGGCCATGAAATTGGAGATACTGAGTATAAAGACTTTCTTGAATCTGTGCTTGGACATCCTGTTATCATTATCCCATGGCAGAAGCATGGCGAGGATGTTTTTGGCCATTCCGATGGGTTTGTCAAATGGTGTGGTGGTAATCGTATTCTGATGGGTAACCATGGAGATGAATATCCAGAAGAAGCTGCTACTATCCGTCACATTCTTGAAGGATATGGTTTTGAGGTGACCGAGATGCGATTTGCAGATAAGGTGGATTTGCCGCGTACAGATCTTAATTGGGCTTATATCAATTTTCTGCAAATTGGTAATAAAATTATTATGCCGATATTCAATATTAAAGAGGATGCTATTGCTTGGCAATATATACATGAAGCATTCCCTAATTGTGAGATCCATCAAATAGAAATGACTGAGATTGCTGAAGAAGGAGGAGCCTTACATTGTATCAGCTGGAATATTCGGAAGTAATTAAAGATGTAAAATATAAATGTTATAGATGGAATGGAGCGTCTGAATAGGGCGTATGGTGTTGAAGTTATTAAGCAGTGATAATAGAATACTTCTCAATAGTATGGAACCAAATGGTAATCCAACTATTGAGAAGTATTTTTATTGAGAAAAAATTAAAATCGCATGCGCAGCAGGCGGATGGAATTCAGTACGGCCAGCAGGGCTACACCGACATCGGCAAAGACGGCTTCCCACATGTTGGCCACTCCGAAAGCACCTAGCAGAAGCACGGCCAGCTTGACCCCTAATGCAAGAATGATGTTCTGCCATACAATGCGGCGTGTGGCCTGACTGATGCGCAGGGCGGTGACAATGCGTTCGGGGTGGTCGGTCTGCAGAATCACGTCAGCTGTTTCAATAGCGGCTTCCGAACCGTTCTTGCCCATGGCAATGCCGATGGAACTGAGGGCCAGCGAAGGGGTATCGTTGATACCATCGCCCACATAAGCCATTTCATCCTGCGTTTCCGCTTTTATCCGTTCGATATGTTTCACTTTGTCTTCGGGCAGCAGGTCACCATAGATACGGTCTATTCCGATTTCTTTTCCCACCTTCTCGGCCAATTGTTGCTTGTCTCCACTCAGCATGACGGTCTGTCCGATACCGGCCCGTTTGAGTTGTTGTATGGTGCGTGCGGCATCCTCCTTGATGCGGTCGGCAATGAGAAAATAGCCGGCATAGGTGCCGTCAATCAGAAGATAGATTACGGTTTCGATGCGCTGGGCCACTTCTTCCGGTATCGGCAGGTGGTGTGCCGTCAGCAGATGGGCATTTCCCATTTCCAGAGTATGGCCGTCCACAATACCGGTCAATCCTTTTCCAGCCACTTCACGCACCTGTTTGGCGGGCAGGAGCGGCAGGGG
>ULRE01035278.1_pt1 | contig 13312 bp, 11 predicted proteins | sample 1955141 | NCBI WGS metagenome assembly ULRE01 (sample SAMEA4835674, study PRJEB28245) | human gut metagenome | biome: gut microbiome; material: fecal sample | place: Denmark | collected 2008
CGACCAAACTTTTATAATTGCTTGATAAAGCAATCAGCCAAACAATAATTTACCCCAACTTTTGATAAAAAACAACAAAAATTAAGACAAAATAAAATAGCCTGATAATAATCAGACTATTTTGCAACCTTCCTTTGTCGGATGGCAAAGGAAAACTTTATCATATTTTTCTTTTAATGCGTCAACGCACTTTTTAGCCTTGCGTTCGGAATTATAGACTGCAAAAACAGCCGAACCCGAACCCGACATACTTGCTCCAAGTGCTTTGCGCTTGTACATAATTCTTTTAATATCGTTCACTTCTTCAAGCTTTAATGCAAGCTCAAAATCATTGAATAAAGTAGATGTAATTCTGAACATATCACGGCTGAAAAGTGACTTTATCATTTCATCTGTATAAGGTGGGTGCGGATTTAACGCATCCACTTTTTTATATGCCTCGGCCGTGGAAACACTTACATTATCAGGTTTGCAGATAACAATATGCGATGCCAAAAAATTAGGCATTTTTTGAAGTTTTGTACCGATTCCCGTAGCATACTTTGTGCCGCCCACAAGGCAGAACGGAACATCCGCTCCTATTTTTTCAGCAATTTCATGCAATTCATCGGGCTTTAAAAATGCGTCAAACATCTTATTAAGTCCCATAAGAACAGCCGCACCGTCTGTACTTCCTCCTGCAAGTCCCGCTTGAGTAGGAATAACCTTATCAATATCTATATGTACGCCCTGTCCTTCATTACGGGTAGCAATAAAAAATCTTTCCGCCGCTTTGTAACAAATATTTTTTTCATCACAAGGGACGCCCTCATAATTACATGAAACGGTAATCTGACCGCTGTCATTATCGGTAACGGTAATTGTGTCATATAAATCAACACTTTGCATTATCGACAAAATATTGTGATAGCCGTCAGGCCGTTTGCCGGTGACATCAAGCGTAAGATTGATTTTTGCAGGTGCAAGAACCTTAATTTCCATTTTTCTGCTCCTCTATAAAGTCCCTGATACGCTGTAAAGCGGTTTTAAGATGGTTTAATGAATAAGAATAAGAAACTCTTACAAAACCCTCGCCGCATTCGCCAAAGGCTGTTCCCGGAACCACTGCGACATGCTTGTCCATAATAAGCTTTGTACAGAAGTCCTCTGAAGTCATACCTGTGCTCTTAATACAAGGAAATACATAAAATGCACCGTAAGGCTCAAAACAAGTAAGTCCCATTGCGTTGAATGAATCAACCACAAGGCGGCGGCGCATATCATATTCATTGCGCATATTTACAACATCAGGATCTCCGTTGCGTAAAGCCTCAATAGCCGCATACTGTGCGGTTGTAGGCGCTGACATAATGCCATACTGATGCAGTTTTGTCATTTGTGCAATAATCGGAACAGGACCTAAAGCGTAACCAAGTCGCCAGCCTGTCATTGCATAAGACTTTGAAAAGCCGTTAATAACAACAGTACGCTCATACATTCCGTCAATAGCGGCAATAGAAATGTGGTTTTTTCCGCCGTATGTAAGCTCGCAGTAAATTTCATCCGAAAGCACAAACAAATCGTGCTTTTTAATTACCTCTGCAATAGCCTCAAGGTCAGCTTTCTCCATAATAGCGCCTGTTGGGTTATTAGGAAACGGCAAAACAACGAGCTTAGTTTTATCGGTAATTGCCTTTTCGAGGTCATCAGCTTTAAGTCTGAACTCATCTTCGGCCTTTGTATTAATTATAACTGCCTTACCGCCTGCCATATGAGTAAGCGGTTCGTAACATACAAATGACGGCTCGGGAATAATTACCTCGTCACCCTCTGAAACAAGACATCTGAAAGCAAGGTCAATAGCCTCACTGCCGCCAACTGTAACAAGCACCTGTGTTTTGCCCTCATATGATATATTAAAGCGTCTTGCATAATAATTGGCAATTTCTTCTCTAAGCTGTGCGAAACCACGGTTCGGTGAATACCAAGTCTTGCCGTTTTTAAGAGAATTTATACCCTCTTCACGGATATGCCACGGTGTCTGAAAATCAGGTTCACCGATACTCAAAGAGATAACATCGTCCATTTCGCTTGCAATATCAAAAAATTTACGAATACCCGACGGTTTTATTTCTTGTATAGAATTATTTAAAAATTTTGAATAGTCAATCACAGAATTAAACTCCTCTCATCCGACCCTTCAAAATCAATGAGATTCATTCCGCTGTCTTTGTAGCGACGCATAATGAAATGTGTGCCTGTTGAAAGCACTCCGTCGATTGTGGAGAGTTTTTTAGATACAAACATTGCGATATCCTGCATAGATTCGCCCTTAACTATCAGCGCAAAATCATATGTACCCGCCATAAGATACACAGAATCCACCTCGTCAAATGCCATACACATTTTCGCCATTTCGTCAAAGCCTGCATCCTTTTTAGGAGTAACCTTAAGCTCAATAAGTGCCTCAACATAGTTTTCCTTGGTATTCTCCCAGTTTACAACTGCCTGGTAGCCTTTGATAATGCCCTGAGTTTCGTATTCCTTTATTTGAGCCTTGATGTAATCTTCCGGCTCACCGAGCATTGTCGCTATCTCGGCTGTGGTAAAGCCTGAGTTTGTACTTAAAAGCTGTAGTAATCTATCCATAATAAATCCTCCCCTGTGAATTTATACTTTCCCCGACAAAAATCGGGTACTTAATAATTATACCGCCTGTCTGACGGGATTGTCAACTGTATTGAGCATATTTATACAAACCGCAACAGATATTGATAACAGTTCATTTGACGGCGAATACACATCGAGTTCATAACTTTCCGTACTCGAAAATACTCTCTTTTGCACTGCAATAACCGTATTGTCAACATCCTGTACGGAAAAACTTTTTTGCGCTATATTTCCGCAAATTTTCCAATTTACACCGGAGCAAATACAAACAAGTTCATTGCGGTTTACGCCCATTAAAATGCGCATTTTTTTACCGCCTGCGTTTATATTGCAGGCAATAATGTTTGACACCGACAAGCATCTTATCTTAACAAAAATTTCGTCAGCACTGTGAATAATAATTTTTCGGCTTCGTTTGCTTTTTGAAAATTCCGCAAGATATTTTTCTATGCCCTTTTCGTCATAAATTTCAAAAGCGCCAAAATCCGCACAAACATCTCTTTTAATAAAATATTTCACAAAAAGCCCCCTTGAATTTCAGATTTACTGATTTTCAAGCTCATCAAGCCAAATTCTTACGCTTGCGTCACTTGGCATTCTCCAGTCCGAACGAGGAGAAAGCGTTACCGAGCCTACCTTTGGGCCGTCAGGCAAACAACTGCGCTTAAACTGTTGAGAGAAAAATCTCTTTAAAAATGTAACAAGCCATTTTTTTATTGTATCGTTATTGTACTTTCCCGCAAAGGAATGCTTTGCAAGATAATATATTTTTGACGGAGTAAATCCAAAACGCACAAAGTAATAAAGGAAAAAGTCGTGCAATTCATAAGGACCGACCACATCTTCGGTTTTCTGTGCGATTTCTCCGTTTTTATCAGGCGGCAAAAGCTCCGGACTTACAGGAGTATCAAGCACATCAAGCAAAACCGTTTTTAATTCTCCGTCACTGATTTCAGCCTCGTACGCTGTAAGGTAACGGACGAGTGTTTTAGGAATAGAAACATTCACCGCATACATACTCATATGGTCGCCGTTGTAGGTTGCCCAACCAAGCGCAAGTTCCGACAAATCGCCCGTACCGATTACAAGACCGCCGTACTTATTTGAAAGGTTCATCAGAATTTTAGTACGCTCTCTCGCCTGCGAATTTTCATAGGTAATGTCTGTTACACTTTCATCGTGCTTAATATCTATAAAATGCTGTCTTACCGCTGCGGTAATATTAATTTCTTCAAAAGAAACATTATAAGCCTCTGCAAGTTTTTCGGCATTTGATTTGGTACGCTTTGTTGTACCGAAACAAGGCATTGTTACAGTGTGAATATTTTTTCTGTCAATACCGAGCATATCAAAAGCGTGAACACAAACAATAAGCGCAAGTGTACTGTCAAGACCGCCCGAAAGTCCGAGCACAACATTCTTAATTCCTGTATGAGCAAGTCTGGTTGCAAGTCCTGTTGCCTGCATTGTTATAATTTCCTTGCATCTTCTGCTAAGGTCATCTTTTGCCGACGGTACAAACGGAGTCTGCTCAAATTTTCTTGAGAGCTTTGTATCGGTAAGCGGCATATCAAAATAAATTCTTCTGACATTTTCATTGTCGGAGCAGAATGTACTCATTCTTCTGCGCTCGCCCATAAGTTTTTGAACATCAATATCCGCATAAGTAATGCCTGTCGTAAAGCGCTCGCTTTCGCTCAACAAAGATGCGTTCTCACATATTATATTCTGTGCAGAATAAACTGTGTCTGTTGTGCTTTCCCCAAATCCTGAATCGGTATAAATGTATGCACAGCAAAGCTTGCCGCTCTGCATTCTCACAAGCGAGCGTCTGTATTCTGCTTTGCCGATGGTATCATCGGAGGTTGACGGATTGCAAATAACCGTTGCTCCCGATTTTGCAAGAGCTATTGACGGAGATTCCGCTACCCATAAATCTTCGCAAACCTCTACGCCAACGGTAAAATCGGGCATATTTTTATTTTGAAACAAAACTTTATCGGTCAAAACAGTTTTCCGGCCTGCATACTCAATTTCAAAATCCGTATTTTTTCCGCTTGTATAATGTCTTGCCTCGTAAAATTCTGAATAATTCGGAATATTTACCTTTGGCACAAGAGCGAGTAATTTGCCCTTAAAAATAACTGCCGCACAGTTGTAAAGAGCCTCCCTGAAAGCAACCGGAACGCCCACAACGGATATAATATCAAGATTTTTGGTTTCTTCAATTATTCTGTAAACCGAGCTTTCTGCTGTTTTAAGAAGAGTTTGCTGTAAAAACAAATCGCTGCAAGTATAGCCGGTTATGCATAATTCGGGAAAATTCACAAGTGCGGCACCCTCAATATTTGCCTCTTTTATTTGCGCAATTATTGCGTCGGTATTCTTTTTACAATCAGATACTCTGATAATAGGTGTAGCCGCCGCAACCTTTACAAATCCGTATTTCATTTATATCAATTCCTTTTCAGAAAAATAAAAACCGCAGGTAAACATACCTACGGTTATTATAGCCTAAAAATTGTAATTATACAAGTATCAAAGCAGACTTCTGTGGAGTCTTTTTTGATGAAAAAGATAGCGTGTTTCAAGCATTGGTTCAAACTTAGCTATGTAACAGCTTGTGTAACCCATTATCAGCCAGAACCACATTACCATAAACGATATATCGTAAAGCAGTGCCTTTTCAAATAACGCATAGAAAAGATATGCGCTTAAAAATGCGAACATACACGGATAAGCGTCATTTTTAAAGGTCTTTTTTTGCAGGAATAAATGTTGTGCGGCGTGTTTTGCAAAGCGGAAACCGAATATACCGAAAATAACAAATCCGAGCACACCTGTAGATACAAGTATAGTTAAAAATCCGTTGTGCAAATCATTGTTATGGTAAGTATATTTTAAAGTACCGTTTGCATATTCCTGACTGTAGAACACGATGTTTCCGTTACTTATTCCAAAGACAGGCGATATTTTGAACAAATCTAAAGATTCTCTATACAGCTTAAAACGACCGCTGTCAATATTGGAATTTTCGTGTTCAAATGTTATCGGCCCTTTGTCGGACGGCGTAGCGGTTTTATTATTCTCGGAATCATTTTGCTTTGGCTGTTCATCGGTATCCGACTGCTCTTTTTCTGTAATTTCATCAAGTAAAGAATAAGTCTTTGCCGTAACAACAGCAAACCCCTGCTGACAAATTTCCCTGAACATAAGTGAAGAACCCACAAGAAAAGTTCCTACAAGTACAAGTGCCACTATTCTCATCGTGACTTTTGCGGGAGAAAGTCCGTCTTTTGCAGCAAAAAACTGATATACAATATAAACTATCATATATGCAAGAATAAGTACCATAGACGCATTTGAATCGCAAAGCAAAAGCGAAAACAAGCTTGTACACATACAGGCAACTATCCATATTTTGCTGACTTTCCTTTGATTAACCGCATTTTGAAAATCAGGTTTACACAGAATATGACAGCAAAAAATTGCTACACAGGAAACAAAGCCAAGCAAATTAGGATTTATGTAAATACCCGTAAATCTGTTTTCGTATATTGTAAACTTAATCCAGTACCATTCAAACCTTATGTTAAACATAAGGCAGAAAATACCGATGAAGTTTGCAATTGTAGTAATATACACAATACCTCTTGCCACGGTATAAAGCTCGTTTTTGAAATCAAAATCAGGTTCTGTGTGCATACCGTAAAATATAAAAAAGCATATCAGTATATGTAAAAACATTAACGCACTGTAGAAAATAGTATAAGTAAAGTTTAACAGCATGGTTAAAAGAGAAACCGCAAGGAATCCCCACACCCACAAGCCAAAGCGCAGTTTAAAAAATGTATTGTTTGTTTTTTGCTTATAATAGGTAAGCCATATGCCCCAGCAAAACAAAAATGCTACAAGAATATATGCAGGAATTTGTAAAAATGATACATTACAAAAAAACAGAGTAAAAATATAAAACTTTCTGTAACAAGAAAAGCTCTTTATTTTTTTCTTTAGCTCTTTCATTATACACCCCCTGTTACCTAAGTACCTCTTTAACTGTTTTAAACATAAGTTTTATGTCGGATAAAAAGCCGAAATTTTCAAGATACATAAGATTATACTTCATTTTTTCGGGTAAAATAGTTTCAACATAAACCTTATCCGCATCTTCGACATTTTGTAAAAGTTTTTCCTCGTCTTTATACATAATAGAAGCAAGCGAGGTTATTCCCGCAGGCATAAGCAAGGTAGCATTGTATTCGTCTTTGTACATATCCACATACTTCTGTACTTCCGGACGAGTACCGACAAAGGTCATTGAGCCTGCAAGTACATTAAAAATCTGCGGGAGTTCGTCAAGACGATATTTTCTTAAGATTCTGCCCACCTTAGTTACTCTGGCATCTCCGCTTGTTGTTACAAGTGTGCCGATACGGTCGGCATTTTGCACCATAGTACGAAATTTAAAAATCTTAAATACCCTGCCATAAGAAGTAACTCTCTCCTGCCTGTAAAAAACGGGGCCTTTCGAGGTTGCTTTAACTATTACGGCAATAACCGCAATCGGTATTATAAGAATAACCAGAATAATAAGGGAGAATATAATATCCGTAATCCTTTTTAATACAAGAGAAAAAGACTTTTTGGCAATAATATCGTAATAATGCTTTACCTCATCATTTTGAAACTTAGGAGGTAATTTTTCAAAAGCTCTCATAGTTCCACCCTTCATTAGAGTAATTTTGCCGTAAAATTAAAATATCGCTTATATAAACACAATAATCTGTTTAAAGACAGCATTATTTAGCATTATATATCTTTTGAAAAGTTTTTTCAAGCGTAATTATAGCTATGATAATACAAATAAGTTGGATTTTAACTGAACACTTTTTACATACAGTAAAAATCGGCGACTGAGAAGTCGCCGGTTTTTAGGTAATTTTATGGAGTACTTAAGCACATTGAAAGGAAGTTATTGTTTAATATATCTATAATATATCATACTAATTGTAATTTATCAATACTTTTATCAATATTTATGCAAAAAAAATATATATTTTAATTAAATACGAATAATGCTTGACTAATCGCTTAAAAAATTGTAAAATAATCTTGAACAATTAAAACAGCAATGGGTAATTATTTTTTATAATTCTTTTAAATTTAGTTTTATAATATAAATGCTGTTTTTATTTGCTAAGTGCAAACGAAAGGATATATTTTTATGGATAACGAATTTAATGTAGATCTTATTACTTTAATCAGTGATGAGGGCGAAGAAATAGAATTTGAAATTCTTGATATTATTGAAAATGAAGAAGGTAAGTTCTATGTACTCTTCCCTTACTATGAGAACCCGGCAGACGCTGTAAACGATCCCGGCGAATACTATATTATGGAAGTATTTGAAAAAGACGGTGAAGAAGAGCTTGCCGAAATCGAAGACGATGAAAAGCTCGACAGAATCGCTGCTATTTTTGAAGAAAACTATTACAATGATGACGAGGAAGACGAAGAAGAGTAATTTTTCTCTTTCTGTCATATAATATCAGTAATGGCAATTTGACAAATTCCCTGCCTGATGCGTGAATGATTTTAAAATAACCCTACAACTCTTAAATCGGGAGCCCGGCTCTTTAATCGGTGTGCAGACCTCCCGCTTTGGCGGAAGAAGGAAGCCTAATGTTTAAAGGAGAGCACCCACCTGCTTTCTCGTAGGCAGGTTATTATAAAAATCATACGGTCAGGCGGGGTTATTTTGTTTTTTTATTTAATATTATTACATATTAAAAGCAGACTTTGCCTGCATTTGTGCCGATAAGGCCTTTTGCGGGCTGCGTTTATATTATTAAAAAAATAAATTTCAGGTGATTATAAATGAATATTTCTGTTTTGGGTTGCGGTCGCTGGGGCAGCTGCATTGCCTGGTATCTTGATAAGATAGGCAACAATGTAATTTCCTGCGGACTTGCCGACGCTCCCGAATTTATACAGTTAAGCACAACACATAAAAACGACTACCTTACTTTTCCCGAATCAATAGAGGTTACTTCTGACCTTGCAAAGGCGGTCAATCACGCAGAAGTAATTGTTATTTCTATTTCATCTCAACATTTGCGTTCATATATGCAGAGCATCGCTCAAAACAATCTTGACGGCAAAACCATTGTGCTTTGTATGAAAGGTGTTGAGGCAGCAACGGGTCAAAGACTCAGCCAAGTTGTCGGCGACTTTGTTGACGAAGAAAAAACACCTATTGCCGTATGGGTAGGCCCGGGACATCCGCAGGATTATGTAAAGGGTATTCCAAACTGTATGGTAATCGACAGCAAAAATCACGAAATAAAAGAAAAGCTTGTAAACAGTTTTTCAAGCTCACTCATAAGATTTTATGTCGGCACAGACCTTATCGGAAGCGAAATCGGTGCGGCCGCTAAAAATGTTATCGGCATTGCCGCAGGTATGCTTGACGGCTTTGGCTATGCGTCATTAAAAGGTGCGCTTATGGCAAGAGGCACACGAGAGATTGCAAGACTTATAAAAGCTCTCGGCGGCAATGAAATGAGCGCCTACGGACTTTGTCATCTCGGCGACTATGAGGCAACTTTATTCTCAAAATGGAGTCATAACCGCAGTTACGGTGAAAATTATGTAAAGGGTATTAAATTTGAAAAACTTGCCGAGGGTGTTATGACATCAAAAGCATTGTGCAAACTAGGCAAAGAAAATAATGTTGAGCTTCCGATTGTCGAAAGCGTTTACAGCGTTTTGTTTGACAATGTAGACCCTAAAGACGCACTCGGAAAGCTCTTTATGCGCTCTGTAAAAAAAGAATTTTAACAGGAAGGTGCAAAAATGAGCAATAACCCAACTAATCAAGAAAAAAACAAAGAGCCTAAGCAAAAGGCTCAAACCACGGTTAAAACTGCTGTTGCAAAGCATTGCCTTACCGAAAGCATAGCGGTGAATATAATATGCGGACTGCTGTTTTTAGTTTTTGGCTACATTGCAATAATGAGTATATTTCAGACCTGCGTTATTGACCCTGCAAACTACAGCTCCGAAGTTATTTTGTTTCAAGACGATTTATTTGTAATAAATATATTCTGCCTTGTGATATTTACAGCTTTGCTTTTTAAGATTAATAAGCATACCGCATTTTTCGCCAAAGTAAATATGAAATTTATGGAGGCAGGCTTGTTTGCTTTTTCTGCAATCATCGGACTTGTATGGATATTCTCTGTACAATCAATTCCTGCGGCAGACAGTTACAATATTTACGAAACCGCCTCTCAAACGGCACAAGGCAATTATGCATTTTTACATAACGGTTCCGATTTTTATAACAAGGATTTCTACAGCGGATTTTCATACTACAATTGTTATCCGTTCCAACTCGGCTTTGTGCTTATAAGCGAAATCGTTTACAGAATTTTCGGTACAGACAGCACAATGCCTCTACAAGTTATAAATGTACTTTGCGTTGCGGCGGCATATCTTGGCATTGCAAAAATCACAAAGCAGATTTTCGGCAGAAACAAAATTGAATTTATAGTAATTCTTGCACTTGCCGGCTGTATTCAGCCTGTACTTTTCTGCACATTCGTATACGGCAACATAATCGGTATGTGCTGTGCAATATGGGCGTCACACTTCCTAATCAAATATTTCCAAACCGATAAATATCTTGTGCTTATCCCTTGCGGAGTTCTGCTCGTTGTATCGGCACTTGCAAAGTACAACAACTTAATTTACCTTGTTGCCTTTGTAATTATGCTTATCATTCACACCGTAAAGGCTAAAAAATGGCAGAGTATCGCATTTGCACTTGCTCTCTGTATTGCCGTTGTCGGTACAAGTAATCTTGTAATCAAAAGCTACGCATCAAGAGCAAACACCGAACTTAAGGGCGGTGTTTCACAGGTACTTTATCTTGATATGGGACTTAACGAATCCTATATGGCTCCCGGTTGGTACAACAATATCGCACTAAGTCTTTATACAAGCAACAATTGTGATATTGATGCCGCAGAATCGCAAGCATGGTCAGATATTAACAGCCGTCTTAATAAAATGAAAAACGATTCCGAATATGCAATTAATTTCTTTGGCAACAAAATTTTAAGTCAGTGGAATGAACCGTCATACGAAAGCATTTGGGTAAGCAAGGTTAAAGGACACGATGTTGATGTACAGGAGGGTCTTGGCAAAGCTGTTTATGACGGCAGTACAGGACAGTTCCTTGAATTGTACTTTAACTTCTATATGATGGCAGTGTTTATACTCTTTACACTCGGCATTTACTTTATGTTCCTGTATAAAAAGACAAACATTTCTACGGTATTGCTGCCGCTTGTATTGCTCGGAGGATTCGGCTATCACTTGCTTTTCGAAGGAAAATCGCAGTATATACTGACATACATTGTTCTTCTCCTCCCCTATGCCTCATATGCGCTCTGCACAATTCTTGAAAGCGAATATACAGGCATAAAGAAAGTAGTAAACAGCTTAAAAGAAATCCCCGACAAACAACCGAAAGGCTTTAAAGATACCAAACTTTACGGCAAAATCTTCAAAAGAAAATCTAAATAATACGAAAAAATGCAGTCGGTTTTGACTGCATTTTTTGTTATACAAAAAGCCTGCGAAAATCGCAGGCTTTCAATGTTATATAAATATTCTGTTACCGAATTATAATTACATAAGACTCTTATAAAGTTCGGCAATTTCTTCTACGCTGGTATCTCTTGGGTTGCCGGGACGGCAAGCGTCATCATAAGCAGACTGAGCAAGGAAAGGTATATCTTCAGGCTTAACAATTTCTTTTAAGTCGGCAGGAATACCTACATCTTTAGAAAGCTTTTTAACTGCGTCAACAGCCGCCTTGCGGTAATCGTCAACTGTCATATTCTCTGTACCATCTACACCCATTGCGGCGGCAATGTATTTGTACTTATCACCTGTGGCAGGAGCGTTATACTCCATAACTGTCGGAAGAATAATGGCATTTGCAACACCGTGCGGTGTGTCGTACAAAGCGCCGAGCGGATGAGCCATTGAGTGAACTATACCAAGTCCGACATTTGAGAATCCCATACCTGCAACATACTGACCGAGAGCCATTCCCTCTCTGCCCTCCGGTGTGTTATCCACTGCGCCACGCAAAGACTTTGAAATAATTTCAATTGCCTTTAAATGGAACATATCGGAAAGTGCCCATGCACCCTTTGTTATGTAGCCCTCAATTGCGTGCGTAAGTGCGTCCATACCTGTTGCGGCGGTAAGACCTTTTGGCATAGTTGACATCATATCAGGGTCAACTACTGCAACTACAGGAATATCGTGAACATCTACGCATACCATTTTTCTGTTCTTTTCAACATCTGTAATTACATAGTTAATTGTAACTTCAGCGGCTGTACCTGCCGTTGTCGGAACTGCGATAATCGGCACTGCTTTGTTCTTTGTGGGTGCAACACCCTCAAGCGAGCGAACATCCGCAAATTCTGGATTATTAATAATTATGCCGACTGCCTTTGCCGTATCCATTGAAGAACCGCCGCCAATTGCAACAATACAATCTGCTCCGCTCTCTTTAAATACTTCAACACCGTGCTGAACATTCTGTATGGTAGGATTAGGTTTGATGTCTGAATATAAAGTATATTCAATGCCCGCATTTTCAAGCACATCCGTAACTTTTTTTGTAACTCCGAATTTTACAAGGTCGGGGTCAGACGCTACAAGCACCTTCTTAAAACCTCTTCCCTTAATTTCTTCAGGGATAGAATTGATTGCACCTGCACCGTGATAAGAAGTTTCGTTTAATACAAATCTATTCATATATTTTTCATCCTTTGCTAAAAAATTTTTGTAGCTTTATTATATAACATATTTACTAAAAAAGCAAGATTGTTATATAAATTCTATTATTTTTATCTTAAAAAGCTAATAGACTTGTACTTTATAAAAATAATGCTATAATAAGTATAGATGATAATTTAGGAGTTGATATATATGTCAGTTGATATTTATTCTCAAGCAAAACAGGCTTTCGAAGAGCTTTGTAATGTTGCCAAACTTAAGGAAGGCAGTATAGTTGTAGTCGGCTGTTCTTCAAGTGAAGTTGCCGGAGGAACTATCGGCAAAAACTCTAATCTTGAGGTTGCCGAGCAGGTTTTCAAGGGTATTTATGAAGTGCTTAGCGAAAAGAAAATCTATCTTGCCGCTCAATGCTGCGAACATCTGAACCGTGCAGTCATTGTAGAGCGTGATGCCGTTCCGTATGCGGAAATTGTAAATGTTGTTCCGCAACCAAAGGCAGGCGGTTCTTTTGCCACAACAGCATATAAAACATTTAAAAATCCTGTTGCTCTTGAAGAAATCAAGGCTGACGCAGGACTTGACATTGGCGGTACATTAATAGGTATGCACCTTAAAAAAGTAGCTGTTCCCGTAAGACTGAGCCTTGATCACATTGGCAACGCTATTTTACTTGCCGCAAGAACCAGACCGAAATTTATCGGCGGTTGCAGAGCGGTTTATGATGAAAATATGTAAATAATAACAAACAAAAAAGGCTCTATAATAAATGTTGGGGTAACAATAATAAATTATGGTTTTAGCGGAGTGCTTTATCAAGCAATTATAAAAGTTTGGTCGA
>ULRE01006805.1_pt1 | contig 13198 bp, 10 predicted proteins | sample 1955141 | NCBI WGS metagenome assembly ULRE01 (sample SAMEA4835674, study PRJEB28245) | human gut metagenome | biome: gut microbiome; material: fecal sample | place: Denmark | collected 2008
GCAGCACGCCATCGCTGGTGCCGTGGTAGATGGGCAGCTCCACGCCGATCTTTTCAATGGTGATGTAGCCCATGATGCCGGTGCCGGTCACGTCCAGCGTGCTTTCGTAGCTGGGGAAGCGGTCCGGGTGGTACAGGGCGTCCGGGTCGGCGGCGATCTGGGCGTTGAAGGCGTCTGCGGCGTCAAAATAGGCGCTGTAATCCGCGTTGGTCAGCTTGTCCACATCGGCGGCGTAGTTTGCCACCGCGCGGGACTGGTGCCGCTGGTTGACGTAGTCGCTGAGGGTGGGGTATAACATCACGGATAGACCCACGAAAAAGACGAGGATCAGGATCATGGTGCTTTTGTTCTTTTTCATGGGCTACTCCCTAATGTTATAAGGATAGGAGCCGGAGGCCTTTTTGGCCCCGCGCTCCGGTGCTGTGGGGGATAAAGGAGAAATTACTTGTTCTCCATGCGCTTCTTGGTGACCAGCAGGACGATGGCTGCCACCATCAGGCCGCCGCCGATGACATAGAACAGGGTGGTGCCGATGCCGCCGGTGCTGGGCAGCTCAGTACCGGCCTTGTTCTCAACGCGAACAGTGTAGTCGGTAGTCGTAGCGCCATCAGCCGTAACAGTGTAAGATGCGGTGCCGCCTGTAGTAGGCAGAGTGCTGCTGATCACAACCGTAATAGGAGCGGTCAGCTTGTTATAGCCCGTAGGAGCGGTGGTCTCTTCCAGATAGTAGGTGCCAGCGTCCAGACCCTCAAACTGGATGTTGCCGCTAGCTGGGGTCTTGACCTTGGCGGCATTAGATGCATCAGCATCCCAGCCGGTCAGCTTGTAAATGCTGGTGTTAGTGCCGGTTTCGGCGAACTTTGCGTATTTCTTGGTTTCGCCGTCCATCTTGTACAGCTGGAACTCGGCATCTGCCAGCGGGGTGTCCTCTTTGCCAGAGCCGAGGTCAGTGTACTTGCGCACGCCCATCCCCCAGACGTAGGTGGTGGTGGTGTGTTTAACAGTGGTTTTGTTATTATTATACTGGAGGTAAGCTTCGTTGGTATTGCCAGAACCAGCAATTACTGCCTTATTGTTGACAGTTGCAGTGTAACTAATGGTGACCATATCATTGGGCTTCAGCGTGCCATCATCAAACTTTACTTCAAAGGTGCAACCATCGCCAGGATGTGTATCCAACGTGTAGCCAGTTGTTAAATTACCAGAAGCGTTACCGTCAGAATGACGAACCGAAACACTATTGCTGTTAAAGGTCAGACCTTCGCTCATTTTATCATGTACAACATAACCTTTGGGCTGACCATCTTTCACAACAATGTCGAGCTGGAAGTTTACCACATCGCCAATGCCAGCATTGTTAACACTTAAGAGTTGGTCACCCTCAAGAATATTCTTATCAAGGGTGGAATTGCTGTTCTTCTCTCTGATTTCTACGGTCGGGTCGGTGGTATCAATGGAGCAGAGAGCACCATTGTGCACGTCGACCAGGTCGGAAACCACCAGATACCAGCCAAGGGGCAGGTTTTCAAAGGTGATGCTGGTGCTATTGTCAGCATTGCCATGTTCACCCTCTTTGCCTTTCGCTGTAATGCTCTTCACTGCTTGGACGCTATGATCCTTAGCATATGTACCGGCACTGTTTGCAAATTTCTGAATAGCAGTGTCATTATTCTTGGGATTGCTATTGATCCAGGTAACAGCACCGGTATTTTCGTCTAACTTCAAGTCACCGGTTTGGTTGCGAACGAAGTCTTCCCAAGCTTCATTCGCCGTATAACGGTAAGAGTTGGTATCTTTGTGGTACTCCAGATTCAGAATACGGTAGATTGTATAGGTTTGTCCAGTAATAGCGTTATTGATGGTAATTTTACCCTCGCCAGTGGAAGCAGCGGCAGCGGTAGCATCACCATCAGTCGCAAACGCCGGGATCGCCATGGCACACAGCATGGCAACTGCCAGCAGTGCGGCCATGAGTTTCTGAATGGTCTTTTTCATAGTGGGTGAAAGTCTCCTTTCTATTTTTTATGATTCCTCGTTGTAAAAACGGTCCTGTCTGCGGCGCAGAGAGTTTTGCGGCCGCAATGGAGGGTGCAGCTTGTTTTAATCTGCCCTCCTCTCGCGTCTGCGCTTTTGACAGAAACCACACACCAGTGCGGCAAGCACCATGGTGCCGCCCACTGCTGTATACAAAGTGGTACCGGCTCCGCCGGTAGAGGGGAGTTCGTAGCCTGCCCGTGTAGACTGGTTGACGATCTGCACGCTGGCACCATTGGCACCAGACACGCTGATGTTCGGGCAGGTATCATAGGGGAGCTCGGAACCGGCAAGGCGGTAACGGGTGGTGTAGCCATCCATTGCGCTCTCCTCAATGGTGTAATAGATACCGTCGCTGATTTCAAGGTCAGACCAGGTGGAGGTCCAGCCGTTGTCATTGTTCAGCGTGACAGGGTCGCCAATCTGAGTAAAACCACCGTCGGAATGCTTGGTAAGCGTGACTGTAACGGTGGGCAGCTCGCCCAGCTTAGCGGAATCCGTGATGGCGTCGCCGTTGGAATCCTGCCAGAGCTTGGTCACCTTCAGGCTGCCGGTGGGGACGTAATCCGGGTCCTTTTCATTTGCCACGTTGTAGTAGAAGGTCTGGTAGGTATCGTCCTTGCCGGTCGTGACCTGATAGGTATGCACATCCGTAGCAATAACACCGGAACCGTCCGGCGGGGTATAGGCATCTGTGCTTCTGGTGACACGGAAGTAATAGTATGCGTTACCACGCGGCATCAGGTACCCGGCAGGTGCTTTGGTCTCAAGGATGCGGTACAGCGTATCGCGGGCAACGGACAGAACATCGTTGCCCTTGCTGTTGGTCTTGATCGAATCATTGACCGTTCCCCACTGCTTCTGGTCTGCATCCCACTTGTCCAGTCGGAACTCGGCACCCTCCAGCGGGTGGTTCACCGTGTCGCCGTACTTGAAAATGGTCAGGCGGTCATTGTTGTAGTTGATCGATGCGCCGCCGTCGGTAGTAGGTGTAAAACTTACATCCTTATTGGAAGTGCTCCAGCTCGGATTACCCTGGAGCGTTACGTCATTGGTAAAATTCAGAGGTTTTGTGCTGAGAACATGACTTGTATCGACAGTGTAATGGAAAACGAGCACGAGCGGGGTGGCATCCGGTACTTTTGTCCACGTCTTGACTTGTGTAAAGCTAGTGTCATATTTGGCATAGTACTCTGTAGTAGAAACAATCTTTGTATTGACATCAGTAATGTCGTCGTACTTGCCGCTGACAGGGGTAAGCTCGCGGAGAAATGTTGTAGGAACATATTCGCCGTTCACAAACTCGCCCTTATAAACGGAAATACCCTCCAGCCATAAATACTGCGTTTCTTTGTCGCCGCTCAGTGCACCAGAAAACTTCATGGAATCGTGAAGGAGAAGCTGACCATTCTCCTCATCCAGCAGTTGCCTGCCGGTGGGGTTCACCATGACGTTATAGGTCAGTGTGCCGGTGCTTTCATCAAAGGTGCCCTGTTTGCGGACGACGTCAACTGCGGCGTTGTCGTTTTTGAAGCTATACTTATCAGAAACGGTTTTGCCGTCGTTCAGTTTGCCGTAGTTATAAATCGTGGTGTTGCCGGACGGCAGAGCGGCAGCGTTCGTCGTGGTCTGATAGGTAATGGTCACCGGGCCGGTGATGTTTGAACCGCTAAAATCAACCGAGAACAGGCCGACATCCACCTCAGAATGGCTGTCATCCATTTTGCTGTAGTCGTAATGAATGGTCACCTTATCGGTTACATTTTTGTTGTCCTCGGTAATCACCTTTACAGAGTCTTCAACGATCTTCTGCGCCTTGCACCACTTGCCGTCGGAATCGGTCAGCACACCGGACCAGTCGTAGTAGGTGTAACCGTTAAGGTCATCGGCGGAAATGGTGGTGCTCCAGTCCATGGTAGCCGTGCCGTCGGCGGTCGTTCCACCTTCCAGCTTCTTGCTCAGAATATTGGAAGAAATGGTCACCTCGTCGGTGTCGCTGGATGTGGTGCTACCGTTGTTGACTGTACCGGTGTTGCTGACTGTTATATCGGTGAGACCAGTATTTTCAGGAGCCTTTGTTTTATAGGTGATCTCGTAGTAGTGGCGGCCTTCCTCCAGCGGGTAGGTGATCGTTTTCCTCTCTGCGTCGTACACCTTGTCTAAATCAACTTTTTGGGATGCTCCGTCCATCTTCACGCTGATTTTTCCATCAACCAGCTCATATGGCAGGGTATCCGTAAAGGTGGCACCGTTCTCCAGGTAAGCAAGGGAGCCATCCGAGGTGGGAGTGTTTATTTTGACCGTCCACTCGATATAACCCTTTTTGCTGTTGAGCTTGCCGCTCTTGGAGATCATGTCGTTTTTCAGCTTGGTTTCCGTGCTGTCTTCGTGAGATTCATCCTTATAGGAAGCACGGATCTTGTTCTTCACCTTGCTGTCCTGCTCAAGCGTGAGCGGAGGATTATCGCATACAACCGTATAAGTAATGGTGTAGGTGCCTGCCGCGATCGTACCACCCTTCTCGCCAAGGGTGATGACTTTGCTTGTACCACTGCCGTCTTCCCAGTTGATAACCGGGGCAGAGTTCGTGGAGGAAGTGATCTCTGGAGCAGTGTCCGTGTAGGTGAATGTTACACCGCCAGTCGTGGTCAGGGTGTCGGTGATGCTAAAGGGGGCGTCCATCTCCTGATTCACGGACAGGGTGACAGTGTAATCAATATAGGCCTTGCCACCATCATAGCGGAGCTTGCTCTTAGATTTATTCAGTGCAAAGACATCATCGTCTTTTGTTGTGGAGTCGTTCTTTTTCTCGTTGATCGTGACAGTGACCGTGTTATTCTCGTTGATCTTGAAATCATTCTTATTGTTCTTGTTGATCTGTTCTTCGTCCCACTTGAAATTGAAGCGTACCCAGCTGTCCACCTTACTGGCAGAGGTGGCCTTTTCTTGCTCGATAAACGTTTTATCGTATTCCAGAACCAGAATCCAATGATCGCCATCGTCGCTCTTGACAAAGGAATATTTACCGCGATTTTCTCCAAGACTGCCGCCGACATTATTGCCGCAGTCAAAAGCATCAGGAAGGTCGATATAGACCTTGTAATCGTTAGCAATGATTTTCTCAGCCGGAATAGCTTCGAGCTTGAGGTAACCGTAAACAGTCTCTGTGAGCACAAATGTGTCAGAATCTACAGCCTGCCCATCGCTTTCTTTCTGGAGCTTAAAGTTGGTAACGTAAGAATTACCCTTCAGGCCGTTGACTGTTTCCAACGTATCTGTGCCATCCCCCGCCACAGCCTGTGCACTTGCAACAGACACCAGCGCGGTCACGTCCGAAGCGTTCAGGGGGACCTCAGCCACATTGCCGTCCACATTGCCGGAGATGACCGACAGCGTACCGGCGTCCTCATCCACATCGGACACGATGCCCACCGTCTCATAGGTGACCGTGCGCTGCTCGGTCTGCGGTTCCGTCTCGACCGGGTCCAGCGACAGCAGGGCAATGTCTGCATCCGGGGAATCGTCCTCGACCACAGCCGGAGTGTCGTCCACGGCCACGGTCTCGGTGACAGCGGCGTTGTAGAACACGATATCGCCGGGCCGGATGCTGCGGAAGGACGATGCACCGTCCGCAAAGCCAAGGTCATCGGCGGCATCGGCAAAGCCCTCTTCGTCCGGCATCTCCTCATCGCACAGGGCAATGGCGTCCTGCTGCGCGGCGGGGATGCTCTGGGGGTCCATCAGGTAGCCGGTGGCGCGCAGGTCGCTGCGCAGGGCCAGCACACCGGCGCGCTGCGGGATGGCAGACTGCGGGATGCCCGCGTAGTTCAGGCAGTAGGAAAGGAACATCACGTCCCATTCGCCGTAGGGGTTGCCGTACCACTCGCCGTAGCGGGTGTAGTGGCGGACGGTCACGCCGTCGTCGGCGTCCAGTTCAAAGTTTTTCTCGCTCTGCTCGTAGCCCAGCTGGCTCTGCGCCACGGTGAGCAGGTCTTCCGTCCACAGGCCGGAAAGGGTGGTGTTGGTCTTGGCCAGCCATTCGGATTCGTCTTCCACATCGGCCAGCGGGTCGGCCAGGCAGTTCACAGTGTGGTGATGCTCCTCCAGGCCGCAGGTCAGCACTTCCTCATAGCAGTCGTCGGTGTGGTAGTGGATGGGTGCCTCGATCACCGGGCTCACGACTACGGGCTTCGCGGCCACCGGTGCCTCAAACGCCGCCACAGCCGTGTAGGCCGGGTTCAGCTCCTCCACCAGCTCGCCGTCTTCCAGGCCGCACACCAGTTCATAATCGGTGGTGTAGCAGCTGTCGTCGTGGACGTGCTCAAACTGTTCGCAGATCAGGCTGCCGTCCTCGGGGTCAAAGCAGTCGTCGCCATGGACGTGCTCCTCCTCAAGACAGGTCAGAGTCTTCACTTCCTGATAGCAGTCGTCGGTGTGCTCATGCGGCACATAGATGTACTCCGGTTCGGCAGAAAACAGCGCAATGCCGTCGTCTTCTGCGTCCACGCCAAAGCTCTCGTCAAGCGAAGCGCTGTCATCGAAGGTGGCGTTCCAGTCCTCGGGCTGGCCTTCCTCATAACCGCAGACCAGCACTTTGGTGTAGCAGTCCGCCGTGTGCGTGTGCTCCTCCTGGTTGCACTGGTACTGCGCGGTGGCCGCAATGCCATCACTGTGCAGCTGCCAGTTCACGAACAGCGTCGTGATCATGGCCAGCACAAGCAGCAGCGCCGTGTAGCGCCGCAGTGCTTTCCGCTGCAGACGGAACCTTTCCCGATAATCTCCCACAATGTCTTTCATTGCCCCAAAACCCTCCTAATTTAATGGATCAATGAGAAACTGGACAAGGGCCATACCCTTATAAAGACCTTGCCCACGATCTGATTTTTTTCTACGCAGCCAATGACGCTGCTGCGGCTGTCGATGGACGTTGCGCGGTGGTCGCCCAGAACGAAGTACCGGTTCTCCGGCACCTGATAGGGGAACTTGATGTCGCATTCGCCCAGGGCCAGCTCGTCCACATAGGGCTCGTCCAGCACCGTGCCGTTCACGGTGACCACGCCGTTCTCATCCAGCGAGATGATATCGCCCGGCAGGCCGATGACCCGCTTGAGCAGGAGCTTGTTCTGCCAGTAAAACCCGCACAGATCGCCGGTTTTCAGGCTGCCGCTCTTGACAAGGACGATCACGTCCTTGTCCTGCAGGGTGGGGTTCATGCTGTCGCCGGACACCTGCAGCACCGGCAGGAACAGGGTGGCCAGCAGCACCGCAACGGCTGCCACCACCACCAGCGCGTAGATCGTGCTGCGCAGCACCCGGGTGTAGCGGGAGCGGTAGGCCAGCCGCTCCCGTTCGGCCTTCACTTCCTCGGTGGAAGGAATGGCCGCGAATTTGATGTCGTGCTCTTTCATGTTGTGTGCTGACCCTCCGGCAGAAAGTCGATCTTCTGGTAGTTGTCCAGCACCTCGCTGGCACGGCGGTCGAACTCGGCCCAGCGCGCCCGGACCTCCTGCTCGGCCTTGGCGACCATCGCCTTGCAGTCGGCTTCGGTCTGTGCACGCTTGCGCTCGGCCTCGTCGGTCATGGCCCGGCAGGCTTCTTCGGTCTGCCGCTTCATGGCCTCGGCCTGTTCGCGGGCCTGCGCCAGGGTCAGCTGCGCGTCAGCCGGGCCGTCCGCCGCAGCGGCTGCGCGGACCGATGCAAGATATTCGTCCGCTGCGGCCTGTGCCGCCTCGAAGACTTTATTCAGTTCCAGTGCCGCCTGCGCGATGGAACCGGCGTTCTGGATGTGGAGCTGCCGGTCCTCCAGCTGCGCGGTCAGCGCCGCGTTTTCGGCTTTGAGCTGGTCTTCACTCTGCTTGAGCGCAAAGATGATCTCGACCAGCTCGGTGCGGCTCATGTGCCGCAGCTCACGATCTGGCATAGTGATGTGTCTCCCTGTGATTCTTCGGCACGGCATCTGCACTGCAAAAATCGGTTTTTGCGACACCGGATAGATACATGGATTTTTAGGTCGCCTGCCGGAAGAACTGATATATCAATTTACGACCTGCCTTCGCAGATTTAGACTTGTCGTATCAAGTCATATGATAGCACAAAAGAAAGTATTTGTATAGGAAAAATCCATATATTTTACATCATTTAATCGAAAAAGATATACTTTTATCGAAAAAAGCGGAAACGCTCATGCCGTTTGTAAAATATGCACAAAACGGGCAGCCGAACGGCAGCGGGCAACAAAAAAGAGCCGCCCCCGGCTGGGGACAGCTCTCAGAGAATGCTTATGAAAAGAGCAGGCTTAGGCCTTTGCGAAGCCCTTCAGCAGATCGTTCAGGCTCAGGAAGGACTGATAGATCACGTTGACGTTGTTGATGATGGAGCTTGCGCCGGAGAAGATGCGGGCGATGTAGTTGAACACCTTACCAACATTCAGGAAGTTGTTGTAAGCGTCGCTGGCACCACCGTCCAGATAGACCATTTCTTCTTCATCAACGACAGCGTAAGAAGCGGGCAGTTTCATAGTAGACATAGTAGTATCCCTTTCCATTTTTAAAAATTAAAATTAAATTTTAAGAGCAGCTGTGGGTGAGATCAGAGCAGCGAAGCGATGGCCAGCGTGCCGAACAGCACACCTGCCACAACAAAGCCGCCCAGATGATCCAGGATCTCCGGGCTCTGCACAGGCTCGGTGGGAGCAGCAGGCGTCGTGGCCGAGGAGGCATTCTTGACCGTCCAGTGTGCATACACGGTGGTGTCACCGGTGAACACGGTGGAAGTGCTGATCTTGGTGCCGCCGACAGGCTCCGTGTACCAGCCGTCGAAGGTGTAGCCTTCCAGCGTGGGCTGCTCGGGCAGAGCCGAGAGCTTGCCGCTCAGGTTGGTGGTGACGACCACTACAGAGGTGGTGCCGCCCATGGCGTCCAGACCGATGGTGTAGATCTCTGCTTCCTTTGCGTCCGCAGCAAAGGCGGCGGGCACGGCGCTGCACAGCAGCACAACGGCCAGCAGACTGACCAGCAGCGTTTTCAGAACCTTTTTCATAAAATTCCTCGCTTTCCTGACAGAATCGGGCATGGAACCAGCGGTTCCAGAACAGACCTCTGCGTCCCGCAACGAAAGCAGACGGATCAGCCGGGGAAGGGAGGTTTATTCAATCTATTTTTACCATACGATGCGCAACAAAAGAGCAACAAAATGGGCCGTTTTTCCATAGGAACACAAAAAAATCTTCATTTTTTTCTTAAATTTTTTCAAAAAAGTGTAAAGAGCAATTTGCCCTGGAAAAATAGAAGAAAAAACCGGAAAAACCGGGAAAATTCATCTCCCGGAATAAGGGAAAGTGCACACGGATTCAGAAAAAATCCTGCTCCGTTTTCACAGGGCAGGAGGTAACTTTATTTGACGACTGTATTTTTAATATCCAAGTTTTTCGTGGACGGCCTGCGTAATAAGGTTGGCTCTATATTGTGTTCCATCCAGCTCGTTTACTTCCATAAAAACGCTTCCCCAAAGCATATAGCTGCTAACCGTGTTTCCGCCAAATCCGTTTTGTGCAGATACGGTAAACATCCATCTGCTGTTGGCACCTGTTCCTAAATGTGCATACCCGCGAACATCTGTAAATCTTACAGATTCAGGGTTCTTGAAGTTGTTCATATAGGGAAGCACATCATTCACAAAGGATTTTTCGTCAGCTGTCAGCTGCTGCCATACACTCATAGGCGTAACTTCGACAGAATATTGGGCACTTACACCATTTTCGGCCGTTGCAATAATAATGGTTTTTCCTTCGGATTTGGCTTCCACTTCGCCTTTGTCATTAACAATTGCTACGGACTCATCTGCAGAGGTCCAAGTAATACCATAGTCGCTGGCATCTGTATAAGTGTGGTGACAGATTTTACACTCACTCCCGGTATGTACCCAATCCGTAGGAACAACAAGCGCCAAAAAGATAATAATAGCTATTGCAATCAGGCATCCTTTTCCGGTGCTTTTCTTCTGAGTTTCCACCCGTTCCTCCTTGAAATCCTTATATTGGTGCTCAGCGAATTTTGATAGTCATCTTCTTTATATTGATATGGTTATAGTATGATTGTACACTTCGCCTGACCGAATGCCAACAAAACTATACAGATTTGGATAATTTAATATCAAAGGCTGTATAGTAAAGTAGATGCAGGAAGGTGAACGACATGATTTCTGACAACATCAAGCGTCTTCGGGAGAATGCAGGGCTCTCACAAGCTGCCCTTGCTCGTAAGCTGGGCGTTACTCGCGCCAGTGTCAACGCTTGGGAAATGGAGCTTTCTGCACCGACTGCACAATACTTGATAGCTCTTGCACAGCTGTTTCACACGACCACGGATGATATTTTAGGGCTTGAATCACAGGAACAGATAGTATTGCGTGGCATGAACGAACAGGAAAAGCGGCTGGTGTATGATTTGATTTCTTATATCACGGAGCGAAAAGAAGAAGAATAAGACAAAAAGGCTACTGCATCAGCGTGACACTGGATGCGGTAGCCTTATGATAAGGTGACCATTTGGACAGAATTTAGAGCGAATCGTCTTGACACAATGCAGATGTTCAGTTAAAATAGCATAGTAATCTTTTGAAAGCACGCATGATTCCTGCTAAATTTGAAATTATAAGGTGACCAATAAGGCTACCTGATAATTCAAAGCCAAGAAAAAGAATGATACTGCGCCATCGCCAAGCGGTAAGGCAGGGGACTTTGACTCCCCCATCGTAGGTTCGACTCCTGCTGGCGCAACCAAAAGCCCCGCCGGTCTTTTCAGACTGGCGGGGCTTTTTGCGCGGTGTTTTTCACAAATGGGAAGCAAACGGTGCAAAAGCTTAGCGGCGGCGGATCTTTTTGGTGGGTCTGCGGCGCTGCCAGCCGTTCAGCAGCAGCCATGCACCGTATATCAGTGCGGAGATAATACAAAGCGTAATAACGACTTTCAGGTAGAGACTGCCCAGAAACTCCCGGATGCGGGCCAGTGTGAACAGCAGCGGGTTGCGGTCAATGTCCTGCCCGGCGATCAGGTCCACTACGCCGATGGTCTCCCCGGCCAGCTTCAGCTCCACGGTGCCTACCACGTCGCCCTGCTGCACCGGCGCGCTGACAGAATCCGGCAGGTGGAAATATTTCTGGGTCACACTGCCGTCACCGGTGGAGGGCAGCAGGGTCATCATGCTGTCGGCGGGGTAAAGCTGCAGGGTGTCGGTGTCGGTGGAGTATTTCACCGGGATCTCGGCCAGTGCCAGGTCGGTGTCCAGTGCAGCCTGGATGGAAAAGCTGTCGAACACCCAGTCGATCAGGTGCGCGGTCTCGTAAAGGGCCGGGCGGCGGTTGGCATAGCCGAAGTCGTCACAGGTGTCGGGGCTGCCCATCACGCAGAAGATATAGGTGGCACCGTCCTTGTTGGCCCAGGAGACGTAGCTCTGCTCGCCACTGTCGTTCTTGAAGGCGGTCACGTCGCACATGCCGCCCTGCATGGCGCTGCGGTAGTATTTGCCGCCGCTGGATTTATTCAGGGCGGCATTCTGGCTGACGAGGACCGACGAAGAACGGTGCTTTTCCTTGGCGGGCATCGTGAAGGTGGGCGCGCCGGAAATTTCCACAAAGGCGTCAAAGCTCATCAGGTAGCGCAGGATCAGGTACATGTCCACGGCGCAAGTCATGTTGCCGCTGTCGATGCCGCAGGCGTCGGTCCAGGTGCTGGCGGTGGTGCCGATGCGCTGAGACAGGGTGTTCATCTGGCTCACCCATCCGGCCAGGTCGCCGCCGGAGAGTGCATAGGCCAGGCCCATGGCAGCTTCGTTTGCGTTGCGGGTCACCATGGCGTAGACGGCCTCGCGGTAGGTGAAGGTCTCGTTGGAGCGCATGTCCGCGTTGTTGGTGTTATAGACATAGTCCGAGATGGCAAAAGGCATCTGGAAGGTGTCGTCCAGATGGTCGGCATAATTGGTCAGCAGCAGGGCGATGGTCATGTATTTGGTCAGGCCGCCGGCCGACACCTGCTTGGTACTGTCCTTATCATAAACGATGATGTTGGTATCCGTGTTGACGATGTAGGCGCTTTTGGCCTGCACCTGGTAGACGGGGGTGGGGTCGAACATGGCCCCGGCGGGCAGCACGAGGCAGCTGAACAGGACAGCAAAGGACAAAATCAGTGCAAAAATACGTTTCATGTGGACAATTCCTTTAAAAAGCGATAATATAAGACAGCGGACAGCGCCGTGGGCGCGCCCGAAAGGACACAGAGAACAGCGGAATGCTGTATTCTTTATAATAACAGGTTTGCAGGGGCGTGGCAAGGCTTTTGGCACCGATTGCGCACAGCTTTCACACCCCAGGCAGGGAGGTTCGGAATGGTATATCTGACAGGCGACACCCACGGCGACATCGAGCGCTTCAAGCACGGCAAGCTGCGCTGGCTGGGCAAGCGGGACATCGTGGTGGTGCTGGGTGATTTCGGCTTTGTGTGGGACGGCAGCAAAGAGGAGCAGAAAAAGCTGGACTGGCTGCGCAAGCGTCCCTACACTCTGCTGTTTCTGGACGGCAGCCACGAGAACTACGACCTGCTGAAGCAGTACCCCGTGGAGGAATTGTTCGGCGGGAAGGTGCAGGCGCTGGGCGGCAATGTGTATCATGTGTGCCGGGGCAGCGTGCTGGAGCTGGAAGGCAAAAAGTACCTGTGCTTCGGCGGGGCGGAGAGCCCGGACAAAGAGGACCGGGAGCCCGGCGTCAACTGGTGGAAGGAAGAACTGCCTTCCGACGAGGAGTACGCCGCCTGCGAAGCAAACCTTGCGGCATGTGACTACAAAGTGGATTATGTGCTGACCCACGATGCGCCAAGCAGATTTCTGGATTTTACGGCTCTTGCCTGCGGCGAGACCAACCAGCTGCACAGTTTTCTGGACAAAATCTTGTTGAAGCTGACCTATGAAAAGTGGTTTTTCGGCTGCTACCATAAGGATGTGCAGCTTTCCACCAAGAGCCGGTGCGTGTTCTGCGATGTCGTCTGCATGGGCGAGCGGCACGCAAAGTGGCGTAAATGAGATACGGACAGCAATACTTTTCCAAAATATAACAAAGAGCACATGCGTCACAGCTTTTTTCAGCGTGATGTATGTGCTCTTGTTTCTTGTGTAG
>ULRE01001927.1_pt1 | contig 13065 bp, 21 predicted proteins | sample 1955141 | NCBI WGS metagenome assembly ULRE01 (sample SAMEA4835674, study PRJEB28245) | human gut metagenome | biome: gut microbiome; material: fecal sample | place: Denmark | collected 2008
TCGCCTTGTCCGTCTGTTTGTTGCTCGGGTTTGGTTTGTTCGCCGTCGCCGTTTTGTTCTTCCGTTTGAGGAGGAGTTTGTTCGGCTTGTGGTTTGCCGCCTTTTTTGGCTTTGATTTCCTCAATTTTGTTTTTTAAGGTTTCAACGCCCCAACCTGTCAAAATGCCTTGAATACCAAGCGACATCGCTTCGCTTATGAGGGCTTTTTGTTCCTCTTCGGGCAATTCTGCAACCTTGATTTTCTTTTCTTTTGTCATTTTACTTTCTCCTTGTAATTTCTTTTTTGTCAATTTCTGTGTCGTCGTCATTTGAACCGCCGCCGTCAGGGGCGAACAATGTTTCAAAATTTAAACCGGCTTTCTTGATTTTTTCCTCTTCAATTTTTCTACGTTCGATGATAGTATCGAAATCCGTCATAATTCCCAAATCTTCCAAAGCCTGTTCAAAGGTTATCAACCCACCTTTTAATTTTGAAAGAACGGCGTTTACTTCCTTGACCTCGTCAATGTGAGGAATTTTCACGCCGACAAACTTCGCTTTCGTGTATGCGTTATCCAAATAACCGTCGTCGTTTTTGAGTTGTAAGTATCTCGGAGCATCGATGTTATTTTTCAAACATTCAAGTTCAAACATTTGTTCGTAAACGGGTTGATAAAAATAATCAACGATTGTAAATTGACGGTTGTTCAAAAGAATAACTTCGAACATTTTCAACGCCGCTCTCGAAGCCGAGAAATTATTCGAGAATTGCATTGTTGCAACCTCAAAAGGAACACCCGACGAAGCACAATTATATTTCATTGAACCGTCGAGAAATTGAGTGTAATTCACGTTCGGACGTTTAGTGTCGAAAGAATTAAGTTTTTGACCTCTTGGCATGTGAATAAACAAGCCCGAAGCAATTCTTTTTAAAGAATTTTTAAATCTTTCAACTGCTCCCGGAGTCGTATCGTTTGAAACTTCCCCTCCGATTCCTTGATTTTCAATTAACCTTGAAATTCCCGGAATATTTTTAATCGGATTAACACCCGAAGATTCTTTGTCTTGTTCAATCCAAGCGGCAAATTTTGCGTTTGTTTCTGCCGCCATAACCTCGGCGTTCGAATATTGTCCGATTTTGTGGAGTTTCTGCATTATCGCCCCAAGAATCGAATAAGCCCTTGTTGAGTTTAATCTCTTAATCCCACAAGGGACAAGCCAAGCAATTAAACGCCCTTTGTTGTCTCTTGCGTCAATTCGGTTTTCTTTCCCGTCTTTATCAATTACATAATAGGCAACGGGGGTTTCGTTCTTGTTAATCTCCACGCCGTCAATGATTTTATTTCCATTGGCTGAATTAACCCCCAAAGAGGATTTTACGGATAAACCATTAACGAGTTGGTATTCAAGATTTTTATTTACGATTCGTTTAATAACTAAAATATCGCCCGCAATTAAACCGTTGTAATAAACTGTTCTTGCCAAAGCGTGAATATTTTGGTCTTTTGTGATTGAGATGTTTTTGTCGTCCTCAATCAAACTCCAAATTTCTTGAATGTTTTTCGCAAAATCTTCGGGAATTTGAATGCCGAACATTCTTTTCAACAACCCTCTTAACGGCGTTGGGTGAAGTTTTAACCCCGTACCAACAACAAATTCAACCAATCGTAAAATCATCAATCGAGCGAACTCATTTATTGTTACAAGCGTGTAAGCCCTTTGAGCGAGTGTGTAATAATCAACGTCATAAATATAGCCACAATTCAACGCCCCCGGTTCTTGCTCACCGTCAAAATTTATTCCCCAAAGTGTCCCCGCAGGATAAATCGCCGCTTGTTGTCGCTTTTGAGGACGGTCAAACAAAGCCCTTGCCGAGCCACGCAAAAAATCTAAAACCATTTTTACATAACCCCCATATCTCTAATATATTGACAATGACTGCCCGAACCGTATTCCAATTCTTCGTTCAAAAGTCGGACGTAATGTGTAAGTTGGCTTTGAATTGCTGATAACGAAGCCTGCTGAACTGTTGAAGAACCTTGTCCCGAGTTCAAAGTATATTGAACAACGCCCCCCGATTTAATCGCTCGTTTTTGGGCATCTTTTAAAGAAGTAATTATTTCTTTTAATTCTGCCACCGTGTAACCAGTAACGCTCATTTATCCTCCTTAATTTGAGGTTGTCAAACCTCTAATCGCTTTAAGATAATCAAAAACACGTTTCGGGTCGGTATATTCCAAGCCCAAAACATAAATTGAAAAGTTTTTAATAAACAAATCAGCCGCCGCCAAGTTGTAAACATTCAAGTCAAACGCTTCGTTTCGCCCGTGTTGTTTCCATTGAATTTTTATTCCTCCTCCGGGAGTTACGACCTTAACACGTTGTTCGGTCGATAATTGTCGGAAATATTCGTCCGTGTACGAGTTGGCGAATGTATGCCACCCGTCGGGATAATAGGAATCGTTCAACGGTTCTTCTTGCGAAAAGTAACGAGCCAAAGTGTTTTTGTACAAATCAACATAAATTTCAACAAGTGAAATCATTCGATAGTCTTTTATTTCAGAAACTCGAACTTTTTCTTTCGTTCTTTCGGTTACTCTCAAACCTTTTAACGGCATTATCACGCCGTCGCCAAAGGTTTCGCAAAAATCATAAACGGCACTTTGTGTTTCCCCGTCGCCGGAGTCAACAAGTTGTATGTCAACTTTTCTTCCGTCAGTAAAAACCTCGTCTTTAATTGCTCGAAATTGTTGCCAACAAGAATCGTAAATATCCATTGGGTTTCCGTAAAAAACACGATGGTCGATACCCCAACAACGGAATCGGTCGCCGTAAGCCTTAATTTCGGCTTCAATACGGTTATGTTGAACGTCGGCGGCACAAGTCATAAAAAGGGCTTCTTTCGGAACAATATTTTTGTTTCTTCTGTCGTCCCTCAATCTGTGAACTTGTTGATATTCGATGTTTCCCTCTCGTTGTTCGAATGGCAAGCCCAAATCCAAATTGTAAAAAACTTGAAGTTTTTGAGGGTCTTTGCCGGCTTCGATAAACCTTTGGACAATTCTCCACCAAGGGCGAGTTTGTGAATATAACGCCGAAATATGATAAGAAGCGAAAAGGGGGACTTTTGAATGTGCTGTTGGTCGCCATTCGCCTTTTTGTTCAATCGAGCGTTTGGAGTGGTCTTTGAACTCCCCTCCACAATGTTTACAACGGTAACAAACGGAAGAATAATCGCCCGATTGACATTGTTCGGCGTTGAACATTACGCCGTAAGGTTTTGTTTTTGTTTGGTTTTTACCTTTTACAACGGCTCTTTCGTCTGAATATAAGCCCCCGTCGGCTTGGTAAAAAACGAGTTCTTGCATTTCACCACAAATCGGACAAGGAACATAAAATTTTCTTTGGTCGCCTTTGAGAAAATAAGCGTAAATTTTTGAATTATGTTTCAATGCCGGAGTTGAGTTGTAACAAATTTTTCGCCCAAGTTCCGAATAAGAATCGGTTCTACTTGTTACAATTTGAATCGGGTCGCCCTCTTGCCCTACCTTGTCGGGGTAGCCGTCCAATTCGTCCAACAATGCTTTTTTAATATGTGTTGAACGGAGTTCTTTTGGGTTGTTTGCTGAAACAAATTTTAAAAAACCACCTTTAAATTCAATAAGAGCCGCCGTGTCGCCTGTTCTTCTTGAATTTTTATTGTCGGTTTCGGCGGTGATTCTACTTCTTAAATTTGAATTATCAATCAAGCCGTCAATTTTAATTTTTTTATATTCTTCGGCTTGGTCTTTATTCGGGAAAACAAGCATCATCGGACACGGGTCAAGGTCAAGCGAATAACCGATTATGTTTTCAATTACGGAAGTTGTAAGCCCAAGTTGAACACCTTTCATAATTGCGACTTCTTGTGTTGGGTCGTTTTTTGAAAATCTGTCGGCGATTTCTCTACAATACGGAGCATTGTCAAAATCAAATAAACCGCTACGCCCCGAAGCCTTTGAATCCAAATAATGATTCAATTCCGCCCATTCTGAAATCGTTATTAACGTATTATTCGGAATCAACGCAGAAACGATTGCAAAAATTTTATCAATTTGAACATCTTTACTTAATGTCGTTGTCATAGTTGCCCTCGTAATACTTCTTTGTTGCAGTTTTTGCCGAAGTCAAACCGAGTTTAAGAGTTGATGTGATTTTTTGTGTCAAAAATTCAACAATTATTTCTTTTGGTTGTTCTTCGGATTGGACGATTTTTATTAAATCGCCAGCGTAAATATTCGGAAGTTCGGTCAAGTTTTTAATCATATCCGAGAAAATCTCTTGAATACATCTGTTCAAAACTTCCGTTTCAATAACTTCGTTTTGTTCTTTTGCAATTTTTAAACGCATCAATTCGGAACGCTGTCGCTTTTCGTCCAAACGAGCGTTCAACAAATCAATACTTAACGCAATTTCATCGGCTGATTTTTGGTTCTTTTTTGTTTTTATTTCTTCAACAACTTTTTCTTTGGTTTGTTTGTTTTGTTGCTTTTTGATTCTCTCTTCACGCTTCGTGCAATATGGAACATTGTATTCGTCGCTCGTGTCAATCATTCCGTCTTTATTAAGCCGAATTTTCTTTTCTCGAATAATCCGACAAACGCCCGATTGTGAATTGAAATTATATTGTTTCTCGAACTCTTCTTTCGTTAAAATCATTATTAAAAATTCTCCGGAGCAATAACGAACGGGGAATTGTTCGCTATTGCTCTAATTTTTTAATTTTTTTGACATTTCTTTCGCTAACCTTTTCTCGGCTTCGTCCACATAAAATTCACCCATTTTCGGAACTATTTTGTCCGTTGCCGGTTTTAACATTGGTCGTTCTTTTAATTTTTGGGCTTTATCTTTGAATGGATAAAGCAACTTCGCCGATTTTCCGGCAATAACTTTTTTACCCTTTTTATTGATTTTTGTTCCTGTATCTTTGAATTGGAAAATACCGAATTTATGTCCCGATGTTGGCTTGTCGGGAATGAAGTTTATTGTTTTATGGGTATTATGAACAACGGCGATTGCTTGGGCGAATTGTTTCCCTGTGTTGCCTTTTACCGGGTGAGCCGCAATTTGTTCGATTTTTTTAGCGTTTACACGGCTAATCAAATTTTCTTTTTGAACAAACTTTTTATAACTTCCACCACGAGCGAATTTTGTCGCTTTTAAGGTGAATTTTCCTTTTGCTCTTAATGTTGCCCCCTCCTCTTGCTTTTGGAGTTGGTCGGTTGGCTTATTGTATGTTTTCGCTTGTTGCCCTACATAAGAAGCCATTTTGTCAACGTCTTTTTCTTTGTAAGGGGCTTTTTCATAGTGAACGGATTTTAAAACGATGTTTGATTTTCCTCCACGAATCGTCAAGGAAGATTTAACATTTTTCTTGTAAATAACGCTTGTTTCAAACGCCGCCTTTGAAAGAGTTGAACGAACCGTGTCCGGGTAAGCGTATTTTGCAACATTTTTTAAATTTTCCGTGTACTGTTTTAAATCCTTGTCGTCAACTTCAAACATTTTTAAAACTCCGTAAATAGTCGCATTTGTGCTTGGGCTTCTTTTAACCGTTCAACACTTTTTTTGAAATATTCCTCGTCTTTTTCAACGGCGATAAAATCAATCCCCAAATTATGACAAGCGACGGCAGTTGTTCCACTACCCGAAAAGAAATCTGCTACTAGAAGCCCCCCCCGCAACTCTCGGAGCATAATCTCGAAGTATCGCTTCAATGAGTTTTATTGGTTTTTGGGTTGGGTGAATTGCTTTTTCCGTTTCGCCAGTTTTGATAAATCCTGCCCACGGGAACTCGTAACATTTCGCTACTCTATCAAACGAAGTCCACGCCAATTCACCGTCGGCAAAGTTCGGGACATAAGTATGCTTGTTCCAAAAAATAAAACCTCTTCCGCCAAATTTCCATAAAATCGGGAAATAATTTCCTCCAAATATAATTTGATTTTTAGAAACTCGCAAAATATTTAAAAAGAACTCGTCGCTTGGGGTTGAATTATCCCAAGATTTCTTTGTCATTTTAGAATTTGAATGGGGATTGGAAGAGTAAGTTATTCCATAAGGAGGGTCAGTCAAAACTAAATCAATACACTTGTCGGGAAGTTGTTTTAAGATTTCAAACGAATCGCCGAGAGTGATTTTGTTTTTTAATTTTTCTAACATTTTAAATTTTTTCCGTTTTAATCGGACAAACAATTTTCAAGCCCGCATCTTCGGTTTCGTCGATGTATCTCGGAACTTGTGAAACGCCGTCCAAAGATTTTCCGTAAACCCAAGGAATTTTTTTTGATTGTTTGCCGTCTGCTTTTGGTTTAAACGGGTTCGGCAAATCAACGCAATCATATAAAGGCGAACGCCTGTCAAATATTTCGTCGGCTTTTTTACCTCGTACAATTTTTGATTCGTCCCAATCTTGAAATCGTCCGTTTGCTTTTGAATAGAACAAAAATCGCAAAACATAATGTTTACAAACGGGACAAACGCTCAAAAGCAAAATTTCTCTTTTAATCAAACGCCCGTCGGATAATTTTTTTTTGAAAAATTTGTTGCCGTTTCTCAACTTGAAACATTCAATATATTCATAACTCTTTGTGCAAGTTTTGACTTCATAACTGCAACAATCCAAGATTACAACACTTTTCATCTCTTCTCCCTGTTTTATTGAAAGCGAGAAAATTTTTGAGAGCGTTTGTCTTTATTCAGAAAGGAGGCTCGATTATGTTTGAAAAATCGCATTTATGTTAAGTTTTACGCTTCGCTCTCAAATTCTCGCAACGGAGGACAAAGACAAAAAGACTTCCGTCCCCGTTTGACTCGGTAGCGTTCCCGATTGAACTAACCTGTCAACACATTACACATTACAGAAAATTTTTTGCGAATATAATGGCAAAATTGCGACTATTTTTAAAGCACGAAAAAGGCATGCCGTTTCTGCGTTTGGCATGCCTGTCGATAAATTTTTATAATTTTTAAAATGTAACTCATTTTGTGCGTTTTTGCATTCGTCGTCTGCGTTTCGGTTGGGTCGCAAAATTGCGACTTTTTAAAATTTTTCGTACGTTTTCTATGTGGGCGTTGAGTTTCGCCAATTCTTTATCAACATAAATATTGACAATTTCTTTTGTTGTGTTCACTCCGTACTCTTCTCTAAGTTCCTCATAAACTTTTCTTACAGTTCCCACCGAATACCCAAGAATTGAAGCAATTTCATCGGTTGGAATATTCTGCAACATCAAACTAATAATTTTATCTTTGGTTTCTTTACTAACGCCCATTTTTACCCCTCTTTCGGTTCTTCAACTACTACTTCAAATAATTCGCCGACCGATTCTGAATACAATGCGGCGTTCTCCTCGTTTTGTTTCCTAAAAGTCGGAAACATTATGTCTTTATCGCCAATAAATAACAACATCATATATTCTTTTTCATTTTCCATAAAATGAAAGCGTTGTCCGCTTGTTGCCGTTTCGTCATACCCGATAAAATCGGGAAACTTGCTTAAAAACTCTCCACCATTCGCCCCCGAAAATACTGCAACCAAACGAGCCGTTTTTTGTCCGTGGAGTTTTCTATAATTTTTGTTGAATTTTATCATTTTTAATTTTGACATATTTCCTCCTTAACCGTAATTAGGTTGTTTATTTGATTTCCGTATTCTCGAATCACTTGAACGGGCAAGAATCCAATAATCCATTTCATAATTGGAATGCCTTTTCGGGCGTACATTAACAAAATCTCGTTTTCGTCGTCAATAGCAAGAACAACTTGATTTCCTTTATCTAAAAAATGTTGAACCCGAACTGCTTTACTCTCGGCAGGGCTTGAAAGGTCGGTTGTCGGTCTGAAACTTATTGAAAAATCTTTTCCATAAATCAACCCGAGTTTCTTTTGTATGAAATTTATTGTTTCAACCTCTATCAATTCACTACGAGCCGTTATAAAATGAATTTTCAACCCACTCGAAGCCTTGAAACAAAGATATTTATACAAAGCCAAGTCGATTCCGTTTTTGTCAGCATTCGCCAAACGATTAAAAATATCAAACGCTTCGTCTTTTGAAATATTTTGACTTTTCACAACGTCCCAAATCCACGCTGAATCAATCAAACACCCGTCCAAGTCGCATATTATGTATTTTGGTTTTATTTCAGCCATTTAAACACCTCCAAAAAGTTTTAAAAGTAAAAAGATTCCTATGCCAAAAATAAATCCCAAAATAAAACTTGCGTGCAATTCGGAATTTCTGTCATCACAAGAATCGTTATACTTGTACGTCAAAGATGAATAAGAACGCATCCAAAAACCAACTGCTTCGTTTAGTTCTTTTATTATTTGGCGATAACTTTCATTTTGTTTCTTGTATTCGTTATTCATATCACTTAATTTTCTTTTTGATTTTGCCATTATTCCTCCTCCTCGTAACAAGAACAAAGACATTCGTCGTCCTCGATTACCTGTTGCCATTCCACGCAAACTAATTCAAAGCCGTTCATTTTTGAATTTATACATTTATGACAACTTTTTTCTTCTTAATTTTCCCCGTTATTTACCATTTTTCTAACCTTTCTACTTTTTTTGCTTCGTTTAAAATTTCTTGAATATTGAAATAATCCACAATTTGAGAACCTATTTTTCTTATTTTTACAATTTCCTCAATTCGACTCAACGACAAGTGATATATTGCATTTATTGTCATCACCCGTTCTAAATTTAATTCGGTCATTTGTTTGTTCCATGCAATCCAAAAGCTAATCGGTTTTCCTAAAAAAGAAGTTATATTATTCAAATATTTGTTCATAAGCTCGTTTTTTAAAACTTTATTTTCTTCTTTTAATTCTTTTACTTCGTCTAACAACTCTTTATTCGCAAGGCTAAGGCGAACAAGGTTTTCGTTCTTTTCTTTGACAACCTCTTCTTGTATTTTATTTTGTAATTTGATAGTTTTTGTTAGTTCTTCGATTTCTTGCTCTTTATGTTTGAGTTCGTCCATTGTTTCTCCTCTAATTGTTTTCGTAAAATTTTATTGTTTTCTCGTTCATTTTTGAGATTGTATATAAGCCGATTATTGACTTGTTTTAAGATTTTAACAAATCGCCGCAACCGTCCGATTTCGGAAATTAAAAGTATTACTTCGGCATCTGCCATTCCTCGCCCTCATTGTTTATCCACTCGTCCGTTTCGTTGATTTCTTGAATATCCTCTTTATAGTTTCCGTCGGAATCCCAAAAACCAACATCGACGTTTTGGCGTTTGGCTTTTCTTTTGTTCATTTCAGCAATTACGCCGTGAAAAATTTCGTCAAGAGTATTGTCAGAAAAATTCGGAAACATTTTCTTAAATTCCCTACAAGGACGATGTTTACAAATACACGAACCTTGATTTTTTATAATACATTCCATTTTTCGCCCTCCTCTATCTTTGGAAATTCTTTGTACTCTTTCCCGTCGAGCAACGCTCCCGATTTTGCTTTCCCGATTTTTTTCATAGCCGATACTCTGTTGTATTGTAAGAATGACGGAATCCTTTTTTCAACTGTTGTAACTTGACCGTTAAAATCTATCCAATAAGTTTTCGGAAGTTCTAAATATTCAATACTGTTTTTAACGGGAGCAAATTCGCCCCCATTGTTTAAAGAAGAACGGAACGTTTTGTTCTTTACATTGGCGTTGAATATTACGAACCCAATCGGGGTGCATTGGTCGAGCGTTACACCCCGATTCCCCGCCACAAATCACCCAATCAATGCCGGTTAAATCAAGTTCGCCCAAATCTTCAAGCAACGGTTCACAACTTAAAAATTTTATTTTTGCGTTTGTTTGTTTGAGATATAGCATGCGGCTTTTGTATCTTGCCATTTCAACCGTTACACCAAGCCAAACATTAAACGGATATTCAAAATCGGGAAGCCGTTCGGCTCTTTTTGTTAGAATTTGAAAAACATTCGGGTCGTTCCATTCGCACTCGTTCAAAATATCTTTAATTTGAGAATCTGTAACGCCTATGTGAAACGTATCGCTCATTGAATTAACAAAAATCAATTTACGCTTTGTGTCTAATCTTGAAAATTTATGATTCGATAACGCTTCTTTGTGAAAAACAACCTCATTAAACGGTTTTGAATATTTTTCTTGTCCCATAGCCGTAAGGCGTTTGTGCATTTTTTCGGCGTAACAATTTTGGCAACCTTGCGAATATTTTGTGCAACCCGTAACGGGATTCCAAGTTTCGTTCGTCCATTCTATTTTTGACACGTCAAATCCTCCCATTCGCTTTTTAAAGTTTCAGAAACACCCGTACTCGGAACTTCTTTCAAGGCTTTAAAGTAAAGTTTTTCGATTTTCTCGAAATTTAATAAAGCCTTGCATGCAGTCTTAACTCTGTAAGAACTAACGAGAATTAAATCAATGGATTTCGCCGTAAAGAACAATATTGTCGCAATTCCCAAACCTACGGAAGCCACTACGGAAAATTTTAATAAATACCAATAAATTATTACAAACATTTTGTTTCCTCCTTTTAGTTGTTTAACCAATTATTCCAAACAATGCCGGCAAAAAAGCCAATCAAAAAGTAAATCATTCCTCGTCCTCCAATCCTTTTTCAATCTTTGCTTTGAGCATTCTCATTTTGTTTATTAAAAATTTGTTCAATGGACGTATTGGCAAAAAGGGAGTTTCTACAACAAGGCTTCTTTTTATATCCTTCAAAACCTTTTCTAATTTTGAAACCTTTAAATCAAGTCTTGCTAATTCTTCTTTTTGTTCTTTGTCGGCTTCGAGAAAACACTCTTTACAAATCCAACCAATCCCTAGTTTGGGGTCAGAAACCTCAACAAAAACATTTTTATTTTTAATTCCGGCTTCCTTACAATACATACATTCTTTTTCGTCGTTCAAAAAATCTTCCGAAGTTTCTTTTCTCGGCTCAACGGTTGAATATTGTTCATCTAAAGGGGCTTCAATTTTAATCGTTGCCGCAGTTGATTCTTCAATTTTTTCGTTAAGAACGCTCAAAATATAAGAATAAATTTTGCCAAGTTTATGCCCTCCATACATTTCGCCCAAATTTTCCCAACTTGTAACCCTCAAATTAGCGATAAAAGCGGCAGAAACTTCGTCCATTTTCAACGGTTTAACGATTGATTCCGCTTCGGCGTGAATTGTTTCGTGTTGAATTGTTTCGTTGAAGTCAATCCTAGTTGCTGTTTTTATTCTTGACTTTTTGCATTCTTCGTCTGAAATAATCTCGCATGCAAGACAACCGAGCATCTCTCCTGTGTCGGGGTCATATACTGGGTTTAAACGACAACAATCGCCGTCTTTTTTTGAAGTGAATTTATATTCGCAATTTTTATTTTTTGTTTCTTTTTCTTCTTTTTTCTTGTCAAACATTATTGTTCCTCCTATAAGTGATTTTCTAAAATATCTAAAATCTTTTTTAATGTTGAGAGTTTGTTGTTGGTTTCGTTTAGTTGCCAGTTGCTCAAATAACCCTCGTCGTGTTTTAATTGTAAATTGTCAATTCGTTTTTGTAGCCTTAGACATTCTTTTTGTAAAACCTCATTTTCTTCGTTGTCAAATTTTACAAGGCTAATTTCAACATCAGTCATACACCCACTGCCACAATGAGGACATTTCACATATTTTTTAATTGTCGCCATTTGTTCTCCTTTTGCTCTTTCGGTATTTACCGAATTTAATTAGTTTGATTTTGTTCTTTACTGCTGAAACGCTTCTTGTCGGAATCATTTCGGCAACTTGGCGAATAGTTTTTGTTGAATAATTTTTATAAACAATTTCGAGTTCTTCGCTCGTCCATTTTTCGCCGTGTTTTCTCTCTCCTCCCGTAATATTCATTTACGCCACCACCTCGCTTTCAAATTTCATAAAACTAAAAATATGTGCTATAACATCAACCGTCCAACCGTCGCCAATAACTCCGGCGGCTTTGTTACGGTTTAAAATCTTTGTGTAACCCTCGGGAAGCGTTTGACAACGCTCCAATTCTGTTTGATTAAGCCAACGACAAGAATATTTATCGTTCAAATCTTCAAAAACCAAAGTTCTAAACCCAGTCCCAAAATATCTTTTCAACATTGATTCTTTGCTAACTTCGGGGCGTGAATCTGATTCAGTAAGACAACGGGCTTTCAATCTATCAGCAAAACCACTTGTCAAAATACTTTGTAAATATATTTTTTTGTCGTTTGGTTGTGGAATTGCACAAGTCGGGAAACCGAAAAGATTATAATTTTTGTCGCCAATATTTGTCCAATAATAACGGTTTCTTAATTGAGCCGAAACAAGGCTTGAATTTATATTTACGGGGTAAATTCCGACGGCTTTTGAAATTGTTTCAAAATCTGCAGACGGCATTTCCACATTTTCAAGTAAAAAATATTTTGGGTTTAATTCTTTTTTTGCTCTTACATACTCCCAAAACAAAGAACTTTTATTTCCATTCAATCCAAGGCGTGTTTTATGTGCTTGTGATAAATCTTGGCAAGGGCTTCCACCAATAAGCAAATCACACCCCCCCCCAACAACCGAAGCAAAATCGACGTTTCTTACGTCGCCGAGTTGCTTCGTGTCGGGATAATTAAACATTGTAACTTTTATTGCTTCGGGTTTAATTTCGCAAGCGTAGTATTCGGCAACGGAAAATCCGGCTCTTTCAAGAGCGATTCTTCCACAACTTATGCCGTCAAATAAACTTACTACTTTTAACCCTCTTTTTATCATTCCAATTCCCCAAACTTTTCTTTTATTTGTTCATAACAACAATTCCCGTTGCATTTACCTTTTGCACAACACTTCTCGCAAAAATCTACATCGTCGCCAAAAAGTTCGTCTAATATTGAAAATAATTTTTCAAAGTTTTCCATTTTAAAATAACCTCATTTGTAATCTGCCGTCGCCGATGTCAACCGGTTCGGGAATTTTTATTTTTTCTTGTTGTTCTTTCCATAATCTCCGAGCGTATTCAACCATTCCGGAATAACCATTGACCCATTCGCTATATGGGGGCAGTAAAGGCTCGTCGGCTAAC
>ULRE01004047.1_pt1 | contig 12992 bp, 10 predicted proteins | sample 1955141 | NCBI WGS metagenome assembly ULRE01 (sample SAMEA4835674, study PRJEB28245) | human gut metagenome | biome: gut microbiome; material: fecal sample | place: Denmark | collected 2008
CGAGGAAATTCTCTACAAGGTCGAAGATATGGGTGGGGGAAGCCTCATACCTGTTCAGCGCGTCGGTGAATTTCTCAATCGCTGAATGACTGGGGGTAATGTCATCAACGGAACACTCGCCGTAACAGACGCCGTAGCTTGTATAGGTGCTGCCGTCCTCCGCGGAATACTGCTTTTCTGTGATCTTCCACATCTGGTTTCTCCTTTTTTACATTTAGTGGGTATAACATCTGGGGAATATCTTTGCTTTGTATACTAAAAGTATATCACTAAATATGTTTGATGTCAATGCTTTTAGTGTTAAGTATTCGCTAAGAGTTTATACGGACGCAATTTCTACAAAAAGTAATATCAAATTTCTGCGAATTATGTCGAAAAAAGGGAATACAGCGAAAATTCACATACAAAAAACTACTGTTGTTGACATGGAGTTTTGCATTTGATATAATAAAGTAAACAATAGTGCAGAGAAATTTTTACAGCGAGGTAATACCATGAGCAAGGAAACTGAAAAAGCCGACCAGATAGCCAAGACTATACACAAGGATATAAAGCAGCGGCGCAGCGGCTTCCGGCAGTTTGTCAGCGACATGCTGAACATGCACGACGGCATGATGAGCTACGAGGAAATAGATGCGATGATGCTGGAAAACACCGTTATTCACGGACCGAATATGTGGATACTGTGCCTGGCTGCGCTGATAGCCTCCATCGGGCTTAACATGAATTCCACTGCGGTTATCATCGGCGCGATGCTTATTTCACCGCTGATGAGCGGCATCATGACTATGGGCTATTCCCTTGCGGTGAGGGACCTGCGCCTGCTGCGACGGGCGCTGGTGCGGTTCGGTACGCAGGTGATCATCAGCCTGCTGAGTTCCACGGTGTACTTCCTGATAACGCCCATCGACACCCCTACTGCAGAGATGATAGCCCGCACCAGTCCCACCATATGGGACGTTCTCATCGCGCTGTTCGGTGGAATTGCCGGCGCGATAGGAAATACTCGTGAGAAAAAGGGCAACGTCATTCCCGGCGTGGCTATCGCGACTGCGCTCATGCCACCGCTGTGCACCGCAGGCTACGGCATTGCTTCGGGGCAGCCGTCGTTCTTCCTCGGGGCGTTTTATCTGTTCCTTATCAATACGCTGTTCATCTCGCTCTCGACAATGATAGTCACGATGATGCTGCGCGTTCCGTATCACCGCAATGTCAGCGACAAAAAGCAGAAGAAAATAAACCGCGCCATCGCGGCAATAACGATAGTTGCAGCGGTGCCCAGCGTGTTCTTCGGGGCTTCTACGGTTTACAGTTCCGTTATGGATAAGAATATTTCAAGCTACCTCAGCAGCGAGTTCATTTTCTCGGGGACTACGGTGGTGAAATCCAGCGCGGATAAGAACGCGCGCACCATTTCCGTTTCCCTTGTGGGAACGCCGATATCCGACGACGTGATAAACATGCTGCAGCAGGAAATGCCGAAATACGGGCTTGACGGCTACACGCTGAACGTCACGCAGAACAGCATTATAGACATGCCCGACGACGAGGACAGCACCGATAAGATAACGATAGCCCTGCAGGAGAACCGCATAGACGAGCTGGAGGCGCAGATTTCCGAGCAGGAACAGCAGCTGAGCGACCTGCGCGCCGAGAATTCCACCCTGAAAGAAACCACCGACCATGCCGCGCTGACGGCAAAGGCAGCGAAGATCTTCACGGAACTTGAGAACATACGCTGCGGAAGTATGACGGACGCTTCCGGCGAATATGAAGTCCTCATCGCGGAGGTATCCGAGCCGCTGGGTGAAACGGAGCAGCAGTACATAAAGAGCTGGCTTTCCGCTGAAACGAACGCAGCACGCTGCGAGGTGTACATAACCGTGAATACCCCGGAAGCTACTGTGGAAACAGCGGAAACCCTTGAAACGTCTGATAATATACTTGACGAGGGGTAACATGAAAAGCATTATTGAACTGATAAATAAAGCGCAATATTATGAGGCTAAAGTGCTGTTTGACAAGCTTTCCGAAGCCAAGCAAAGAGATCTGCTGATCGAAGAAGCAAGCCTGACTGACAACATATGTGTGTTAGGTTTCGTAGAATTTCTTATATCTTTGGATAACACAAGCTACAATCATATGCTTGCGGCCGAAGTACTGATACAGATGTGCTGGCTGACGGGTGCGTACGACATCGCATTTTATCATGCAAGAGAAATGTATCGTATAAATCCGGATATAGACGCAGAAAAGTTTCTGCTATTTTTCTATGACCTGCCTGAAGCGATCATGACGGAGGAATACGCCTTAGAAATTGCAAAAAACATTCTGCGCACAGACCCCGACTATGGACCAGCTAAAAAAATAATTCAAAATTGCAAATAGCAAGAGGGCTGCGATATCGCAGCCCTCTGCTATTTATCAGCCGTTTTAAGCGGCATTATAATTCCGAATGATCAGCCGTTGCCCTCTTCAAGTACGTATATATCCACCTGGACAGCGCCCCATGCGCAGCTGTCGTAATAGTGATCCTCCATGTTGCCGAAGTAGAGATCGATCGCAACGGTGCCGTCCATCAGCGCGATACCGGTGTCCGCAGCCACTGCGTAACCGTATACCTTCTTGCCGTTCTGACCGACGATGTACAGCTTGCTTCCGTAGGGAATAACGTTCGGGTTGACCGCGCAGGTGCCTATCTCAGCCACTCTGCCGCTTGCGGTGTAGGCTCCGCGGCGCGCGGTATATGCAGTCGCCTTGCCGGAGATAACGCGGGTGTATTCCGTGGGGATACCGTCCACCAGAGTTAGCTCCGTGGGGTCGTCCATCTTGGAATAGGGAACAGCAAGCGCCGTTCCGCGTTCTATTACCTCGGTGACGGGCTGCTCGGTCACTTCGTCGCTGATAAGCTCCTGACCGGTGAGCACGCCGTCAACGTACTTTTCCTTTACGGTGTAGACCCTCTTGCCGGGTACGCCGGCGGTGACGATATTCTCTGTGCCGATGGCGCGGTTTGTGTTGTCGATATATTCAGTTTCGTAGGCTATTTCGGAGGAATTCTCCCTTGTGACGTACTCAACGCGGGTGACGGTGATCTCCATTCCCTCGCTTACGCTGTCTGTAAGGGGACATGACACTTCGTCGTATTCGCCCAGCGTTACGCCTGCCTTTTCCAGCACCTCGCCGACTGTGCCGTCGATAACGGCGATGGTCTTTGTGCCGCCGTCCACGGTGATATTAACGTCAAACGCGCGGTAGATGGTGATGTATGCGGTGTTGCTGCTGGTCTCCTCGTAGGATACCTTGTCGTTGGTGCCAAGCTGGTAGCTTGCCTGCCTGAGTATCGCATAGACATCGGTCTCAGATGTCATCAGCTCTCTTGTTACGCCATTGTCGGTGATGTAGACGCGGTCCCTGAGATAAATGGAACCAGTCATCAGCGCCACCATGAATATCGTAGCGGTGAATATTGCTGCCTTGACGAGCTTGCCCTTGAATATAAGGCGGTTCATCTTGGCGTTGATTATCTGCGGTTTCATATTTGCCTCCTGAGCAGTTACCCATGCCGTCCCGGCAATCCTCCCCGTATGACGGGTGTAACTTCCGTACAGTATCAGCTTTGGGGAAAGCCGACACTGGAGCAAACGCACTGTCCCCAACAGAGCATTGCATGTTCCACAGCCGCTGTTTATATCTATGCGGCCTCGTGATAATTGTGCGCACAGCAAAGCTGTCACTGTCGTTTCCTGCAACAGTGCTTGTATTATATCGCTTTTCTTCGTTAATGTCAAACGAACCAAATCGCGCATTTTTGTGAACATTTCACAAATCCCTTTTGTAACCATTTTGTAATCATTCTAATACACGCCCCATTTATGTAATTTGCTGTAAATTAAACGATTTCTTTTTGTAATAATTACTAAAAATCGAACTTTAAAAATCACCGTCATTCTGTATGAAATTTAACAGCGTTTTTCAAGATTTGATTGTTGATATTCTACATAACGAATAATGTAACGTATTTTCACAACATGCGCATTTTACATACGAATGCGCCCTCGCGAATAAAAAGGGGTGACAAAAGCGACTATATATGTTATAATAGAATGGTACGATAATTCCGTAAATCATAGATATATATTTATATAGTATTAAGAGGAAAGGAAAAAACGGGGCATGAATCATGAAAAATCCTGCGGCGCGGTGGTTTACCGCAAGCGCCACGGGAATACTGAGATACTGCTGATAAAGCATGTCAGGTCGGGCTGCTGGTCATTCCCGAAAGGACATATTGAGCCTGGTGAAACGGAGCTGCAGACCGCGGTAAGGGAAATAAAGGAGGAAACCAACATCGACGTTTCGGTGGACGATCCTTCCTTCCGCGAGGTGGTGGTGTTCAACCCGCGGCGCGATATCACCAAGGAAGTGGTGTACTTCCTTGCCCGCGCGACTTCATTTGACTGCGAAAAGCAGGAAAGCGAGATAGCGGAGGCGCGCTGGGTGGAGATAGGGCAGGCGCTCAGTCTGCTGGCTTACGACAACGACCGCGTGCTGGTCAACAAAGCAAAATCATTCCTTGCGATGACAAAAATATAAGCGACCGTCGAAACTATCCCATGGCTTGGCGAAGCCAAGCCAGTACACTTGCGCGGATAGAAGTGTTTTTTGCCCCGGGAAACCCGTGGTAAAAAACAGATTTCAAAAACCCGCTTCGCGGGTAAATTCGGTTTTTCGACAAGCTGAGTATAAGATCACCTTTAAAAAATTTTGAAATTTCTGCAACCTTTCTTTGATTTGTGCGGTTTTAATTACAGAACGCCGGAAAACAGACAGTGAACTTCACCGGCGCATAACCGACGCAATAAGGGAGGTAAATATCATGAAAAAGGCGATAGCACTTTCAATGGCAGCAGTCACGGCGCTGACTTCCGTCAGCGTGGTAGCATTCGCGGACAACGAGAACAGCGAGGCGCTTGCGGCTGCGATAACCACAGTCAAGCAGCGCGTTGACATTCCCGAGGAACTGAGCGAATTCAGCTACAGGGTCTCAAAGGGAAATCTCAAGGAAACATTCAACCTGACCTGGAGCACACCCGGTACCAACAGTAAATATGAGTATATCGAGGTACAGGTCTGCGGTGGACTTATCCTTAACTATTATTCCAGCGACTGCTGGCAGCGCGCTGACAGAAAGCTCGCGAAGCTTTCCGGCGACCAGCTTTACAAAAAGGCAGTCGCTCAGGTGAAGAAGCTCAACCCCACGATAAGCTCCGTGCTGAGCGTTGACCGCGACAGCCTGAGCATTTCCACCTACAACAACACGGCATGGTTCGACTTGGTGAGAATGAAGAACGGCGTCCCGGTGAAGAACGACGAAGGCCGCATCACCGTTGACAAGGACACCGGCGCACTGCTGAGCTTTGACCTGAACTGGCATGTTAACGCTTCCTTCAAGGACAGCAAGTCCGCGCTTTCCGAGGACAAGGCAAAGGAAAAGTACGCGGATATGATCGGCATTTATCCGCAGTATGAGTTTGAATACGACTACGAGACCAGGTCGGTGGTACCGCGCCTGGTTTATACCCAGTCGGATTACGGCGAGATAAACGCGTTCACCGGCGAAAAGAGCGATTTCGACAGCGACGGGTATTACGATGATGAAATCGCGGACGACACAGAAGAAGCGGGTGACACCAACGACAAGGGCAACCCCTCTACCGGCGGCGGTAGTTTCACCCCAGAGGAACAGCTCGAGATAAGCAAGAAGCTTCCCTATGGCAGCAAGGCCGCTATCGTTAAGCTGCTCAAGGACAACCAGTGGCTCACATATGTGGACGGCATGGAGGTGCGCTCCTCTGATCTGTATAAAGTCACCACAAACGGCAAGAACGTGTACGTTTATTCTGCTGACCTGACCGACGAGCAGTGGAGCGAGATCGAAGAAGATACGTTCACCGTCGATGAATGCGGCTCCATGGAAGCCTATGATGACGTGAGCGCTAATGAAAGCGCCGGAAATGAGAGTGCAGGCAGCACATGGCACAACGTAAGTATTTCCGTCAACGCGGAGACCGGTGAGATACTCAGCTACAGCTACTCTCAGAGCGGCAACAACGTGCGTTACTACGGCGACAGCTATGATATGAACAAGGCTGACGAGCTGGCGGCGACTATCGCGGCTTCCTTTGCGGGGGACAGGTTCAGCGAATATAAGGACTATGCGAGCGAAGAGAACAGCTGGACGGATAACAACAAGACCCGCTATTCCGGCAGCGACCACAGCTGGTACAGATACGCGAACGATATCCTGGTTTCCGGCGACCGCATAAGGATATGCTTTGACAAGGACATGAAGCTGACACAGTACAGGATAAACTATACTGACGTCGTGCTCCCCAAGCCCACAGGAATGCTCACAGCGACACAGGCGATGAAGAAGTTCTGGGAGACCAGCGACCTTGACATGTACTATCTTGCTAAGGTATACAAGAAAAAGACCCAGACCGTGCTGGTATACGGCTGCTCAAACAGCGTGAATATCGACGCATTCACCGGCGAGCCGATCTATAGCTGGTATACCCGCAAGGGCAAGAACGACCTTTCCGGCATAAAGGACAAGAAGATACTCAAGATGGCCCAGAAGCTGGACGACCACGGCGTGCTTATCTCCGAGAACAAGTTCAGCGAGAACGACACGGTTACCTACGGCATTCTGTACGACCTTTTCGGCGGCACGGCTTATGTTGATGAGGCAGACCGCAAGATCACACGCAGCGCGGCTCTCATTGCATTCACGCGTTCCGTTACCAGCGATGAGGTGGCTAAGATAAAGGGTATCTACAAGTCGCCGTTCAGCGATATCAGCGACGATAACCCGCGCGTTGGTTATTACGCTATCGCATATGGCATGGGCGCATTCACAGAGAAAAAGCTGGATCCTACAGCGTACTTCACCTACGGGGATATGATCAGGATGGTGTACGCGCTTTATTCAGCTGAAAATAATTGAGGTTTTATATACGCTGTCGGGGCAGAAATGCCCCGACAGTTTTTACATTTGTTTGTGGTCGATTTGCACAGAAATGAAACTTGTGGTTTAGATATATTTACCAAAATTGACCCGATGTGTGAAAAAAATCGAAAAAGCTATTAACAAACCATCATTTTTATGGTAAAATATCTGTGTGCAACAACTTGCAGATAACATTCCGGGTGGTTTGGCATATATCCGGAACATACCATGGAGGTAATAATATGGACGATAATTCAAGAATCAGCCTGACAAAGCCCACTGACGGCAATGATACCCAGGGTTGGCGCGATCCTTCTACGGGAGAGGTTTATCCCCAGGCTCCCCAGGCTTCGCAGACTGCTCAGCCTCAGCAGAGCGTTCCTTATCAGCCCGCAGGGCAGCCCTACCAGGCGCCCCAGAGCGCACCTGTTCAGGGTGGATATCAGCCTCAGTATCAGCAGGCTCCCCAGGGCTATCAGCCTCAGTATCAGCAGGCTCCCCAGGGCTATCAGCCCCAGTATCAGCAGCCGTATCAGCCCCAGCAGGGTGGCTATCAGCCCTACCAGCCCCAGATGCAGCAGCCCATTCAGGGTCCGACCAAGTTCTGCAAGCACTGCGGTCAGCCAATTCCTGAAAAGGCAGTTATCTGCACACACTGCGGCTGCCAGGTTGAGGAAGTCGGCAATGCGGCTAACAATCAGCCTATAATCATCAACAATAATAACAACAACAATAATAACAACAATAATGGCGGCGGTGCTGTTTACCTCGGCAGACCCAAGAATAAGTGGGTCGCAGTTCTGCTGTGCCTGTTCCTTGGTGGTCTGGGTATTCACCGCTTCTATGAGGGCAAGATCGGTACAGGCATCATCTGGCTGTGTACCGCTGGTCTGTTCGGTGTCGGCGTGCTGATCGATCTCATCATTCTTCTGTGCAAGCCTAACCCTTATTACGTCTGATTTCGTCGGATACATAAAAGAACCGCTCCTTTCCGGAGCGGTTTTTCTGTTATTCCAGCGTATCTATCCTTTTTCTGCGTATCCCTTTCATGAGCGCCAGCGCGATGACTGCGGAAACGCCCTCGGCGATGAGGAACGTCAGCCATACCAGCCACATCATATCCGTCCCCTGGTTTTTCACCACCTGCGAAAATCCCCACGCCACCGGCAGCACGAAAACAAACTGCCTGCACACCGATATAACCAGCGACTGTATCCCGGCTTCGAGCGCCTGGAATATTCCCTGGAACGCAACGTTCGCGCCGGCAAATATGAAGCTCAGCGAGATTATGCGCATGGCGCCGGTACACATCTGCCGCGTTTCCCCGGAAAGCCCGAACAGTCCCGGGAACGGCTCCGCAAGAATTTCCATGAGTATCACGCCCACAGCCATGATACCCAGGGTGTACAGCATGCCGAATTTTATTCCCTGCCTTACGCGGGTGCGGCTGCCCATGCCGTAATTGAACGACACCACCGGGGTTATTGCGTCCCTGAGGCCGAACGCCGCAAACAGAATGAACTGCTGTATCTTGTAATAAAGCCCGTAGGCGGTGACGGCATTCTCGCTTATCTGCCCGAGGATAATATTGAGCCCGTAGGTCATGACGGACATCAGCGCCTGCGCGATAACTGCGGGCAGCCCGATGGAATAAATCTTGCCTATAACGGAAGCGGACGGCTTCATGAAGCGCCAGCCGTTGTCTATCTCCTTTATCATTCTCAGGTGGAATATGAGCGCCAGCCCGCAGGAAACCACCTGCCCGATAACAGTCGCCAGCGCCGCTCCCACAACGCCCATTTCCGGAAGTCCCAGCCAGCCGTAGATGAGCACAGGGTCCAGAATGATATTGGTGACTGCGCCGGCTATCTGCGCTATCGTTGAAAAAAGCGACCGTCCGGAAGCCTGCAGCGTTTTTTCAAACACCGAAAAGAATATCATGCCGAAGCTCAGGGTGCAGCATATCCTGATGTATTCCTCTGCCATCCTGACTATCTCCGGGTTGCTGCTCTGGGAATGCACGTACATTCCCGTGCCGAATACGCCGAACAGCAGGAACACCACGTATATCACAGCCGAAAGGAATATCGTGTTGCCCACCGCGCGGCTTGCCATCTGTCTGTCACCCTGACCCAGGCTGCGGGACATGAGCGCGTTCATTCCCACGCCGGTGCCTATGGATACCGCGACCATCAGCATCTGCACCGGGAAAGCGAGCGTCAGCGCATTGAGCGCCTGTTCCCCTCCCACGGGCATGTTTGCTACGAATGCGCTGTCCACGATGTTGTAGACTGCCTGCAGCATCATAGAAAGTATCATCGGAATTCCCATGCCGAGCATGAGGCGCCCCACCGGGGCTGTCGCCATTTTGTTCTTTTCCATGTTTCCTCCCATAAAAAAGTGTGGCAGCTGCGTTCTATCTGGATTTACGCAACTGCCACACGATATTTTACTTTATTTTGTTCTATGGTTTTATTGTATCACAAATTTCCCGTCGGGTCAAAGGGGATTTTGCATAAATTTCCCGCGATGGGAATAGTTTTTTCCGTCAGATGTCGCCGGAGATAACGCCGTCGGCGCCCATTACAGTCACCCTTGTGCCGTTGAACACGGGCACTGCGGAGCCGGGCGCCACCTGCTTTTCCTGCCCGTTGGGGAGAACGCAGTCCCACGCCTCGTCGGACAGGTTTTTCAGCCCCCACAGCGACGGGTTGAGTTTGTTGCGGACTACCTCGCCGGTGACGCGGACATTCTCGTCAAACAGCCTGGCGCCGTCGAACAGCAGGATTCGCTGCCTGCCGAGGTGCAGCGCCAGCGGAGGAGCGTAGTGTTCCCCGCAGGGACAGATCACGCGCCCTTCGTCGTCGTGCTCGCTGCCCGTGATAAATCCCTGGGCGCCGCAGCTGCACGCGCAGATGTCCCCGCGCATTCTCAGCAGCAGGTCGAGCCACTGCTTTTCGATGAGCCGCTTTTCCGGCTGGAAAAGTCCCACCGTAAAGGACTGCGTGAATGCTTCCCTGATGTAATCCGGCATGATACGCCAGAATTTGATGATGTTGTTGTGCACCCCGCGCACTGGTCGGTTGGCGTCGTTATCCGGGTCGTATACGAAAACCGGCTCGGAGCCGTAATGCCGGCGTTCCGCTTCTTCAGTCAGGCAGACGCTGTTGAGCACCTTGCGGCCCTCGAGAGGGTCCCCGCGCAGCAGCAGACGGAACAGCACCACCGCCAGCGACCAGCGGTCGGTGAGCTTATCGGGCGCCTTTTCCCCGCGGACTATCTCCGGCGCCATGTAACCGGGCTTGCCAGCGATGCCGAGATGTTCGCCGTAGGGCGCGATGTTGTCGCAGTCGCAGATGAGCACGCTGCCGTCGGTGGGGCGTATGAAAAATCCGCCGTCGTTGAGGTCCTGATAACTCCTGCCGGAATTGTGCAGCGCCCGGAACGCCGAGGTGATGTGTATCGCGGCATTCACGACGGAATACAGCCCAGAGAACTTCACCCGCGCATTGAGAATATCAGTGAACGGAACGTACCCCGGGGGGATAAGCTCCATGAGGTAGCCGAAGCCCTCTGCGGTCTGCTCGGTGAGCATCTGCGGCATAAGGAACGACGGGTCGTTGCTGCCGTCCTCGCAGAGCCGCTGCAGGTTCTCGCGGAACATCACGGGGTCCTTTATCTTGTTGGGGAAGTACATTTTCAGCGCGTGGTCGCGCCCCCGGTAGGAAGCCCTGTAGACCGCGCCCTGACCACCCTGACCGAGCAGCTGGGTAACTTCCGCTTCGCCGCCCAGTTCCATGGGAACTCTGTCGCCGACTTTCAGCATCAGAAGCCTCCTCCGGTTATCTCGTCGAATTTCTCTTCGGCTGCGGTCTCGGCTTCGTTGCCGCACCACTCGCAGACGGTCTGGCTTTCGCCGTTCCAGCAGGTGGTCTTTCCGCATTCAGCGCACTGGAAGAAGCCCTTTGCGCCGCAGTATGGGCAGGAGGGGTACTCCGTGGTGATGTAGATGTTTCCGCTTATCTTGGTGTCGCCGAATTTCTCGCGCTCCGCGGTCTTTTCGTTCACTTTGAACGCCCACGTTGCGTACCAGTCGCCGTCCTCGCGCTGTTCTGTGCGTATGCCGAACAGGGCGTGGTCGTTCTTGCATTTTGTGAGAATTACTGCTGCTTTCATTATTTCCTCCTGAAAGGTCAACTTTTTATGCCCGGGGAAGCGCCGGATAAAACAAATTCGACTTATTCAGCGCGTCCCTAATTTTTCAAGTATCCTTGCGGCTTCGGTATGCCCGTTTTCGGCTGCCAGCCGGAAGTATTTCTTCGCTTCGTCGCGGTTTTTTTCGACGCCGGTACCCTTCAGGTACATTACGCCGAGGTTGTACTGCGCGATATCAAGCCCCTGCGCTGCCGCTTTTGAGAACCACGAGAACGCCGCGTATGCGTTCTTTTCCACACCGCTGCCGAGGTACAGGCACTTTCCGTAGCTGCACTGCGCCTTTGCATGACCTGCTTCCGCAGCGTGGCGATAGAACATCGCAGCGCTCTGGAAGTCCTTTTCAGCAAGGCATCTCCGCGCGGACTGGTAGTCTTTTTCGCCGTCGTCCGGGAGCGGCTCGGGGGGCTCGGTCTCCTGCTCGGGCTTGGGTTCCGTGACCGGCTCGGGGAGCGGCTGATTTGGCAGCAGCTTGCGCCAGCGCTTTGCGGTGTCGGCGTCCGTGTCAACGAACGTCCCGGTTTCATAGCACAGCGCTATCATCTCCACGGCAGGTTCGTAGCACTGCTTTGCAGCCCGCAGGAACCACTCGAATGCATACGCTTCGTTGATGTCGCAGGAGATTCCCTCTGCATAGAAGTAACCCGTCATGTACTGCGCCGCGGGCACGTTGTTTTCTGCGGCGCGCAGGAACCATTCCCGCGCGGATTTCACGTCCTGTACGCCGCCGCGCCCCTCCATGAGATAGAAGCCGACGTAGTACTCTGCTTCGGCGCAGTCCTGCTGAGCGGAAAGCGTGAACCAGTACATTGCCTTGTTGTAGTCCTTTATGCGGTCGAAATGTCGGCCGAGGCTGTATTGCTCGGCGCTGTCGGTGATGTTCTTGCGGCTCTCGGTTTCGGCTGCGGGCAGCTCGGCTTCCATACGGAATGAGATGTCGCAGCCCAGCGCTGCGGCTACGGCTTCCACTGCTGTGGCTGCGGTGCGGCCTTTCAGCCCTATCTCGTCCCTGAGGGACTTCACACACCGCGCCGCTGCAGCGGCGCGCACCTCAAAAGGCTTTCCGCGGACTGCCCACAGCTTCTGCGCGCAGCCGTCGTACAGCGCGACGTGGCACTGACGGCGCAGGGCGCTTTCCCGCGGGAATATATCGGCTATGAGCGCGTCGGTGCGCCGTCTGTCCAGCAGGGTATTCTCGCCGAAACGCCCGGCGATGTAACACAGCATACCGCGGATATCGGTGACGGCTTCACCGGAGGGTGTATGCACCGTCTTGCAGTATGGGCAGGCAGTCATGCTGCCCTCGTCAAAAACTCTTCCGCATTTTCCGCAGACCAAAACGCTCACCTCCTGCTTGTGACGCACTGAACAAAATCAGCCATGCGCGCATCCGGACGGGTCGATTTGATTTGTTCAGCGTTTCCTGAATATACTATATTGATATTGTATCACAAATAACTGTTTCTGTCAATAAAATCCTTACGGCTTGACATTCCCACCGTATTGGGGTATAATACACATATATATCAAAAACGACAGGGAAAGGGAAAAAACATGCCGGTAAAAATATCAGACGGACTGCCCGCGCAGTCAATACTTGAAAACGAGCATATATTCATCATGACGGAGCACCGCGCGCTCCACCAGGATATCAGACCGCTTAAGATAGGCATTCTCAACCTCATGCCGACAAAGGTAGTCACCGAAACGCAGATACTGAGATGCCTTTCCAATACCCCGCTGCAGATAGAAGTCACCCTGGTGCAGA
>ULRE01018898.1_pt1 | contig 12990 bp, 10 predicted proteins | sample 1955141 | NCBI WGS metagenome assembly ULRE01 (sample SAMEA4835674, study PRJEB28245) | human gut metagenome | biome: gut microbiome; material: fecal sample | place: Denmark | collected 2008
ATAATTGACACCATAAAGGGTGATTATAAATATTTTTATATTACATAACCGAAATATAGATTTAGTTAAGGCTTAATACTACATTTTCTCATAATGTGATTTACTTGCATAAGTGTTATTCAGATATGCATTCGTTGAATGTAAGATGTGTAGTTTGCTATCATTGACGGAAATGTATTATTAATCTTGGCTAAAATAGTGAATAGAGGATAACTCTTTATTATGTTAAGGAAGGACTTTTTATGGAATTTAAAATCATATGCGATATAAGAGAAAATTTAAAACAAAACATAATCTGTAACAATATTAATTTTAGCGATCATCCTCCAAAAGATAATATTCAAGAAATACAAAATTATGTTATACAAAGTGGTTATAAATGTAGCATTTTTGGTGGAATTCCTGAATTAATAGCAGCCGTAAATGAGCATAAAACATTTAATGATTGTATATTTTTAAACTTAACGGATGGACTTGATACAAACTGCGGTAGAGTACAAGCACCAATTTTACTTGAAATATTAGGTGTAAAATATTCTGGTGCTGAACCTTTTCAATCAGCTCTTGTAAACAATAAGTATTTCTCAGAACTAGCTGTAAAAGAAAAAAATGTTTTAACACCTTCGTCTCTTTTAGTTTCTAACAAAGACTATTACGACATCAATTTGCTAAAGAAATTATCATATCCAATTATAATTAAACCTAATACTAAGGGTTCTTCTATTGGTATAACTCAAAAAAGCATTTGTTATGATTATAAATATGCTAATATATTATTAGAAAATTTATTGGTTACATATGAAGAAGTATTATTAGAAACTTTTATTCCCGGTTATGAGGTAACAAACTTTATAATAGGAAATAAGGGAATATATCCTATTAATTGTCCAGTTCTGGAAGAATTTCATGGAAATATGATACACCAAAACGAGGTAATGTCGATAGAAGATAAGGCTTTAAGAACACGAACTTTTCATTTATGTGATAATATTCTCGGTAAAAACATCACAGAAAAAATTAAACAAACATCAATAATTATTAAAGAAACACTTAATGTTAATGATATTCTTAGAATTGATTATCGAATCACTGAAAATGGTGATATTTATTTTATTGAAGCTAACACAGTTCCTCGCATATGTTCTAAAAACGAAGCGGGATTTATATGCAAAAGTAATAATAAACCGCCACATTACATTATAAAGAGTCTTCTTCAATCAGTAATTTCTAGATAATGTTAATCATGGCTTAATGTTATAAACCAAGGTTCAAAATTATGATTATTGAAATACTTAGAATCTTCAAATGCATATTTGTTATTACATGGCATGGAAGTATTGTTTATTTTAGCATTATAATAATCAGCTCTATATTCACTTGATGTACCAGAGACAATATCTTTGATTCTATTATAATAGTTTCGAGCATCTGTAAGCATACCATCCTCATACTCGCAAATTAATAGATTCATGCATACTTTTCTTATTATAGCTGGATCATCATAAATATTTTGACAAATAATTTTTGATAATTTTGATTTAAATTCGTCATAATGTATATCATTAGTAAGCCTATAGCATTGCATCAACATAGTTCTAGATGTTAATTCAACATAATATGATTTGTGATATATAAGAGCTTTATTAAAACATGAAATAGCACCGGGATAGTCTTGGTCAAACATTTTACAAATACCTAAATTATTAAGGCAATAGGCTGCTTCATGCATTTTTACATTCTTTAATATGTCATATGATTTTTTAAAAAATGTATAACCATTAGAATTATTATCCTCCCTTATGTATTCAAATCCCCAGTTATGGTATATATAAGCTTTTTCTATGTCATCACCAAAATGATTCGCAATTTTCTCCGCAATTTCATAAAGCTCAAGAGCACTTTTACCATAATAAAAATTATAACAACATTTTAATAATTTTGCGTTGCTTAATTGATACAATTTTTCTTTATTATTTGTCTTTTGAGCTTCCAATATGCAACTTACTAAATCTTTATAAATTTGTTTTGCTTCATCCCAACCATTGGGTAATTGTGTTAGTGTAAGATGTTGCATATATTTTGCATAGATATATGCATCACTATCTTTTTCGGCATTCAATTCTGCTTTATCAAAAAACAGTTTAGCGTCTATACCTAAATTATTCATATTTAAGGTTTTTCCAGCATATACAAAGTATTTATATTTATCAATTAAATTATCCGGGCTTATGCAATTAAAAAAAGAATTTGCAAATTTATAATGTCCTGTTTCGTAATTTGATATACCACAAATTAGTTTTTGATAATCGTCTAATTTATCAATACAATCTAAAAATCTATTTAAATACTTAACAGCTTGAGAATAGATTCCCATTTCATAGTAGTGTTTCCCACATTGATAGTTGTACAGAATCCAATTGATTTGTTTTGAATTGTAAGCTAAATTTGCTTTTAGTTCAATATCATTCTTTAATTCGCATAGCTCTTCACAATTATTTTGTTCATTGAATATATAATTAAATATATAACTATTTGTCATATTAAAATAGTTGATGTTTATAAAATAATTTACAAGTGTATCAAAAGTAAAATCGTGGTCAGTATAGAGATAAATCTTATTGTTATCATTTATAAATGTCAATGGTTTTGGCGTCAATTTCAGCATATCAATTTCAACGCCTATTTTTTCTGGAGCAATACCAAACGCTTCTTTATAACAATATCTTGATATTTCCAAAATTAAATTCATTTGCAAAGGTCGTCCTACACACACTATAACTAACAAAGTGAATTTTTCATAAATGTTAAAATTATTTACATTAATAAGTGATTCTCCCTCATTTCTAATATACTTAATCAATTCATTTCTTCTTATTATCATATGAGCGTTTTCATATAATACAGAATGATTTCTATTTAAATTGTACAAAAGTGTTTTTAGTCTTTCAGGATAACCCTCACAATAATTGTATATAAGATGTATGTCATCTTGAACAAAATCAGTTATATCTAAATTTTCAGGGAGCATTTCCATAAAGCGTTCAATAGGAATTTCATTGATTTCTAACTCTTTATAAGGAATTTCCATTTCGATTTTTTTATTGAAATCTTCATTATCATCTTGTGTAGATATGAAAATGAATCTTCTATATTTATTAGAAAGGTTAGCTTTTGTAATATCAATCAGCGCTTCAAACGAAGCAGGATCACAACTGCCTATATTATCAATTACAAATAAAAGCTTGGTGTCTGAAAATATTTTATTTATACATCTAGTTATTGCGTGGGACAAATCGTTAATATTTTTATTATCATCAACTAAGGTATAATTTTTACTTAAAATATATTCCAATACCTCCGATAATTTTAATCCAGTGAATTTTTGAATATCAGTTTTTATTACTTTAAAAAAAGAATAATTTTTCTTAAAAAATTCTAATAGTTTATTATTAGATAAAGATTCCAATTGATCTAAAATATTTAAAAGACAATCTCCTGAATTCATATTCTTGTTATTTTCAAATTCAACAACTTTATAATTAGAAAGTAGACATCTACAGTTTTTTACAAAAAAAGATTTGCCTGCCCCACTTACTCCTTTAATCCATAATATTTTATCTTTATTATCAGATAAGAAGTTCCTTAAAATTAGTCTTTCGTTATCTCTGTCTGAAAAGCGAAAATTATATAAATCAGTATTATTGGGATTGGATTTTTCACACATACACTCACCTGCAAATAATATATAATAAAGAGTTATCATTTATTGGAAGAATTTTGCAACATAAATTAGATGATTAGAAATGAAATAATATATAAAAAATGTAAGGATTAATGTGATAAATTATGTTTAGTAAAGGGAAAATAAATAATATTGAAATTAAAAACCGTATTGTTAGAGCTGCTACTAATGAACATCTTGGAAATACTGAGGGTATTATCACGAAGGATTATATTGATGTATATAATAATCTTGCCAAGAATGAGGTGGGATTGATTATCACTTCCCATATGGCAATTAATGAAAATCAGAAAGTTGATAAAACCCAAGTTTGTATTCAAAAAATAGAAAATAGATTATTGTTGACAAAATTAATAAATGAAGTGCACAAATATCATTGCAAGGTAATTGTGCAGTTATCTCAGGGAGGAAAGTTTGCCTCTAATGTTGATGGACAAGTAGCGTTGACACCAACTAAAACAAAAATAAGTGAAGCTATGACATTAAAGGATATATCCAGATGCGTTGAAAATTTTGCATCATCTTCAAAAATAATACAAGACTGTGGTGCTGACGGTGTGCAACTACATATTGCACATGGATATCTTTTGTCTGACTTTTTAGATCCTTGCTATAATAAACGCACTGATGAGTATGGTGGGTCGTTGGAAAATAGATATAGAATAATTTGCAAAATTATTTCATCTATAAAGAGTGTTTGTAAGAAGGATTTTATTGTTATGGCAAAAATAAATAGTACATCTACAGTTAATAGTTTAGAGTTTTTAAAACAGCAATTAAGTATTTGTAAAATGATGGAATTAGATGGTATAGATGCTATCGAAGTTAGTGGTGTGGAGTTTGCACAAAAGAATTGTAAAATACCATATTTTTTATCTGAGGCTACAAAAATAAAAAAACAAATTAATATTCCAGTTATTTTAGTAGGAGGTTTTCGCAGTTATGAACAAATACAGAGGGCTATTGATCAAGGTATTGATTTTGTTTCTATGTCACGACCTTTTATCTGTGAGGATGATTTTGTTTTAAAACTCATGAATAGGGAGAACAGTAAATGCAATGACTGCAATCGTTGCTATAATATTTTTCGTACTGAATACAAAAGATGTAATTTTCATGATTGTATTATTTCACAACTAGAAAAGAATTTTATAAATCGAGAGTAATAGAAATTGGTGTAGTAAATGAATAGATTGTTGAAAATAGTGCCTCAGGGAATGCATTATCTTGATAGTACTTATATGTATGCTTCTGATCTTGATAATACTAAATATATGTTGTGTTTCCCTCATGAGAGTATAGATGAAACAAAAATATATTTATCACAAATCGAAAAAGAATGGAATAAAGAAAATCCCTCATATTTCATTTTTGCAATTTTATTTGATGGAAATCATATTGGCTCTGTATGGATTTATATCAACGAAGTTAGTGAACAGGGTGAGTTAGGCTGGATTTTAAATAAGAAGTACTGGGGACATGGTTACGCATTCGAAGCTGCTAAACAAATAATTGATTTTAGTGTGGAATTTTTAAATATAAAACATTTTGTGGCTCATTGTGATAGCGAAAATATTGCTTCTTATAAGACAATGGAAAAACTAGGAATGAAACGAGTTCTTACTAGTAAAAATAGAAAGAATCGTTCATCTAGTTTAAGTCGTACGGAGTACAAATATGAATTAAGGGTATAACTTTTTGACGGATCTTGTTTAAAGATTATTATAATTGGTAATTAAGTGAAATTAAAGAAGATAGTTTAAAGTTATCCTTTATTGGAGCGAGAGGGAAAAAATGATTTTTATTAATTAAAATAAAAAACCACAATCAGAACAATTGTGGTACAAATTAATCTCCAAATAATATTAATGTTGAAATTTCCCTCGGAATAATAGAACTGATATTTTATAAACGATTACTTTCTTTTTGGTATTTGGTGTAATAATAAATAGAAAATTAAAGATGTAAATTGTTGATATAGCTTAAATGGACGGTGCTACTTATGAAATTTGAAAGTATAACAATAAAGAACTTTAGAAATTTTGAAGATGTTAAACTTGATTTATCAAATAAAAATATATTCTTTGGTCTAAATGATGTGGGTAAAACAAATTTTTTATACGCTCTACGATATGTATTTGATAAAGAGGTTCGTAAGCAAAACCTTTTAGACTCGGATTTTCATAATAAGCAGATTGAAAAACCAATTGAGATTGTCGTTACTATAGATATTAGTGATGTTGCTGACAGCGATTGTCAAAAACTCCGTGCACAGCTAAAAGGTGCATTGCTAAGTGAGCATAATAAGGTATATATAAAGCTTTTTGCAGAATATAGCAAAACAGAAATGCTCGCTCTACCGATATTATCGTGGGGTGGTGATATTAATCATCTTTACGAAATGAAGCAAAGAGGATATCTATATGAAATAGACTATGTATTTAATGTCATTTATATTGACTCTTATGTTGATTTGTATTCCCTATTTAAAAAGAATGTGAGCCAGCTTGTCAGAAATGAAAAGGATGAAGATAAAGATATTCTAGCAAAAATTCAAAATACAGTTGATGATTTGAATGGTCATATTGCTTCTCTGTCTGGAATTAAAGAATTTGAGGATAAACTTACGCCAGAATATCAAAAATTCCATGATGAAGGGATATCTGTTTCAATAAAATCCGAAATCGCAGTAAAGGGATTGTACTCAAATATCATCCCATATATTAAACAAGATAATGATGATAATTTATATCCTACTGCCGGGGAAGGTAGGAAAAAGTTATTGGCATATTCAATATACGACATACTGTCAGATGAAAATGCGGAAAAGAAAATCAATTTGTTTTTAATTGAGGAGCCTGAAAACCATCTTCATAAGTCTATGCAGATTGCATTATCACAAATACTTTTTACCGATAGCAAATATACATACTTGTTTGTAACAACTCATTCGCCTTTTGTTCTTTATGAAATGGATAATGTAAATTTAGTTCGAATATATAGTGAGCGAAAAATCAATAGTATTAGCACATTTTATAAAGTGCCTGATGCTTATGAAAAAAACAGGAAAATGTTAAACCGTTGTTTGTCAGAAGCAATCTTTGCTAACAAAGTACTTTTGGTTGAAGGACCATCTGAATATATGCTATTTAGCAAAGTCCTTTCAGTAGTGCATCCTTTTTATGAAGCAGATGGAATATATATTTTACCAGTTGATGGTGTGGGATTTGAAACATATTTTTCTATCCTGGATGAACTTGAAATTTTTAATGTGGTAAAAACTGACAATGATTTGAGAGCGGTAACAGGAAAAGGTACATATAGCGTTTTAGGCTTTTCACGCTGTAATAATTATATTGGGGAAAAGCGTCTGCCTACTAAACAAATTCAAGAGAATTCTGTTTCTGCCAAGAGGAGTTTATATAATTCAAATATAAATACTTTGGATAAAATACGGAGTGACTTTCATATTTTCTTATCAAAAGTGGATTTAGAAAATGATTTAGACGAGTTTTTGCATGATAGATTATCAGCTTTATTGGATAATGTTAATCCTGTTAAATATTTACAAGATGCAAAGCACTATCATATGGTGGAGTTGATTGAGAAACTTTCGGGTACAGATTGCAGAACAATCTATAATCATTACAACTTTGCATGTTTGAAGGAGGTTGCCGAATGAAACTATCTCCAATTCAAGAGAAAATAGTTGAAACTCCCGGTAACTTAATAGTAAGGGCAAGTGCAGGAACAGGAAAAACCCATACAATGGTTAATAAAATTGCTAAGGAAATTGATGATAACCATACACATAAAGTTATTGCTGCAATTACTTTTACAATAAAAGCAGCACAAGAAATAAAGGATAGATTGTCTGTCGATGTAGTTCAACACTTCATTGGAACAAATAACAGTTTCGTTATTGAGGAAGTTATAAAGCCTTTTATGAAGGATGTCTATGGTGCTGATTTCGATTTGGACATGAGTACGGACTATTCAGCTAAAGTTGATACTTTTCAAGAAGCTATTGAAAAAATAAGGAATGAAGGTATCCTCTGCTCATATCGAGATAATAAAAGGAACTTTATTTTTGATTTGGCTCAAGAAATTGTAGAAAATTCTTCGGCTTGTAGGCTTTATCTTCAAGCAAAATATTTTAAAATATATATCGATGAATATCAAGATTGCGACAAATCAATGCATAAATTCTTTATGTATTTATGTGATGAATTGAATATCGAAACCTTTGTTGTGGGAGATGAAAAACAATCGATTTATATATGGAGGGGTGCTTATCCAGAGGCTTTTAAAAGCATCTGGAACAAACCCAATTTTAAAAAGATATTTATGGGAGATAATTTTCGCTCTTGTCAACAAATACAGAATTATTCTAATCTATTATGTGATGAGACAAGAAGTCTTTACAATCCTACGGAAAATATAGATAATATTGTGTGGCTTTCCCCTACAAAGGCAAATTGGGCAACAGAAGTATTGTCTAATATTGTTCCCGATAAAACGTCAGCGTTATTGCGTTTTTCTAATGATAACGCACGAATAGGAGCAAGCGAATTAACAACAAACGGTTTAGAGTATGTTTATATCCCACAGACTCCTATTGCTGATATTACAACAGATACAGCGTGGCTTTATACAGCAATTGCTAAATACCTTATAATTGAAAAGTATTCTGCATATGATGTAATTTCAGAAATACCTGTTGAAGGAAATGAAAGTCGCAAAACAGTATCCACCGTAAAAAGATTACTCAAAAGAATTGAAGAGACTATAGATGATGAGCAGTCTTTCGGCTCGTGTGTCACAGCATTGGCTGAATATCTTGGATATGATACTCGCCCTGATCACATAAACAAATTATTCAAAACAATTTCTGATACCAGTTTTCATGTGGCATTTGAAGCGGATAAATACAAACACATCGCAATTACATTCCACTCTTCAAAGGGATTGGAGTTTGAACAGGTAATTGTATTTGCAGAGGATTATCGACTGTCTGATATGTCAAGTATATACAACCATTATGTAGCGGTTACAAGAGCCAAGAGTAAATTAATAATTGTAAAATTAAACGATTTTAATGCCAATTGTTTTCAAGACAATTTAAAGAAAATATTTAATGAAAGTGGTCTTAATATTGAGGATGTAGTCACATATGGATAATTTTGATAGTTATGTTTGATAATATGTAATTAGTAATTATATTTTAGAACAATATTAAAAAGTAAGTGACAAAAACCTATAGTATTATTACTATAGGTTGTAGACTGATAGTGTGAGTAATATATTCCACGATAAAGAAATCAGTTATACAAATAAAATTGAAGTCTGCAAAAAAATAATGTAATATTGCAACGCTTTGAGTTGACAGGCAGAATGAAAGATTTATAATATTTATTATCTTTCAAGGACATTCGATTTTGATGGTGCAAAATTGCAGGCAGTTATATTTGAAACTTTGCAGCGGTGTGGTACTCCCTATGGCAGAGATAGCTTTAAGCGTGTTGTTGCACTTGCTGATGATGAGGATATGCAAAAGCGATGGAAATACTTTTCGAAGAATAATAAAGATGATACACTTGAGTTTCCTGTTGTACTTGCGAAAATTCAGACTTTTCATGAGCCTGTATTCGATACGATTGTGAATGAGGATGAATATCTCAAAAAGTGGATTAGAAACAATTTCAATTGGTTAATAAATAATCCTTATCATTTATAACATATTACGGAGGAAGTTATATGGCGCATACAGTAGCAATAATAGGAAGTTTTCAAAAATATTATAACGAGATTTTGAGTATTATTCGAGTATTTAAAAAAGTGGGTTTGTGTGTGTTGTCACCAAATGAATCTTATATAACCGATAAAATCGGAGATTTTGTAATTTTTGAATCGGATAAAAAAGATTTTTCCCCCGCAGAAATACAAATGATAACACTAGATAAGATCATTAGAGCAGACATGGTTTATGTATATAATCCTAATGGATATGTTGGCAAGACAACGTGCTACGAAATAGGATTTTGTTTTTCTAAAAAAAAGCCTATATATTTTTTTGATTATCCTGATGATCTTCCCATCCCAGTTATAAAAAATAAGCAAGTGTTAAAACCAGAAGAATTTGCTTATATTGCATTTTCAAGTGAAGCTGAATTTATAACAGATTATTCTTTATGTACTGATGGAGAAAAAGCATTTAATGATTTATTTGATTTGGAGAGAAGTGTTAACCCTGTAAAGGCCAAAAAAATAGTTATCTGCGGAAGCATGATGTTTTTTAAGGAAATGGTTAATTGTCAAAATCAACTTAAAAAATTAGGAATAGAATCCATTGTGCCAAAAGAAGAAAATGAAGCTGTTGGTCTTTATGATGAAAGGCAATTTATGGAATTTAAGAAAAAAGTTTCACGCACATATTTAAAAAAAATCAGAGATAAAGAAACTATGGGAGTGTTGATTTATAATGCGAAAAAAAGAGGCATCGATAATTACATAGGAGCAAACACATTAGTTGAACTTGCAATGGCATTTACTTGGAATAGAAAAATTTTCTTGTTTAATGATATTTATTCTCCGTTAAAAGATGAACTAATGGCTTGGGATTGCATATGCCTTAACGGAGATCTTAACAAGTTAAAAGGGGAGTTTATTAAGGAGAATATGGTACTGGAGGAACCAACTGATTCACAACTTTCATTATTTGAATTCATATGAGGAAACAGATATGCTTACTAAAGATGTATTTATTTATCATTTGGACAATGAAATACAAAAATTATTTTCACTAAATAAATATAATTACAACTATTTATATTCGGCTTTTAAGTTAGTAACAAGAATAGCATTTTTGATTAGTAATAAGAAAATTTTAATACCAGCCTCAAATTATTTTGAATCCGATTTGTCTTTTAGAATACTTAACGAACTAAAAGAATTAAATGAAATTGGTGCTATTGATTTGATATCTAGTTCTCATAATATTGATGAATTGTTAAGTAAAAAGGTTAATCAACATGGCGATAATATTTCATCGTCATACTTTCATTATCGTGATTTTGTGTGTGATAATCAAAAAATAATATTACCAGGAACATTAAAAAAGAGAGAACGAAGTGCATCCTTAGATATAAAATCTGGATGGTATTCTTCGATCAATAATTTTGAAATGAGAAATACACTTGTCAATTTTTCGTTAGAGACAATACCTGCATCAAAACTTGAAGATATATTATATGAGGTTCCACAAAAGTTAGGACACAAGGCTTATATCAGTGATTATATTTTGCCTTTATTACCAATAGACAACGAAAAAATTAAAAATGCAGATTACTTTTTGAACACTTTTATTACAAGAGAATATATCTCTAGTTTTTTAAAAGAGTTTAACGCTACATGTTTAAAAGATATCCCGATTATTGATTCTCATGTCGTTCTTCCACATAGAACAAATGATGAAGAACAATATATTTCATATAATGCATTGGCATTTGAGCTTAAACTTTTAAAATATAAGAACTTAAGTGCCTTAGACTTTGTAAATAATTGTAGTACGTATGAACTAATTGAATTCAAAAACTCAACTGAATGGAAATGCATTTTGGAAAAATTAAATAATTCAAAATCGAGCAAAAATACTATACAGGAGAAAAAAAGTATGGAAAATTACAGCAATATAAAAATTGGTATTATTACTGCTTTGCCAAAAGAATGTGCGGCTATGAAAATGATGATGCACGAAGTTGAAGAATGCTTTTTTGATGATAGAGGGGCAGGCCATAGATTTTTTGTTGGCAAACTAAAATCTGCAAACGGTAAAAAGCATAGGGTGGCTCTTGGATTATGCGGTATGGGAAATAACAAAGCAGCTATAAGGGTTACTAATATGTTAAATCATTTTAAATCAATAGATTCGATTATTATGACTGGTATTGCTGGTGGGATTCCATCATTTCAAAATGACGAAAAACAGGTCAGACTGGGGGATATTGTTGTGTCAAATAGCGTTACTCAGTACGATTTCACTAAAGAAACGCCTGAAAATATTGAGGTGCGTTCTAATTCTGCAAAACCAAGTGCACAACTACTAGAAGCTATTGATTTTATCAAGGTAAATGAATATGAAAATATTTATCCTTGGCATGAATATATTGATAAATTTTCCACTAATTCACGTTTTATGAAGCCATCTGTTGATACTGATAAATTGTACGATTTGGAGGGAAACCTTTGTGAACATCCTTATGACAGTACTCGAACAAAATATCCTAAGGTTTTTATGGGTGGCATTGCATCTGCCAATAATTTACTCAAAAATCCCAATAAAAGAAAAATGCTAAAAGATAAATATGGAGTATTAGCTGTCGAAATGGAAGCTTCCGGTGTTGCGGATGCAACTTGGACTAATACAGTGGGATATTTGGTTGTTATAGGTATATGCGACTATTGTGATACACACAAAAATGATTTATGGCAAGAATACGCGGCATTGGTTGCAGCAGCGTATACCTGTTCCATAGTTGAAAGTATCCCGTATATATAACATATCATTTTGAAGTGCTATATTCTAATAAAGCTTTGACCCGGAGGAGCATTGGAAGTGCTCCACATAGACAAATCGGCTGAAAATCCCACCTTGATGACTTTTTGTCATATATATTAAAACTAAAGACAAGATATTGAGGTGTGGAGAAAAAATTTAGTTGAATTTTTCAAGCATTCATGAGTGGTACAGTGTTACTATAGACTCACAATAAATTTCTATGCAGTCGTTCATATCGTAAATTATATTCAACATATATCTAAAATATATAAAAATGAAAAATCAAATTGTAATTGTATTGATGATACTTTCATAGTGTATTCCCCTACACTCGCCAGAGCGCATGACTGTTAATCATGATGTCACTGGTTCGAGCCCAGTTGGGGGAGCCATAACAGAGTAGTTTTTATAGCTGCTCTGTTTTTTGTTATCTAAAAGTTTGTCTAAATTACTATTATAGGGTTCTATGTCAATAGTTGGGGTAAACCGAAAAAACAGAATATATGATAGTAACAAGCGGCAGATAATTAAACTGTCGCTTGTTTTTGAGATTGGTGAGAAAACATATGTAAAATACGATTACGAAAACGCTTGCCACAGGAGCAACGATATCGACGCTTATAAAGATGAATAAAGATGTGCTTGTCAAAGGCAGGAATATTCTTTATAGGCTGTTCACGATAATCGTGAA
>ULRE01013264.1_pt1 | contig 12975 bp, 28 predicted proteins | sample 1955141 | NCBI WGS metagenome assembly ULRE01 (sample SAMEA4835674, study PRJEB28245) | human gut metagenome | biome: gut microbiome; material: fecal sample | place: Denmark | collected 2008
CGCACCCTGAACCGCACCGTGTCCCCGGTAGCGCTGTGCATCATCGCGCAGGCCGTCGGATTTGGCGGCATCGGGATCTACTGGCACCCCAAGGCGGCCATGTGCCACGCGGACACCCGCGCCGGGAAAGCGACCTGGCTTTGCACGTCGCCGGGCGTCTATCCCTCGACCACATACAATGCCTTTATTTTGCCCACCATCCGGCAGGGCAGCACCGGGGCAGCCAACCGCAGCGCCGTCATCATGCTGCAAAAGCTGCTCAAAATCAAAGAGGACGGCACTTTCGGGCCTGCAACCACGCAGGCCCTTATGCGTGCCCAGAAGCAGCACGGTCTTGTTGCGGACGGTATCTGCGGCCCTGCATCGTGGCGGGCGCTGTCCGGCGCGGACAAGTACCTTGCCAAGCTGTGAGGTGATACCCGTGCAGGAGCTGAACATCAACGTCACACCCGCAACCAGCCACCAGTGCAAGAGAAAGCGCCCGCAGCGGCGTTTTATGGACAAGGCAGTAATCTATTGTCTTTTCATGTGCACCGTGCTGGACGCCGCAATCCTGGCCATCTACTGGCACAGCATGACCGCCCCGGACAGTCTGGCCATTGCCGCCATGGCTTCCCCGTGGATGGTCGAGTTTGGAGCGATGGCCACCATCAAGAAGCACAAGATCAAAACCCCGGCAGACGACAGCCAGCCGGACGACGAAGCAAAAGGAGAATAATTATGGATGAATTTATGAAAGTCGCTATTACCGCCTGCATCCCCGCTCTGACCGTTATTTTCGGCTGGGGCATCAACAAGGCCGCCAGCATCGCCAACAGCTATGTGCATAACCAGTTTGTGCAGCATTGCATCCAGAACGCCGCAAACGCCGTTTCTAACGCGGTGTCTGACATCAACCAGACTTACGTTGACAGCCTGAAGGAGCAGGACAAGTTTGACGAGGAAGCGCAGAAACGCGCCTTTGCCGACGCTCTGGCAACCGCTAAAAGGTCCCTCACCAATGAAACGATCCTGTTCATCAAGGAGACCTTTGGCGACGTGGATGCCTACCTCAAGCCGATGATCGAATCGCAGGTACGCGCCCAGAAGACCTATATGTGACGTTTTCGTGCCGTCACGCAAACATGACCATTTTCGGCACCTCACGAAAATGGTACGCTCCCGACATAAATGCCGGGAGCATCGGGCCTTAAACGCACTTTTTGCAAAAAGTCAGCGTAAAATCAGCGCAAAACGCGCGATTTGCGCGTGTTAAATGCGCGCCGCGCGATTCCTGCCCCGCTTGACAAGACGCAGGAGCTGCGCTAAAATGAGCCTACTTGAAAGGCTCCGGCCTTTGTAGAGAGCGGTACGCCCGGTCTGGGCGTCCCGTTCTTGATTTTCTTCATTTGGCCGCCACGGCAGCACAAAATTCCCTGATCTGACCGAAGCCCAACGCGCCGCGCCGGGTACACAGGTAGGCAGATCGGGGGATTTTTTATTTGCAGCTTGATTAGAGCTTGCTTAAAACTTGCTTAGAACTTGCTTAAATATTTTGGCTTGAAACTTAGCTTGACAAAGGCCCATCTTTGAGCATTTCCGCTCTTGGATGGGCCTTTTTTCTTTTCCACATTTTGCACGAACTTTTCAACACAATACTGAGTACAAAGCATTATCTTGCCTGTTGACTTACTCACAAAAGTAAGTGATAATAGGCTTGTAAGAACGAAGTACGCAACACAATTTCGATTATGTTTCGGAGGTATTCACCATGAAGAAGTTTGAAGTCGGCCACACTTACTTTGACCAGTACGCTTGCGACCATGAGACCCTGTCCACCATCAAGATCGTAAAGCGCACCGCAAAGACCGTCACCTTTGAGCGCCACGGCAAGACCCGCCGCGCAAAGCTCTACGAGGACTGCAACGGCGAGTACATCATCCCCGACCACTACTCCATGGCCTGTGTCTACCGCGCAGAGCGGGAGCTGCTGGACGAGGAGCCGGAGCAGGAGGTCATCACCGACTACGCCGTGTCGGAAAACCTGCTTGTTCTCACAGCAGGGGAGAAGATCATAGAGCAGCTCTTTGGCGGCAGTAACTTCCGAAAGAAGGAGCTGGACTTCCTGATCGCCCTTGCAGATCGGGCCACCAGCGCCACCAACTGACAGCCCCATACACCCGCCGCCGGGTCTCCCTGCGGCGGGATTTCTTTTTGTCTGCCGTACTCACAATATTGAGTAAAAATATTATCAAACCCGTTGACGAAATCACATTTGTGAGTGATAATATAACTACAAGGCACGCAAACACACACAATAATGAGTTTTGGAGGTTTTACCATGACGAAGTTTACTGACGGCAAGCAGATCGCAACCATCGAGATGATCGACAACAGCACCGGCTGCGCTTGGGAGCATGATTTTTTCGAGGTCGGCGGCCTGAAGCTCAACGAAGAGCTGAACGCCTACGAAGTCGAGGATGTCAACTACCTGATCGACTACGCTCAGAGCTACGTTGACGGTACGAACCCCGACGTCGAGTACACCACCGACGGCGAGGGCAACATCATCAACCCGAACACCACTCTGGACTACCTCGTTGAGGTCTTGTAAGAAGCCAACGGCACAACAAAGCCCCGGTGAACCGCAATCTGCGGCACCGGGGCTTTTCTTTTTACTTTTTCAGCTTGACGGCCGTGCCGTAAGAATAAATATAGCCATTGCTGTTGTTCAGGTTTTGAAATCGAACGCTGATCACAGCATCCGCACCAACCTTTTCGCCTGCACGATTCAGATCTACACAAATTGCATCATTTATGATGCCTGCCATCTTGGAAGAATCGCCTTTCATAGCCCCTTTGAAGTCTAAGCCGCGGAAGCTATCCTTTGCATTTATGAGCGTCATGGCCGTTACAGGGCCGATATATTCGGCGATCTCTACGCCCTGAAGCGTGTCGGTTGTTGTAATAATCATGATTTTATTCTCCTGTCATCTCTATATTATTCCACGCCATCGGCGCGATGCGACTTCATGAAATCGTCCATAGCCTTTTTAATAACCGCGCTGGGCGTCGTTCCTGCTGCTATACAGGCTTCTTTGAACTCTGCCGCATACGTCCTGCGCACCTTTGTCCCTACAATGGTCATGTGTTCTTTATCCCATTTTGCGCTTGCTCTTTTCTGCGATTCGTAAACCATCGTTGCGCCCCCTTTCTTTGTTTAACAGTATAATGCAATAAAACCACCTTTGCAACTCATGAAGTCTGTCTTTTTATATGGTTAAACGGTATAAAAATTGACAAAAAGTACACAGAAACATTGACGCTTTACCTGTTTACATATACGTTTAACCGTAGTAAGATAAAGGCGTGGCGAGGGAAGTCCGACCGGAAGGCAAGGGGTGAAGGACGTACCGGGAGCGCAAGAGCATCACGCCAGCTAAGACAGTAACCCGCTTCCCGCGCATATTTGGAAATCCACGGCAGGCCAACACGGCCGCCCGAAAATTTCCAAATTTTTTTGAAACAAATCTTTTCACACTTGTTGACTTACTCACAATAATGAGTGATAATATAATCACAGAATGATTCACAGCTCACTAACAGGAGGAAACGACAATGACAGTTTGCAGCATGAAAGAAGCGTGGGCGGTGGCCGACAAGATGTTCCCCACCGACTACCAGATCAGCGAGACCAGCAGCCAGAACGCTGGCTACCCGGTCTACCGCAGCCCGATCAACTTCTATGACACCATCTGCGATCTGGGCGACCGTCTGGAGGTCAACATTGCTGGCAAGAGCGTGAACATCTGGGTGGAAGACCCCATCGAGCGGGCAATGGCACGGATGGGCTTTCACCGCAACGAACGCGGCATTTTCGTGATGGCATGAAGGAGGAAAACACCATGAAGCGCTACAAGGTGTATTTTTACAACACGCAGGACAAGTTCTGGGACTGCTACGAGGTCAACGCAATCGACCCGGTGGACGCCCGGAACGTAGCCGTGCAGCGGCTGGTGGACGAGACCGGGCAAGGTCTGGACATCAACGAGCTGACCGATGTGTGCGAAGTCAAAGAGTAAGGGAGGGCAAGACCATGTTTGAGATCACCGACGCCGAGAAGCTGAGAGACGCTTACACCCTGCTGGCATTCATCCGGGACGACGTTCCCACCACCACCGCCGAGCAGAAGACCGGCTTGGCCGCCTTTATGGTCAGCATCAAGAAGGAGATCCGGGCCTACAACAACCGCCCGGCACCTGACAGCCGCATTGTCGAGGAGCACGGCATAAATGGCTACATTGAGCTGGTGCAGCTCCCGGACGAGCTGGACAAGGTCAACGAAGACGATGCCGCCGAGTGGTTCCGGTGGAACCGCTACTACGAGTATTACCCGACGGCCTATGACTGCTCCGGGCAGCGCTTTACAAACTGGTACAAGCTGCACCGCCGCTGCGGGCACTGGTTCGCATATCATTCGGTCAGCTTTGACGTTTAATCAAAAAGGAGGACAAAATCATGCTGGACAAGAACGGAATCGAGATCAAGACCGGGGACGTCGTAAGAATCACCGGGGCGTACTTCAAGACCGACAATGCGCTCTACTTTGTGGAGCACAGCGACGGAGACCCCGACTGGTGCGGGAAAGACCACTGCCTGCTGAAGATCAAGCGCAATGGCGAGCTGAGCAAGGCCAAAAACGCGGTCTGTTTCTGGCCGATCATGGTCACGGTCAATGGCTATGAGAAGTACACCACCGCAAAGCTGTGGAACAAGGAACACGCGCAGATCGAGATCGTCGAGGGCATCGACAAGACCCACATCGCTGAGTATTTCCGGGACAGGGCGCAGCAGTGTGACAAGTGGATTGAGCGGTACACTTGGGATTTTGGCGCAGATAGCAACTCCGTCAAGGAGCAGGAGCAGTACAAGGACTTTTATAATTCCGTCGTGGCAAGATTGGAGGTCTGAACAATGGATAACGTCTGGAATGAATACTTTCTCTTGTCCTATCTGAAGGAAAGCGAGCTAGAGGAAAAATACCGCGAAGAAGGGTACACGCACATGATCGTAAACGGCTATGAAGTCCGCTGGCCGAGAGCGAAGGATTTCACAGCTGCGCTTGAAGATCATACAGTAGAGTTCTTTCTCCCCGGCGGCACTTGGGAGCCGCTTAACCCCGCCTGATGATGGCTGCGTGGCAGCAGCCGAAACGCTCCACCCGGAGCGTCGCGGGAGCCAACCGCAAGAAAGGAGCATCCACATGAAAACGAAAACCTACATTCTGCAGGCCGGGTTCCTGCCCGTCGGTCAGACCGACGTGACAGGCTGGCGCACCTATTCTTTCCACAGTGGCCGCGGTGCCTACGACAATGCCGTGGCAGCCTACCGCAGCGAGATGAACCGCAACAAGAACCAGAATGTCAAGTACCGCATCGTCAGCGCCTACGACACCACCCGCAAGGATGCCTATGTCCCGGTGTTCGGCTTTAAGAGCGCAGCCCGTACCCTTTAACTTGCCGGTAACTTGCCAGCAGGTCCGAAATATCATAAAAAGGCGGTGAAAGATTGAACTATAAATACATCTGGGCGTGGGAAATCCTCAAAGGAACGACAAGCGCGGACATCGTGCGCGGCATCGTTTCACTTGCCCGGGAAGAGAACGCCCCGCCCCGGGCTATCATGCGGCTGCATGATGGCCGCTGGCTGACCCTCGAAGACCTCTCAAACGACGAGCTTGTGCAGCAGATCGAGGAAGAAGCAAAAAACATGATATAACGTCAAACCACCACGACCCGATACCGTATCCATACATCTGTCAGAATCTGGTGCTGGTACTGGTGGTACTTAAAGTTTATATCAATTTAATCTTAGAAGGAGAACGTAAAGGTTACGAATAAGGGGAGATCACCATGAACGACCTTGCAATTTTTGAAAACCCCGAATTTGGGCACATTCGCGGCCTGAAAATCGAGGGCGAGCCGTGGTTTGTTGGGAAAGACATTGCCGAAGCTCTGGGCTACAAGAACCCGCAGAAAGCAATCCGCGATCACGTCGATGCAGAGGACAAAGGGGTAAACGAATTGTTCACCCCCGGCGGGAAACAGAATATCGCCATCATCAACGAAAGCGGCCTGTACAGCCTGATGCTGAAAAGCAAGCTGCCCGGCGCCAAGAAGTTTAAGCGCTGGGTCACATCGGAAGTGCTGCCAAGCATCCGCAAGACCGGGGCCTATTCCGTACCGGGAGCTGGCCGGGACGAACCTGCGGATAACGCCGTGTTTGAACGGCTCTGGGCAGAGCTGGAACGGAAACAGAAGCTCAACGGCTACGTTGACCGCTTTTGCAGCTATTTCGACTGGAGCCGCCGCTATTTCCTGTCCGGGATGTACAAGCTCATGAAGCGCAACGGCTACAACGTCGATGCACTGACCCTGCGGATGCAGGTCGCCACCCACGACTATGCAATGTCCACCATGCAGGCGGTCGTCATGGATGAAGAAGCCTTTAACCTGTTCTGCAAGATCGCAGAATACGGCATCCAGCGCAACAACATCCCCAAAACTGTGGAGGAAGCATTTTTATGAACAACACCCTGTCATCCCTGAACAATTACCTGTTTGAGCAGCTGGAGCGCCTGACCGACGACAGCCTGACCCCGGAGCAGCTAAAGCAGGAAATCGACCGCACAAAGGCCGTCACGCGGGTTTCGGAGCAGATCGTGAACAACGGCAAGCTGACCCTGCAGGCCATGCGCTTTGCAGACGAGAAGCTGCCGCCGGACGCAAAAATGCCCGCCATGCTGGAGGTGGATACCAATGGCACAAAGGTTTAAGCCGGAGGTTCACGCCTTTATCGCCGCCCACGTCGCCGGGACGCCAACGTCTGAGCTGGCCGAAATGACAAACGCAGCCTTTGGCACCAACTTCACCGCGGCGTCCATGAAGTCATACAAGGCCAACCACAAGCTGAAAAACAACCGGGGCACCGGGCAGATCAAGGGCAAACCGACAAAGGCTTTCCCGGCCAACGTCCGGGAGTACATCTTTTCCCACTACAAGGGCACCGGGCACCGCCAGATGTGTGAGCAGCTCTTTGAACAATTCGGCATCCAGTACACCCCGGAGCAGATCAAGCAGTATTACGCCCGCAACGGCCTGAACAGCGGCCTGACCGGATATTTCAAAAAAGGGCACTGCCCATACAGGCCAAAGCCCGGAGTACACGCGCAGGGCTGCGAGAAAACATGGTTCAAGCCCGGCCAGACCCCGCACAACATCAAGCCCATTGGCTATGAACGCACAACGCGGGATGGCTACATCGAGGTCAAGATCAAGATGCGGAAGTCCCGCCCCGGCAGCAACGACAACTTTGCCCCGAAGCACCGCATCATCTGGGAGAGGGAACACGGCCCGCTGCCGCCGGGATATGTCATCATCTTCAAGGACGGCAACCGCCAGAACCTTGACCCGGATAACCTTGCAGCCGTCACCAAGCAGGAACGGCTGGACATGAACCGTCACGACCTGTTCAGCAGCGACCCGCAGGCAACAGAAACGGGCATCCTGCTGGCCCGGCTCCGCACCACCGCCAGCCAAAAAGAAAAGGAGATCAAAAATGGAGAAAATGACAAACGCTGAAATCACCCTCAAACTTGCCAACGGCCAGTTGACCATCGCGGCGGCCCCGGACGCCATCAGCGGCCTGAACCTCTTGAAATACCTCGATCTGGCCGAATGCGCCATCATCGGCGCCAACTACACCGACACCAACACCGCGATGAACACCGCCATGGAACACGCATCTGCAATCATCGCGGGCGTCATGCACACTGTGGGCGACGAAAACACCCGCCCGAAGATGGGAGCCGTCGTCCACGCCACCCAGGTTTCACCGTTTCACCTGCACTGCGTCATCCAGAAGCCCAGCGCCCCGGCAGCCAAGGGAAAATTTTTCACCCAAGAGGGAGGACTGTACATCGGCGTCGATAACTCCGACGGTAACGCATGGACGGAAGAATTTGCAGACCGGCAGCAGCTTTTCCTTTGGTTCGCTGACCAGCCCTGTCACAACGCCCATGGAACGCCCCTGAATCAGTGATATGCTTATCTCCGGCCCGCAACACCGCGAGCCTATAAAAACGCGGCACACAAGCCGCCAGACGCCCGCCCGGCGGGATATAGCCGGGAGAAAGGTTTTTCCTATGGAAAGCATGATCGACATCCTCTTTGACCAACTTGTTAACAGTGACGCCGCTTGGGACATCGAGCACGACAAGGCCACTCAGAACGCGCTGGACGACATCTTTGAAAAGTCCTCGCTGCCCGCCAGTTACAAGATCCGCATCGGCGAGATCATCAGCGCCGAAGCCGTGGCACAAGCCCGTGCAGGGTTCCGCGCTGGCTTTGTGGCCGCGATGAAGCTCTGCGAAGAGGTCAAGAACAAGGCTGAATAATCCAGCCGCCACACCGGGACAGGCTCTGCAAGCGCGGGGCTTGCCCTTTAGTTTAAGAGAGGATATAACATCATGCCCAACAAACGCGAAGAAGCATACAATGCCACGCACGGCCGCTGCGCATATTGCGGCTGTGTCATCGACCCCCTGAACTTCTTTCTGAATCAGGCAAAGCCGGGCCAGCGGGTCGCCGCCTGCCCGGACTGCGCCCGCTTCAAAGGCTCCGACGATCTGGAAACATTCCGCTCCCGCCTGCAGGGCCTGCCGAAAATTTCCGTACAGTACCGCCTTGCAATGAAATACTGGGATTCCTTTGTCATGCCGGAGGAGCCTGTCCGGGAGAGCTACTACCACAAACCCGACGAAATCCGCTTTTATTTTGAGAACATGGACGACTAAACATCGACACCCCACCACCACTACGGCGAGTGATACGGTATCACTACCGTATAGATACATCTGTCAGAATCTGGTGGTAGTGGTGGTAAAGATAATATTATACTTAACCTTAGAAGAAAAACGTATAGGTTACGATAATATACCTCTCTATAAAAGAGCTATAAACCAGCTCGTAAAACTATCGATAAATCTTTCCATACCTGTTGACTAACTCACAATAATGAGTGATAATATACTTACAAAGTGATTCACAACTCACAAACTGAAAGGAGAACACAATGAAAGCACTGAAAGACCTTATGAACCGTCTGGCCGCCGAGGGCCGCGACATCACCGAGCTGGAGCGCATGATCGGCGATCTGGAAGAAGCCAGAACCTGCACCGATGTTGACTATTACGAGGGCCAGATCTACGGCGTCCTGACGGGTCTCTGCATTATGGGCTACATCACCCCCGACGAAGTAAACAGCATCCAGAACGCCGTCGAAGAGTGCGACACCGAGGACTAAACCACACACCGGGCAGGGGAGCCGAAAGGCCCCGCGCCCACGTTTTACAGGAGGAAGAACCATGATGACCAACCTTTTCATGCTGGCCGGATACTCCCAGTATCAGGCGCAGTGCATCGCCCCGTTTGGCTATGTGATCGCCGCCGGAATCTTGGCGCAGGCCGTTGCCCCCGCCGTCGATCAGTACATCTACCGCCGCCGCTGGAACGAAGTCCAGCAGCGCGAAGCGGAAAGGGCAGAAGCCGCAGCAGCGGAGGCCCGCAAGCAAGCTCACCGTCGTGAGGTCATGGACTTCCTGATGCGCGAAATCGCATGAGGGCCTGTTTTTCATGCCCTTGTAACTCACAATAATGAGTAAATGGCACAATCGAGATGCAAATGCACTCAAAAACAAGGAGGTTTTGAATGTACATCGGAACGAAGCTCAAAAACCTGCTGGAAGAATCCGGCCAGCGGCAGGCGCAGGTGGCCCGGAAGATGGGCTGGACAGAAGCGAACCTGAGCCGTGCTCTCACCAACAGGCACAGCCTGAACCTGTCGTCTGTCTTGAAGATCGCGGACGGCATCGGGCTGGAACTCCGCATTGAGGACGCGGACGGAAACCGCCACCCGGCCGCCGACGTGGAGAAGTTTGTAAAGGCTGCGGCAGATACCACCATGTCGTGGAACGACGCAGAGACCATCTTGAAAGCACTTGGCTTTTTCCTTGAATTCGATTGGAGGTAAACCATGATCGAGAAAGAAATCACCACCATGAACCTGAACAACGCCAAATACTACGGCCAGAACCCACAGATGAACCAATTCACCGAAGAACTGGCCGAACTCATTCAGGCCGTTGCTGAAGGGGATCCGCAGCACATCGCCGAGGAAATCGCGGACGTTGAGCTCTTGATCGAGCAGCTTGAGCATCTGCTGCCGCTGGACGCCGACAACATCGCGGGCGTTGCATGGTCGTACACCAATGATAACGTCAACTTGGACAGCTTTTTGTCCTGCATCTGGAATCTGGCTGCCCCGATCAAGAGCATCAATAAGTACCGCAGGGTGCAGATGAACATGAGCAGAAATCTCTATTCATCCAAAGAGGAAGCACATTTCAACAGCCGCAATGCAAAGGACGATCTGGAGCTTTGCATGGGCGGCCTTGTTTCCACTATCAAGTGGCTGATCAAGAAGTACAGCATCACGAACGACATGTTTTTGTCCATCAAGGCATACAAGGTGCAGCGCACCCGCGACCGCATCGAGATTGAAACCGAAAGCGCTGCAAAATCGGCAGCGAAACAGCCGGAAACGCTGCAAAACCAGCAGCAGGAGGGCCATAAGAATGGATAAACCCGAAAAAATCAAGATCGGCTGCTGCCCCATCTGCGGCGGCACCATCAAGCGAATGAATCTGCGCAAGATAGCCCGGCTGAATCAGGTGTACGGCTTTAAGATGGCGTTGGGCGGCGTCAATGACACATGGGGCGCCTTGATCTACAACTTTTCTGCAGAGCTGGAATTGAGCGAAGAACAGACTGCCAAGCTTTCCAAAATTGCCGAACCATACGAACAGATGATGATGGGCTTTTTGCAGGAAGATATGTCGCCGGAGGACTTTGCCGACTACATCGTGGCAAAGTCCAAAGAATGCACGGCCCGTCTGAAAGAAAGGTGGGGCTGATATGGCACTGACGAAATATGTAAACGTCTACAAATGCCGCCTTTGTGGGGAGATGTACACTCCCAGCGGAACGAACAGCGAGATCGCAGCATGGAAAGGCACTCTCCATGAAATCATGCGGGCAAGCGGTTTGGATACGCCCTGCTCGACGCCGGAAGTCACACCGACCATGTTTGAGATGCACAACTGCAAAGATGGCGGCTACGGCGTAGCGGAATTTCAGGGAACACGAAAGGCGGGACCAACATGGCAAGAGATTTCAAACGCATCTTCAAATGTCGCAACTGCGGACAGCTCATTATCACCGACGTACGATTGACATACAGCGCAGGATGGATGCTTACCGATATTTTCAAAAATAACGATGATTATGTGCCAGTCGTTCAAGGCTCGCAGCTTTCGCAGTCCGTAGAAATGTTTCACCGCTGCGACCCGGAGAACCTCTGCATTTGCGATTTTATAGGATGGAGGTCTGACAACGATGCAAAGCTGTGAGCAGCTTTCTTTCTTTTCCATGCCCCTGCAGGCTGGCCGGACGGCCATCTGCTGCATGGATGGTCAGAGCAAGGATGCAACACCGGCCGAAAGCTGGATGCGAGATCTCGTTCAGGGCGCGGAATACACCGTATACGTTGCCGGGCATCCGCTGGTCTTGAAGCCCGTCCCCGGAACGCCTGACAGCATCCAAAGCGGGCACGAATACTACCACTACACCATCGGCCCGCGCCTATACGCGGGGACGTTTGTCGGGAGGATGCGGCATTGAGAAGCCTTGAAGAAATCGACCGCGATCTGGAAATCGCCTACGCCGATATGAAGAACTTTATTCACAGTGGTATGCACATCTCCCCGGTGCTGGAAGATGACATCGACGAGCTGCGGGACGAACGCGCCGCCGTCGTCAAGGCCATGCAGGACGCGGGCCTGATGCGGTATGAGGTCTGCATCTTGCCGAAGCCGGAAAACACGTCCAGCTATTGCGCAGCGTTCTATAAGATCACAGCAACAAGCAAAGATCAGGCTTTCGAGCATGGCAAGGAAACCTTTATCCGTGGCTTTGCAAACTGCGGCGTCACCGCAGAAGATTTTGACGCAGGATATGACATCGGCGTCACGAAAGGAGAAAAGATTGAATGAAAGCACACGTTTCAAACGGCTGCAAGCCCTGCCCGTTTTGCGGCGCACCTGTCACGGTGCGCCTTATGAGAAAAGGCCCTGACTTCATCGCCTGCACCAACAAGCGGGAGTGCGGCGCGATCGTCAGCTTTAACAATACCCCGTGCGACTGTTTCGGGGCATCCCCGGTGGACTACTTCAACAGGAGGGCCAGCGATGAGCAACTATCTGAATGACCGCCCGGACGATGACCGCCGCCTTGTGACGGAAGTCTGCCCCAACTGCGACAACGAGGTCTCGATGGTCTGGGACGTCGAGCAGAACGGCTACAAGGCCACCTGCCCCTACTGCGGCGGCCGCCTGATGCTCTGCGATGAATGCCAGCATCCAAACGGCGTATATTCCGACAGCTGCGATTATGACGCCATGACCCAAAGCTGCCGCTATAACTGTGCTGCCAACTATCTGGAAGCCGAAAAAGCGGTCAAGCTCCTGTCCCAGTTCTGCAAGGGACGGACGCAGCAGGCGGCACGGCTGAAGCTGCACTCTGCCTGCATCGGCTGTGGCTATGAGCCGCTTTGCTCCAAATGGAGCGGTGCGAACACGCCCGTTATGTGGACGTTCAAGGAGGATGTAAATGGATGATTGTATCGAGCGGGAGCCGCTTCTGAAAGCGTTCAAAGAAAAGTGCTGCCAAGACTGCCCCGGTGGATACAGCCGCCAGCAGTGCCACAGTTGGTGCGATGCAGCAAGCGAAATCGAGATGATAGAAAATGCGCCTGCGGTCAACAATACGCCGCAACAGTGGCAGAATTCCAGGCTGCACCCGCCGACAGAAGCGGATGCGG
>ULRE01041186.1_pt1 | contig 12944 bp, 8 predicted proteins | sample 1955141 | NCBI WGS metagenome assembly ULRE01 (sample SAMEA4835674, study PRJEB28245) | human gut metagenome | biome: gut microbiome; material: fecal sample | place: Denmark | collected 2008
AGCCTCCGTCAGGCCATACCGCTGAATCATGGTGCCCATGGCACCATCCAATATCAATATCCTCTCCTTAACAATCTCTTCCAACCTCATGATTTCAAACTCTAATACCTTTTTACCTGCCGGTCTATCTCGCGCCGGTCTTCCTTTTCCTTCAACGTCTGCCGCTTGTCGTATTCTTTCTTACCCCGGCACAAATACACATCCACTTTGGCACGTCCGTTCTCGTCGATAAACAACAAGGTCGGCACCAGTGTGAAACCGGGACTTTTCATTTCCTGCTGCAATTTCCGGATTTCCTTGCGGTTGAGCAAAAGCTTCCGGTCACGCCGTGCCGCATGGTTATTGTAAGAACCGTACGAATACTCGGCCACGTACATGTTTTTCACCCACACCTCTCCGTTATGGATGAAACAAAAAGTATCCACCAGACTGGCCTTGCCCGCCCGTATGGATTTGATTTCCGTACCGGTCAGCACGATGCCGGCCGTATATTTGTCCAACAGCAAGAAATCAAACGAAGCCCGTTTATTCTTGATGTTTATTGATTTGGTCTTATTTTTCTTTTCTGCCATCTTTTTCCCTCCTTACTCTTTCACTACCTCGGCAAACAGCTCGAGATGCTCATCCACATAACAAGCCAATGCAGCCGTGACTTCTTCTTCCATTTCCACAAACCCGTCATCCAAGTCGTCAAACTGCGGATACGCCTCGAACAAAGCCATAAAGTCTTCGTCCGAACAGTCCTTCGTCAGTTCTTCCTTGTATTTGTCATACAGCCTCTTTCCTTTATATACCAGTTTGGAGAAATCATGCGCCCCCATCAGCCGCATGGCTTTCGCAAAAGGATTGTCGAAAATAAACGGCCCGTAGCCGTTGTGTATCAATTGGATAAATCCTCCGTCCATCACCTCCTCACGAAACAGGGCATAGGCCAACAATGAAATTTGTTCCCCATTGAGCATCCCCATGTTCCCGGCACTCAACTCTCCACCGATAACCTCCCGATAACGGTCAATGAAGACCTGCAAAAACTCATCCATTCCTTGTGCAGCCGCCTCGCGCAACCGCGCATCGCTGATTGTTATTTTTTCTTGTTTCATTCCTTTGCGTCTTGAATTTGCAAAGATAGTGAAAGACGAGCGCAGTTCCAAGCCAAAAGCTTGCTTTTGAACGAAAGACTGCCGAGCCGCATCCTATTTTCGCATTGGCAAAGAAAAACCTAAAAATATTCCGCCTTTTATTTGTTCGTTCCGCAATGTTGTCCTATATTTGCAATGTACTATTATACTAATACACTAATTAATTTATAAAACATTGCCTTATGCTGACCATTGAACACCTTTCATTCGGATATTCCAAACGGAAAAACCGCGTGTTAAACGACTGCTCCCTCCATCTCGAGGAAGGCAAGATTTATGGGCTTTTAGGGAAAAACGGGGTCGGAAAGTCCACCTTGCTCTACCTGATGACCGGACTCCTTACACCGACTGAAGGACATGCCTGCCTGAACGGCACAGATGTACGCTTGCGCCGTCCGGACACATTGAGCGACTTCTTTCTCATCCCCGAAGAATTCGACCTTCCGGACTACAACCTGAAAAAGTACGTCCGCCTCAACGCTCCTTTCTATCCGCATTTCGACCATGACAACCTGCTCCGCAATCTGGAAATGTTCGAACTACCGGAAGACATCAAGCTTGGCGAACTTTCGATGGGACAAAAGAAAAAGGCACTCATCTGCTTTGCCTTGGCCACCCGTACCTCGTGGCTCATCATGGACGAACCGACCAACGGACTGGACATCCCCGGCAAAAGCCAATTCCGCAAACTCCTCATCCGCGAAATGAACGAATCGCGTGGTATCGTGATTTCCACCCATCAGGTGCAAGATGTGGAACAACTTCTCGACCACGTGGTCATCTTAGATAACGCCCGCGTACTGCTCGACGCGTCGGTAACTGAAATCTGCCATAAATTATATTTCACGCAGACCGACAATGAATCGGAAACCTCCGAGGCTTATTACGCCCTCCCTTCTTACAACGGGCACAGCGTCATGCTCCCGAATCCGGAAGACAAGGATTCGGAAATCAACTTAGAACTCCTTTTCAACGGTACCCTGGCACACCCGGAAACCATCTGCCCCTTGTTTAATGCTGAAAAATAAAAGGATATGGAATCACAGTTTTTCAACCGGAAACGCTTCGCAGCCTTGCTTCACGCAGACTGGGCTATCCTATGTACACGCAGCCTCGTCATCCTCACCGCAGGCTACTTGTTACTCTCTGTCATTCTCACTGTGTCTTGCCTCAAAGTATATTCGGAAAACGCCACCTTGCTACAGACCCTCCCAACGGACATGTTAGAAGAAAAGTTCGCCCACCTCACTGACACAGCCACTAACCAAAATGCTGCGTTCGTCACCGTTACGGCATTCTTTTTCCTATTCCTTATATTCACTCCGTGGCTATGGAATGCGCCCATATACAACAAGGGACAGCACATCAGGTACTTGTTACTCCCGGCCTCCACGTTCGAGAAGTTCGCCCGATGGTGGCTCTATACCGTTCCTCTTTCGATTTTAGCAGGCGTTCTTATTATTTTGGCGGCAGACATCACCCGTGTCATCATCTGCAACATGGTCTTCCCGGATTACAGCTTCGCCCGTCCCCTCCTCTTTACTTCCGGACTTCATACGGCCTCCTCCGGCTTTGTGCTCAGGATGCTCCTCACGACCAGTCTGTTGGGCCAAGCCATTTCCACCAGAAGCGAAACGGGACGGACACCCCTGCGCCGCGCACTCGGCAAATGCCCAATCCTGTTGTTGCCCCTCCTTTTGATGATCGGAGTCTCGCTCATTGCCGAAGGCGACCCTTACACTTACCCCCAACAGCCCGGAGCAGCGACTGCCGAAGTGGTATGGCATGCCTTTTGGCTTGTCGTAACCTCCCTCTTTTGGCTGTCGGCCTACCGCAGAATGAAAAAGAACGACCTCAAGTACCAATATGCCCTCAATCCGAAAAGCGTATGAATTTCAAGGAAAGCAAACCCATTTACTTGCAAATCGCCGACCGCATCTGCGATGAAATACTGCAAGGACGGTACGCTGAAAACGACCGTATCCCTTCCGTGCGCGATTACGCCGCCACGGTGGAGGTGAACGCCAATACGGCCATGCGCTCTTACGACTTCCTGCAATCCCGCTCTGTCATCCGCATGCAACGCGGCATAGGTTATTTCGTAGAACCGAGCGCATCGGAACGCATCCGTTCGTTTCGCAGGGAAAGTTTCATGAATGAAGAACTCTACGATTTCTTCCGGCAAGCCCGTTCCATCGGCATCACGGCAGAAGAACTCGAAACCCTTTACCAGCAATATTTATCAGACACCTCAGACCCTATGTACAACCTTTAAAAACACTCATCATGAACAAGAATACATTGAACGCCCAACGCCTCCTCCGATATTTCCGCAAGGACTGGAGTGAGAACAACATGCAGTTATACTATTATTTCATCATTCCTTACGGTATCATGACCCTGCTATTCAGTTGGATGGACTTTTCCAAAACGCATTCTGTGGTCGTGGCATTGGAACAAGTGCGGCAAGGAATGAAAACCGACAACAACAGTTTCCAACAAATCATGGAAAATGCGTTGTCGGGAAAAGACGACTGTTGGTCATTCATTACCTTAACGACCATTTTCTGTTTTTATTTCTTCATGGCCTACGTTGGCAGCACCTTTTTCAAAACATCAAAATACCGGAAAGATTACATCACCGACCTGACACTCCCGGTTTCAAATGCAGAGAAGTTTATCATACGGTGGGGCAGAATCGCAATCATACCTTTCCCCGTCTTTTGTTTAGCCACCGTATTGGCAGACTTCACCCGTATCGGTTTCATCCATTTCCTCTATCCCGAAGTCTCGTTGTCGTTCCCTGTCCCATGGTCAAGTAGCGAATGTGAGGTGTACCTGCCCTTAGCCATCCTCCAAGCCTACGGCCTGCAAGCCTTGTTCATTCTGGGCGGTACCTATTGGCAGAAGAAACCTTTCCAAAAAACGCTGAGCCTCGTGCTGCTCACGTCCTTGATATATTATTTCACCTATTTCTGCACCGTATTTTATTTTATCGGACCGGATTTCGTTTACCATAATACCACACAACAATGGGTATACGGTTGGACATTCGGTGTCCCCGCTTTCCTCGTCCTGTTGGGCTACCTGTTGACTTACCTCCGCATGCGCCGTGCCATGCTTCTCCCGTCGTGGAAAGACAAGACTACGTTAGTGCTCTTTGCAGCCTTGCTCATCGGACTGGGGCTTTGCGTTTGGATGCCGAACTTCATTGCAGGGCACTTTCCTTACAACTAAAAATACTTGCCGGGCAGGACGCAAAAGCTGATTCTGCCCGGCATCTAATTTTATTTTTTATCCGTTTGCCAATGCCTCAATCTCTGTACACCGACAAAAAGAGGTTCTAAGAATTTGATGCACACCTATCCCTTTACTTATTCCACAGAAATACCCTTTAGAATACATCCATACTTTTTCACTCTATTTTTATCATTTTATATTTAATCCAATTTTGTAAAAAAAGGAAAAACGCTACCTTTGCACGCTCAAAACATATAAGTATTTAAATAAGCTATCAGGTAACAATACATCTTTTCATTATTATATTGAAATCACACTAAATAAACAACTTATGAATTTTAAAAAGCAAAGAACGTCCTTGCAAAAACGAACAACACTGCTGATGTTTTTTATGGTGTTTACGGTTGGGTCATGGGCGCAATTAGCCAATGGTAAGGTTTATAACTTTAAGAGTGTTGGTCGTTCCGGGAAGTCACTAAGCAGCAGCGACAAATGTGATAATGGACAAGCCACAATCAACGAAGCTAACCCCCACCAATTATGGATAGCCGTAGAAGGCAAAGGCAAAAACCAAGGTAAATTTGTATTACGCAATTTAGGCAACGGACTATACTTGCAAAGTTCCCAACAAAAAGACAAGGCGTGGACTATGGTTCCCACTATTGCGTTAGACGATTCGTCATATAACTACTGTGTCAAGAAAGATGGTTCGTCCGACATCTATGTAATGAGTGACAACGCACAAGGAACAGGAGACAAGTGTATGCATCTCTTGACAGATAAAGTCATCTGCGGAAACAGTAACGACAAAAATTCGCAATGGAAAATTAAAGAGGTTCCTAAAACCGAGGAAGAAATCAAAAAACAATTAGAGAAAGTAGCCAAATTCGAGAATGAACGTACTGAATATTACCGTGCGCTAATTTACGAAAAATCATTATATAAGATTTTCACGGACAAATCTTGCACGCGGCTTACTTCCAAATACGAATCAATGCCAGAAACAGAATTAGAGCAAGATGCCGAATATTTGAAGTTACCACCCGTATTACGGAATATGATAAAGAAAATCAAGAGCAACGATTGGACGGAAAAGAATGCCAATTCCAACAAGCCGGAGTGGGAAGATAAATACGCCCGAAAATTCCGCGTGCAACTCTACGAACCTTATAGTGACCCCCATGAAGCCGGACTTGCATTGCGCATCCAGCCACACACAGTATTGAATAACCCGACGGGAATCTATGCCAGCAAAGGGGATACCATTTATGTGATGGTGGAAGGCGAAATCAAAACAGGAGCAGATTTGTATTTCAGCACATATAAAGGCTATGACAGACCTGTGGGTGACGCACGACGGGGAACCAAACTAAAGGAAGGACTGAACATCATTCCTTTCAACAGCGATTCTATCAACACTTTTGTTTGTTATACGGTAGAAACATTCAAAAACAGACAAAAAACCGAATATAAACTTTCTAATTACAAGGATATCAAAATCCATATTGAAGGCGGAAGCCTCAATGGCTACTACAACCACATGGGAGACTCACTCTACAAAGCTGATAAAAACGAGGATTGGGAATATTACGAGAAGCGAGCCAACATGCCCTTCATCACTATCGTGGGCAAATACCAAGTGCTACAACTTTATAAGGACAGCATGAAATCCAACGATGGCAAAACCTACCCGGGCCTGTCTTCCATTTTAAACGAAAAAGTGAAAATAGAAGACGTGATAGCAGCTTGGGACAAACTCATGTTCAACCAACGTTTGACCTTGGGCGTATTAAGCAAAGAGGAAATTGAAGAAGCCAAAGAAAAATTCCCCACGCTTGACGATCCCAAACGCGGCATATATGGCTACATCGGTGATGACTCCATTGCAGCGGCAGACTATTCAGACTCCTATCGTGTACATGGCATGTCATTGGGCCAACTCACCGGCTACATGGTGGGTTCTAACGGCTATAGCGGCTATAACATCAGCACTTTCGAAGCAATCACCGTAGGACTGGCATCGAAAGAGCATAATAACTTCGGCAACATTTGGGGGGCAGCCCACGAAATAGGACACCAACACCAAGCATTGCTTCACATGAACGGATTGAAAGAATCGTCCAACAATATCTTCTCCAATGTGGCCGTGTGGTTTGACGGTAAAGCCACTTCCAACATGGCAGACGGAGCTTTGGAAAACCTGCTGAAAGTATACAACCGCAAAGATGGAGACTTTTTCCATACGACCCTCGGCGTACAGATGCACCTTTACTATAAACTATGGCTATACTACCACCTCGCGGGTAAAAACAACAAATTTTACCCCCGACTCTTCGAGCTGCTTCGTCGAGACCCCATGAACATCACTGTCGACCAAGACGGTGCACAAAGCTTGCTTCATTTCTATAAGATGTGTTGCAAAGCCGCCGGCGAGGACCTCACCGAGTTCTTCCGTGCCCACTGTTTCTTCACTCCGTTGAAACAACGCCACGTGGCCGACTATACCTCTTCGGACTACACCATGACGCAGGAACAGGTGGACGCAGCCATAGCAGAAGTGAAATCATGGAACTTCCCACTGAACCGCAACATCATCTTTATCAACGACTGTGCCGGCAAACCAGTTTATTCGCACGACGGCCAAACACAGCGCCATATCTACAACGGCAAGCCCAATGCGGACATGGGCATGTATACCGATTTCATCAACCCCGAAGAAGGTAAGATCCAAGGTCTTTACACATACCGTTTCTCTGAAGGCAAGATTGTGATGAGCGGTGCCAAGGGTGGCGTAGGGTTTCTGGCTTACGATGACGAGGGCATGCTCCAAGCATTCTCCGACCGCTACAGCTTCGCGCTCTCCGAACGCGCACGCAAAAAACTTTCAAGTCAAAAGCTCCACTTCTATGTAATTGACGGAAACGGCAATCTGACCGAAATTAAAGGTAATGACGTAGTTGGCGAACAACGCGAACTGTTGCGTGCTGCCATGGACGACACCAAGGAACTGCTAAAGAAAGTTGACGAGGAGAACCGCCGCGTAGGTTTCTTCCACAAGCAAGCCGTATCCGAGTTGGAGAGACTTTTGGCTGAAGCCGAAAAGGTGTATGAGGAAAAGAAAAAGGAGGCTTACATTTCAACCTCTTACCTGCTAACCGAAGAATGCCGCAAAATCAACGAGTCGCAAGATTCACGCATCACTTTCGTCCCTAACAGCACTTACCTCTTGGAATGCCAATATGCTCCCAATCAATTTATATACCGCGAAAGCGATAACAAGCTTGCACTGAAAAAAGACACGACTAACGCTAGCCAGTGGCTCTTTGAACTGGCGGGCGAAAACAGCTACTACCTGAAACACGTAGGCACGAACAAGTATATGTCGAAAGCTGAAAAATCCATCGCGGTCAAGTTGGTGGACAAAAAGGATGCTTCCACCTACCATATCGAAACGCTCGAAGACAATTATTTTGCCCTTGGCAGTGGTTCCGGTTATCTGAACTACGACCATAACGGAAAGAAAGTCTGGGGATGGGCGAAAATCGAAGGCACGCAAAGCCGTTGGCGCCTCTTATTGGTCAATGTGCAAGATTCAGAAAAAGCATACCAAGACTTGGCTAAGTCTACTGACATCGCAGAAGCATTAGTGCGCAAAGCGGCTGTCATGAAAGAGGTTAAGTTGCAGACCACTAAAGCAGACAGTACCGGTTACCTATACAGCAACGCCCCGTCTTCTAAAAACGAATCGGTGAACGGTTCTGCCAACAATGGCTATAATCTGCTTGACAAGGACATCAACACTTACTTTCATTCGGAAACGGATAATAATATAAACTCGAAAGATAGTTTGGACCACTACCTGAAAGTGGATTTGAAAGACCAGAACTTCCCGGTGGTGGGCATGCACTACACCACGCGCAATGCCGACAGCAAGGAACGTCCTAAAACAATCCGCATTGAAGGAAGTGAAGACGGGCGGAACTTCACCCCCATCATGACCATCAGCCAGGGGCTTCCGCAACACCGCACCACGGCATACGAGACCCCGTTTATGGATGCCGGTTACCGTTACCTCCGTTTCATGGTAACCGCCACATACGGTGCAAAGACCAGCAAGGGGCATCCCTACTTCTCGATGTCTTCTTTCGGACTGGCCACGCCCGTACTGTTAGAAAAATATGCTTCCACATCAACCGAATTGGAACCCTTGCTTGAAGAAATAAAAGTCGCGCGCAAGGCATTGGAAGGAGGTAGGGAACAAATGGACAAGCTGAAAGCAGCCAAGGAAAAACTGGATTCTGCCTCTGCCAAGTTTGCAGCAGCATGCAAGGCCATCGACGATCAAAGCGTACAAAGCAAAAAAAAGCAGCTCGAATCTCTCATTGAAAAAACGGACGCGCTTCTGAAAGAGGTGGCTACGGTCGACTACGCAGAAAACCGCAACGTGGCAACTCCCGTATCCGTTTCTTTGCAGTGCACGAACGCGCAAGGCAAGGCTTACATTTCAAGCAATGCGGACCAGAATGGCCCTGGAAACGATGGCCAAATATCCGGTGGAAGCGAGCCGGCTCTGATTGACAAGAACGTCAATACTTTCTATCACAGCCGTTGGAAAGGTACGCCCATCAATGCCCCACACCATATCCAAATCAAACTGACAAACGTTGAAAGCGATGCCGAATTTGATTTTTCATATACCACACGCCATAATAGCGGCCCGTACCCGACAGCCTTTCGCGTAGAACAAAGCAAAGATGGAGTGAACTTCACAACCGTGAAAGAATTTACCCAAGAAGCGGATACGATGCCGTTAAAGAATGCCACGCAATGGAAGTCCCCCAAACTCACGCCCAACGGAGCTTACCGCTACTTGCGCTTTGTGGTAACAAAGTCCAATGACTTCAAATATAACCAATATTGTTTCGCCATGTCCGAATTTTCGCTCAACAGCTACGAATACAAGACCGAAATCAACGTGAGCAAGAAAGAAGAACTGTCATGCGTGAGCGATTCACAAGTGATAGATACGGAGTTGAGCAAAGTGATTGCCCAATCCATTACAGCCATGACTGTTTCAGAAACGATGCTTGACGAACAGTTGGCAGAGTTGCAACAGGTTTACGACTCTTTGTTTAAAGCAAAAGAAGCTTCTGCACCTTACAATGCACTGAAAGAGTACAGCCAAACCCCGAATTTGCCCATGCGTGAATTGAAAGCGGGCAACAAGGTAGGGCAATGGAAGCCCGGCACAACCGAGGCATACAACCAGGCATACGTTCGTGCCGCTTACCTGCTCTCCTACAAGGGAGCTGAAGCGAAAGAATACACTGCGGCTCTTGAAGCTTGGAAAAAGGCTTACGAAGGACTCGCCGTGAACCAACCCGAAACAGGCAAACTCTACACCGTTCGCAAAGCTGAAGGAAAAGACGCTTCGCTGCTCTATGTGGACTCCGACAATATCCTCCGTTCAAGCACAGGCACCAACAGCACCCAAAGCAACGCTGTCTGGACGTTTGTAACAGAAAAAGAAAAATTATATATGAAGAGCCTGCACACTGCTTCCTTCCTCTCCGAAATATCAGAGGGCAACAAATTGGTTGAAGAAAACGCAGCTGCCATCAAACTCAAGCCTTTGGCAGACGACGGACAAGTAGCATTAGTGAAAGAAAATACATCTGATAATCTGACTGTTACAGATTCAATATCCGGAAAAGCCGCGACCTCAGGATGGTATATCGAAGAAGTAGAAGCCCCCGAATCAGTAGGCCATGACCTCACGGTAAGCACGTACGGCTACGCCGGACTTTACCTCGACTACCCGGTACAAATGCCGGAAGGAGCAGAAGCTTACACCGTAAGCGCAGTAAACGGGAACGCCGTCACACTCTCCCGCATAGCCAACGGCATGGTGCCAGCAAGCACTGCGGTAATAGTGAAAGCCCCTGCCGGCCGCTACCGTTTGGCCTATACCGAAGCCGCCACACCGGCTGAATCTGCCAACCTGCTCTGCGGCTCTTCATTCACCCGTTACATGGGAGGCGAAGCTTCAACTTCATACTACCTCTTCGGTGTGAAAACAAACAACGTAGGACTCTACAAAGCTTGGTTGGAATACAGTGGCAACGGTACAATTGAGGATGGCAACAAGGGGACGGATAAGGGAGGCCATTTTAAGGTTTCGGCCAACAAGGTTTACCTGCCCCTGCCAGGCAACACACAACCGGCATCCCTTGCTTTCGATTTTGACGGGATACACACCGGCATCAACGGACAACAGATTAAAGATGGCCCGACCATCATCTATGACCTTTCGGGTCGCCGCATCCACAAAATCCGCCATGCAGGTCTCTACATTGTCAATGGCCGTAAAGTATACTTAAACGACCAAGGAAAATAAATCCAATCATTTCAGTAAGAACAAAAAAACATCCAAATATGAAAAAAAAGTATATAGCACCCCAAATCATCATTTCACACCTCCATACCGAAGGCTGCTTTTTGACAGGGAGCAACCTTAATATTTATGAAAACGAACATGCAGACGGTGGTTTTGTCGAGCTGAGCTTGAAGTCGGAATCAGTTTGGGACAAGGACGGATGGTAAACATGGGAGCCACAATATAAGAAATACCATCCCCATTCAACAAAAAAGGTCCGGTTGTGCCGTAACAGGCACATCCGGACCTTTCGTTATGGAATGAAATGCACATATCTCCTCAAAGCTCTTGTCTTGATGCGTTTTTATTCATAAATTCGCAACGATTAACAAACAAAAAACCTTTCAAATGAAAAAACAGACCTTAGCGGCAGCCATATTCTTGTCTGTCCTGAACAGTTCCATGGCACTTTCAGCCGCTCCTAAAGTAGAAGAACCACCATTCGAAGGCTACCTTTTCGCTTATTTCGAAGGCAGAGGAGATGCCAAACAACAGGAACACTTGCGTTTCGCCCTCAGTGATGACGGAGTGAACTGGCGTGCACTCAACGGAAACCGCCCGGTCATCGCTTCCGACACCATCAGCGAAAGCGGGGGCATCCGCGACCCGCACATCCTGCGCGGCGAAGACGGATGCTTCTACATCGTGGCCACGGACATGAATACCGCCAAAAACGGTTGGAACGAAAACCCGGGCATCGTACTCCTGAGTTCGGACGACCTGCTTCATTGGAAACATGCCAAGATCAATCTATCCAAGGATTATCCGAAACATTTCGGTGATGCTTATTGGGTATGGGCCCCTCAGACCATTTACGACCGCAAGGCCAAAAAATATATGATTTATTTTACCTTGCAACGCAACGACCGCAAAAGCCTCATCACCTATTATGCATATGCCAACAAGGACTTCACAGGCTTTGAAAACGAACCCAAACAGCTCTTTTCGGCCAAATACGGCAGCATAGACAACGACATCATAGAACGGGATGGCACTTACCACCTTTTCTATAAAGGCAACACCAAGGACGAAAATGGCAAGGAAGTGAAAAACGGCATCCAACAAGCCACTTCGAAAAGCCTGAAAGGCAAATGGAAGGAAGACTTCAGGTATGTAGACGCTTACGCAGGAAAGACACCCGTGGAGGGGTCGAGCATCTTCAAGCTGAACGGGAAAGACGAATACGTGTTGATGTACGACATGTACACTAGCGGACGGTATGAGTACCAGACCAGTACCGACCTTTACCATTTCTCCGAACCCAAAGCGTTCACCAAAGACTTCTTCCCGCGCCATGGTTCCGTCATTTCGCTGACCCGCGACGAACTGCAACGCCTACAGGAGAAATGGGGCTACGTGGTGACCTACCAGTTTGAAAGCCACGGCAACCCCATCATCCGCCACATGCACACAGCCGACCCTGCCGCGCTCGTCAAGGACGACACGCTGTGGCTCTTTGCCGGACACGACCTGAACGGCAACCAAAACGGCTACGTGATGAAAGACTGGCAGCTGTTCTCCACCACCGACATGAAGCATTGGACGCAACACCCTTCCCCTCTGAAAATCGATGAATTCAAATGGGCAGAAAGCAAACAGGCATACGCCGGGCACGCAGTTGAACGCAACGGCAAATACTATTGGTATGTCAGCACCAACTGGTGCGGTATCGGCGTGGCCGTATCCGACAAAATCACCGGCCCTTACAAAGATGCCTTAGGCAAGCCGCTGCTCACCAACAAAGACTGTTTCGATTCCCGCCACAGTTGGGCTTGTATCGACCCTGCCGTATTCATAGACGATGACGGCCAAGCCTACCTGACATGGGGTAACCGCGAATGCTATATCGTAAAACTGAAAGACAACATGATAGAAACAGAGGGAGAGGTGAAACGCATCCATATCGACGAAAGCCATCCTTTCACAGAGGCTCCGTGGATTCACAAATACAATGGCAAATATTACCTCACATACGCCAGCGAATGGCCGGAAAAAATAGCCTACGCCGTAGCCGACCACATTGAAGGCCCGTATGAAACGAAAGGGATAATCTCTGAAATAGCCGGGAACAGCAACACGACCCATCCGGCCATCGTGAACTTCAAAGGACAATGGATTTTCATCAGCCA
>ULRE01012955.1_pt1 | contig 12880 bp, 7 predicted proteins | sample 1955141 | NCBI WGS metagenome assembly ULRE01 (sample SAMEA4835674, study PRJEB28245) | human gut metagenome | biome: gut microbiome; material: fecal sample | place: Denmark | collected 2008
ACTTGCACCCATTAGAATAAGCTCATGCCGAGCATACAAGAACGGGCGGGCGCCCGAGAGAGTACCCGCCTGTTCTTATAGGATGACCTTACGTCTTGGCTACGCCTTAGCCGAGCGCGTCGTTTTTGATCTTGTTATAGTCGGCAAAGGCTTTGTCGAAGGCTTCAAACTGTGCCTGCGACTTCTTGCCGAGGGTACCACGAAGTCCGCGATAGTAGCGCACCACCTTGGCTCTAAGCTCACGACGGTCAGCGTCGGTAGCACCAGTCTGATAGGGAGCATAGATTTTGTCCAAGTCCTTATACATCTGGGGCACGAGTGTGGCGAGGAACTCTAGTTCACCAGTATAGTCCTCGGGCGAGACGGTCGGAGCCGTATCTTGCGCTGTCGTGTCCTGCGGGGCCACCGTGGCCGTGGTATCATGGGGCACGGCTACTTGCTGCGTGTCGTCCTGTGACAGAAGGTTGACATCATTGATGAAGTAGAGGACAATACCGACCACTACAGCCAAAGCCAACACGACGGCAAAGGCACGGAGCGCCCCCTTGCCTACCTTGGGCACGCCGACCTTCACACCGCCCGAGGGACGGCTACTGCGACGGTGATCCAGAGCATCAGCAAAATCGGCCATGGTCTCATAGCGCGCACTGCTATTATAGTTGCAGCAGCAACTCACCACGTCGTAGAACTCACCACCGAGGCGCAAGTCCTTCATCAGCATACCGAGGGCGTACATGTCGGCACGTGCCGTGACAGCCACCGTGCCGTCCTTGATCTCGGGGGCCTGATAGCGGATGACCTGTGCCGCGTCGTCCTGATTGCCGGCATAGGTCTGGCGGAAGTTGAGCAAGCGGACCTGGTTGCCCTTCTTGGTGACAAATACCACCGCTGGAGAGAGGTCGCCATGAACGCCCTTGCGCTCATGGATATAGCCGAGGGCAGAAGCCAACTGCTCGAGCACGGCCTTCTTGGCTTCGAGGGAAGGATTCTCAGCAGCGAAGGCTGACAGGGGACGGGCGTCTTCCCAATCGACGACTAGGCAGCGTCCCAGGCCGTCCACATCCCGCATCTCTACATAGCGAAGCAAGTAGGGATGTTCTTCTTCGTGATGTGCGTCAAACTGGCGCTGAAGCCCCTTTTCATAAAGCGGCTTCCCTTGATATTGTTTTTTGATGGAGATCAGCAACTCCGGCTTTGCGCCGCCATCGCTCAACGTGAAGCGATAGACACCATAAGTTTTCAAATCCTGCATAATTATTTGCCGTTCTTGACCGTTGGTACTACGTGATGGAAGTCCAAGAGAGCATTCCACCATGATTAAAGTGCAAAAATAGGAATTTTATTCGGTATTGCCAAAGGATTGGCCTTCTTTTTTACTCCCCTCTGCCTGCGTCTTCTCCCAGGCTTCCCATTCTGCCTGAGCCTGCTGCCAGTCGGTAACCTCTCCCGAGGCGACTGCTTCGGTCTGGCGCGCAGCCTCATCACGGGCTCTGTCGCGGGCGCGCTTGGCCTTCATCTGCGCAATGGTAGCCTCATCGAGAATTACGATCGCACCACGACGGATGGCCTCCTGTAGCTCGTCGGGTCCGAAGGCCTTACCCTGCACGTTGAAGTCAGATATATTAAACTCGTAATCGACGCGCAGCTCGTGGCGAATCTCCTTCTGCCGTCCCCGCTTGCTGGCGTTCTTCAACTTGAGCAAGCGGGCTATCTCTGTAATCTCTTGTTGTGAAAATTTATTTCTTCCCATGTTGTTCTTGTCTCTGTCTGCCCACGTCGGGCGTTCTGGCTCTTTGCTATCGTTACCTCGGCATGCCCCCCAACACTACCCTATTATCTCGACACAACCTCGTTATTGCCTCGCATACGCGCGAACTTTAACAAGCTATGATCCTGGCATTACCTCGTGAGACTCAACTTGACATTGAAGCCGAAGTCGTGGGTCGTGGTCGGATAACTGCTCGAAGAAAGGAGCGGCGTATTGGTCTGCATGTCGTAGTAGAAGCTCATCGTGACCAGACGCGAGAGGGTGTAGTCAGCGGAGAACGAGAGTTTGAACGCCGAGTTGCCACTCGAAGCCGAGGAAGTCATCGTGGCGATGTCGCGCGTGATGGCTGCCTGCTTGCGGAACGAGAGGTCGAGACGCAGGTTCAAGTCGCGGTTCACACCACCACGAGCAGCCTGACCGCGGTTGTTCTGACTATTTTGACTTCCCTGTTGTTGGCCGTCGCCCTGCTTCTTAGACTTCAGCTTTTTGCGGCCGCGCGGACCGAAGAGGTCAAAGTTATTGATCTTATAGCCGAACCCGAGTACCCAGTCCTTACTGATGGCCTCATTGACCTGGACAGAAGTCATCGAGAGCGAGAGCTGACGTGTCTGGTTGTACTTGATCTCAGCAGTCAGGTTGTTGAGCGTCGTCACCGACAGACCGAGCAGCGGCGAGAACGACTCGTTGATGCTCACCATCGAGACGTTGAACATCGAACTCGGTATGGGGCTTCCCGTCGCAGCATCCTGAACGAAACCGAGGTCGCCGTTGAGAGCCAGCCAGGTGCTATAGCTCTGGTAGGCGCCGACACTATAGATGCTCTTATAGCTATGGTTGATGTTGACACTCTTGAAAAGGTCGCGGAACCACGGCAACTGTGAGAGACCGCTGTAGCGCACGGTCCAGTTGGGCAGCAGCGAAGCCAACGTGGGGAAGATGTTCAGGCCCACGCTTCCCATACCCGTATAGGCGTTGAGGAAGGCAGGGATCATCACGTCGCCACTATACTTGTCAACAGCACCCTTGGCAGGATCAAACTTGCCTCCGCCCAGGGCAGCAGGATACTGTTGGCCCACATACTGCGCCTCCACCCGGTCACGGTAACCATCAAGCGAGCGGACAAACTTCTCGAAGGTCGCACTATGGTAGCCGTTGGCCGCATCGCCCATACCCTCGAAGGCCGAACCGAGCGAGAGCGTCGTCATCGTGAACGATCCGCTCTGCGTGGTCGGGTTGCCCTGGTACATATATTGTATGCTCTTCGCCGTGGTCTGCGTGCGAGAGGCGTTAAGGTCGATCTTGAGGTTGTTGACAGGCTCCAGCGTCATGCGCAACTGCAGGTCCTGGGTGTGGTTGGTCGTTGCCGGCGTGGCCACACTATCGTTGGAGAGCAACCAGCCTCGCTCGCGCGCGCGATCTATATAACTGTCTCCCGTCATACCAAAGGCGAAGTCGAGGCCTGGAGCGAGGGCATCGCCACTACGCTGACCGAAGGCCTTGCCTATGACGGGCATAAAGCCGGGCAGCATCATCGCATACTGGTCACGATAGGAGATACTGAAGGATCGTGCCGTCATCAGCACACGGGCCACACACTGGGCCGTCTTATACCAGCGCTTATCGTCGAGCGGTTCCTTGGGCGTGACGGTGAGTTTCATGCGGATGGTGGAGTCGGTCTTGTTGAAGATCTTGATCTTGTTGTCGTCCACCTTCTTCCAGCGCACGTCAATGGTCTTACCGTCGGCATCCTTGGCCGTGACGACGAGTCGGCGCGTCTTCTTGCCATGATTGATGACCATCGTGGTGTCGGCCTTGATCGTCACCTCGCGTTCGAAGCTACGGCGATTCTTGGGCAGTTCCTTCTTCTTGTTGCCAGCCTTGTCATCCTTGTCGTCCGCCTTGTCCTTATCCTTATCGTTCTTTGGCTTCTGTGGCGGATTGGGCGTGCGCTGATCGCGGCCCGAGGCGTTGGGGCGGCGGTTGTTGCGCTTCGACTGCTTAAAGCGCTCGTTGGTCTTCTTCAGGAACGGGAACTGGTTATAGAGCTTCTCCAGGTTGAACGTACCATTGAGGTTGATCGTGCGGCTCATCGAGATGGTGTTGCCGAGCGACGTGCCATCCTCCAGGTCCGATCCTCTCACCCACGAGTAGGTAGAGGCGTAGCTGGCATCGGCATTGACCCAGTCGAAGATGGGTATCAGGTTGAGCGGCAACTGGTAGGAGGCGTTGAAGGACTGATTGAAATCCAGCGGGCGTCCCCAGTGGCGGATGCTCTGCTTCACGGAGTCTTTCCAAGCCTGATACTGGTCGGGATAGAGATCCTTGTTGACCGGCGTGTAGGGCTCCTCGATCTCCGCATGGGTCGCACTCTGGAAGTTCATGTGAAGGTTTTTCGTCAGATCCCAGCGAATGGTGAAGTCGCGGTTCCACAAGAACTGCTGACTGAAGGTCAGCGGCAACATGGCGTTCTCCGTCGATTCCATGTCGCGCTCCTGCAGTTCATAGTAGGATCGCGTCATCTCCGTGTTGAAGCCGATGTTCTGCGGCAGCCAGTTGAGACCGAAGCGCTTGAAGATCTCCAGCCACTTCGATCGGTTCTTGATCTTCTTGAACGGTTCCCACGACTTATAGACTGGCGTCCAACTATAGGAGAGTGCGCCGCGCCAATTGTCCTCGTTCTCATAGACCGTAGTCTCGCCGCTGGTGTGGGTGTGGCTATGGCTATAGGAGAAGGAGAAGTTGGCCGGGTCGTAGGGCATGGGGTGACGCTTGTTCTGTATGCCAACGCGCACATTAGAAAGCGAGAAGTTGGTCGTCGTCTGCTTCGTGACGGCGATCGACTCGATACTGTCTCGCTCACTACGGCTTCCCGCTGCGTCGAGTGCATCCTGCAGTTCCATATCCGTATCGAGCGGATTGTACTTCGGGCGACTTTGAGTGCGCTGCACACTATAGTAGATCGGTGCAGAGACCCGCGCCTTATCGGGGAAGAACTTACCCAAATCGAAGTTGGTCGTGAGGGTATAGTCGCTCGTTGTCTCCTGCTGGCGCTCGTTGACGCCCTGCTCGATGCCACCGAAGCCATCGGTGATGTAGCTGCCGTTGAGGTCGATGGTACCAAAGTCGGAGAGCTGCACGTTGAGTTTTCCGCGTGCGGCCCAGCCTCCCTCGTTGTTATACTCCAGCAGGCGGAGCTCGTTGACCCACACCTCACCGCTCTTCTCCTCACCACTGAGGTTGCGCACACCGATGATCATCGTCTTCACCTCGCCGAGCGTCGGATTACCGACGATGGTGATCTTGTTGGCTGGCTTGTCGGCATCGTAGGTCACGAAGGGCATGCTGAAGCTGGCCGTACCTGCGGCCTTGGCCTCGTTGCGTGCCTTCTTCACGGCCGTAAAGACCTTGAGCGGAACGTCGAGCATGTTTTCCTCGGGCCATACGGCCACACATCCCTCACGCGAATAGCCATTGTAGCGACCAGGGGCGGTGAGCGTCAGCGGAATCTCATACTCGTAGTAGTTGTTCTTATAATCGGAACCGAAGCGGACAAAGACTGCCAGCTGACTGTTCTGCAGTCCAGTCGTGTTCGGGTCGAAGGCATTGGCGTGTGCGAACATCTGGATGCGCTTGTACTGGCGGAGATCGAGGGTGGTGTTCTTATAGACTGCCTTCGACTCGCCCGTGCCCAGGCGGTTGACCGTCATAGCCAGAGCCTGCTCGTTGCTCTGCACGAGCTGCGGCTGCGTCGGATCCTGCTCGCGCGAGATGCCCGGCGGGAGAACATAGTTGACAGGCACCTTGTCCGAGTTTTCCTCAATGCCCACAGCGCTGACGGACATCGTGCCCGAGGTCGTGGAGGAGTTTGTTAGGTTCTGGCTGTACTGTCTCCAGTCGCCACGCACCAGGTCGAGGGATCCGAAGCGGAGCACAATAGGCTTCTCGAAGCCCGTGAGGAACATGCGCATGAAGCGGATGGAGGTAAAGTCGCTGATACCACCGACACGGCGCTCAAACTCACGGAGGGGGATGCGGAACTGATACCATGTCGCCTTGCCCGTACCTCCCTTGCGCAGGGAGGGCGTCGTCTCGCGCTTATCGACAATGAAGTTTTGGCCTACGACCAAATCCTGGGGACGGATGGAGAGGTGGTACTGGTAGTACTTCTCATACTCGTTGAGCGTGTAGTCCTGGTTGATATCTTCCACATCGGGGGTCGTCTTGTAGGACGTGTCGTAGTTCTCCGGCTGGTTGTCGGAATCGGGGGAGTTGCCCTGCGGCATGTTGATGCGCTTGTAGCGTTCCAGGATAGACTTCTGGTCGCGGTCGTAGTCGGATCCGCGGAAGTAGTGGTAGTTGTCATTAGCTGGGTCGGCCCAGATGGAGTCGAAGACGGCTTGGTTGACCTTGCCTCTGATCTCCGTCAGGAAGTCCTGGTAGGACTCGAACTCGCGCTCCTGATCGTCGGTGAGGCCGTTGAAGCCCACGTCCTGCAGGGCGCGACTGCCCTTGGTGGTAGCAAAGGCATAGGTGACGGTGGGCTGCGTCGGGATGCGGCCCCACTGCGTGGTGGTCCAGGACTCACTGCCATCGACGGGCATTCCGCTCTCATAGAACTTCTTGCCGTCGCGGAGGATATCCTCGCTCACCTCGCCGAGGTCTATATAGAAGTCGCCACCGTAGAGATGAGCATCTTCGCGCTCGTTGCTGTAGATGAAGGGGTCGAGCATCCAAAACTCGATATACTCGATGTTGGCGGCCTCAAAGTCGCTCGTGTCCAGTTTGCGCATCATGCCGCCCCACTTCGTCTTGGGCTGGTTGAGGCGTCCGTTGAGGGTGAGGTCGGGATTGAAGTTGTACGGACCACGCTCGTCAGGATAGTAGGCAAGGTTGAGGACGGTGAGCATCGACGACTGGCCGCTATAGTTGTTCTGGTCGCGCTTAGGGAAGAGCTCGCGGGTATAGACCTCGCGCACATAGTAGTTGGAGAGCTGCTCCAGGTCGCTGCGGATATGGCCTGGCGTGAGCGACGAACTGCGTCGTGTGAAGAGCGGGTCGATATTGTACCATGCGAGCAACGAGCGGTTGTGGCCACTCTTGAGCGTTGTCTTGTCGCTCGCCTCGTTGAAGAGACTCGGTACGGAGGAGATGATCCAGGAGGTAGGCTGCGAGACGTCGATGGTACTCTTCGTATTCTCGAAGTCGTCGAGGTAGGAGGCATTGTCCTGCGTGCCACTGGCCTTGCCGGCGATGAGCTGTGCAAACTCGGCCGATAAAGAGATCTGCGAGGGCTGCGTGAGGTGGAGGAAGGGGATCTTGTCGAGCATGTTGGTGAGCCACTGGCTCTCCTTCTTCCAGTTGAGGTTGAGACCCCAGATGGTGTTGTTGAGGGGTTCCGATCCCATGCTGACCTTAGTCGTCAGGGCCTGCTCGCTCAGATGCATGAAGGTACCACCCAACTGGAAGTTCTTCGAGAAGTCATACTCCCAGTTGAGTCCCACCATCGTCTTACGTTCCTGACCATAGTCGCTCTGGCTTTCGAGCGAGACGTTGATATTGGTGCCCGCGTCGATGATGTTCTGGTTGAGGATGGTCACCTCACCCGAGTTGTAGTCCACGGAGTAGTCGCTTCCCTCGGTCAGGGTCACGCCGCCTGCCGTCACCACCACCGATCCCTGCGGCACGTTGTAGGCGCCCAGCGAGATGACGTTGGCAGAGGATCCGCTATACTGTCCGACAAGCATGTACTTGTCCTTCTCGGCTATCTGCTTGGCCACGGTCTTCGTGGAGTCATAGAGCTCGGTGAAGGCATACTTGTCCGCGCTCGCTGCCGCCACGCCATGCTGCTCGAGATAGTTCTTCATGTAGGATCCGAAGGGTTCGGCGACGGGGAAGAAGACGCGTCCGTTGCTCACCGTGTAGCCCTCCACAAAATCGAAGTAGCCGTTGGAGTTGGCTTTGTTGTTGTTGTCGAGGCGGTCAGCGCCGAGGAGCTTGATGATTGGCGTACCCTTCACCTGAGTCTCGGGGATGTAGGAGATATAGACGCCCGTGGTGTCGCTCTGGTACTTCACGTCGAGGCGGAACTTCTCCTTCTGCACCGTCGAGGCAAGGTAATAGACGTTCTTCATCATCAGGCGCCAGTTGCCCTGCGCGGGGTTGTTGCTCGTGTTCTTCAGGGCCTTGACAAAGAGGGCCTCGCCGACGTTGGTGCGGTCGCTGGAGAACTCACCCACCTGGTAGGTCACACCACCGTAGGTATATTCATAGGCGACAGCCAGCACTTGGTCGGCCTGCAGTCCGGCGCGCAGCGACACATAGCCCAGCGACGTATTGACCGTATATTCCGAACTGGACAAGAGGCGCGCACTCGAGAGTTTCTCAAAGTCGGTACCACCAACGAGTCCCATGCCCTCCAGCGCGCTGGAGGCTTGGTCGATGTCGCGGGCCTCGGGGTGGCCCTGTGCGATGGTCTGATACTCGCCGTTGGCTTGGTTGGAAGGCACAGCGCCCGAGCCTGGTCCCCAGAGGTCGGGACGGCTCACGCCGTTGTTCTCGCCCAGGTCGGTGAGGGCGACAATATTGCGGGTATTGGAGGTGGTTCCTGTCTTGTTAGTTACCCAGATCTCCACGCGGTTGATCTTCACGCCCGTGGCAAGGTTGGGGAGCGTGCGCATGCCCGCGTCGTAGTGGGCAAGGAAATAGTTGGAGAGGAAGAAATGGCGGTTCTCCTCGTAGTCAGCGACGTCGATCTCAAACGGGGTGAGCTGCTTGCCACCCTTGGAGGAGACGCTCTTGTTGGACGACTTCTTCTGCGAGAACACCGTCTGGAGCTTCAGGCGGCCAAACTGGAAGTCGGTGCGGATACCGAAGAGGCTGCTTGCGCCTTGTACGAGGGAATTGTTGGAGGGGAAGGAGATATTGCCAGCCTCAACGAGTCGCACCATCTCGTCCTCCTTGCCGTCATACTTGAGTTTGAGGTTCTGCGAGTCGAAGTCGAAGGTGGCGTCGGTGTTGTAGTTGAGGTTCATGTTGACCTTGTCGCCGACCTTGCCATTGACGTTGAGGTTGATCTTCTCGTCGAAGTCCATCGTCGTGGTCTTGCGGTTGCGGATGGGGAGCGACGGGTTGTCGATGTTCTTCAGCGTCGCACCAAACTTCAGTTCGGCGGTACCCTGTGTCTTGATACGTACGCCGCCAGGGCCGAAGATCTTCTCTGCTGGTCCGAGATCGAAGTGCATGTTGGTGAAGTCAAACTTCTCCTTGCCCTGCTGCTGGAGAATCTCCTTGTTCTTCTCGCGATAGAAGTCGGCCCAGCTCTGTCGCTCGCTCCACACCCTGTACTCGTCTGGAGTCATCATGATCGGCGTACCGACGTAGGTGCCACCGATCTTGTAGCCGACGACATAGCGGTCGATGGAGTCGTTGTACTCCACCGTCTGCTGCATATTCTCTGGCCTTTGCAGGTCGGTGGTGCCTAGCTGCAGGTCGTCGAAGGTGATGGGGGTGGTACGCTGTATCTTCCAGCGCGGATGGAGCAGCGAGTCGGGGATTTCCTCTTCGTCGATGATCACCTCGGGCAGGTCAGGCTTCTTCGTCTTCGTGGTGTCGGCGGGAAGGAGCGACGACCAGGCTGGTGCGCCGACGACAGCCGACGACAGCAGCAACCTGCCTGCGATGGCCGCCAGGCTCACCGCAAATAAGACACTCATTATGATGGCAGACCTTTTCCTCATATTGATCGGTACCCCGCTGCTGCCTTCTTCAAATTCAAAGTGGGAAGGCTCTGCGGGCTTGTCAGATGTCTATCTTGCTTGGAAAAATTGGGTATGTTCCTGATTTTCTTTTAATTCTCTTTCTCTTCTGCGCCCAAGGACGCTTGCCAGACTCTATTTGATGAGCTTCAGCGCCTGCTTGACGACTTGTTCCACGGGCAACGTTGGCTGCTCAGTAAGAATCGACTGGACGACCTTGGCCGACGGTGCGGGAGAGAACCCGAGCATCGTCAACGCGCTGACAGCCTCATCTCGGACGGTAGTATCGACCGCAGGAGTGCCTGGCTTGGAGACGGCATGGAGCTCGTCGGCTATGCCGCTGGCCACTATTTTGTCCTTCAGATCGACGATGATGCGCTGTGCCGTCCGCACACCAATGCCTTTCACGCTTTTCAGCATCCGCTCGTCGCCACCGGCGATGATGTTGCAGAGTTCCTTCGGCGTGATCGAAGAGAGGATCATCCGCGCCGTATTGGCTCCCACACCCGAGACGGTGATGAGCAGGCGATAAAGGGCGCGCTCCTGTACCGTGGCAAAGCCGTAGAGGGTGTAGCTGTCGTCGCGGCCTCCCGTGACGATTGCCTCGTGGACGTAGAGTTTCACCTCCCGCTTCCCCTGAAGAACGGTATAGGTGTTGAGGGAGATGCCGAGCGCATAACCGACACCCGCCGCCTCAATGACGGCCTGCGCCGGGGTGAGCGCAGCCAGCTCGCCTCGTATATATTCTATCATATCGTTGTTTGCAAACTTATTCTTATATTTAGCTAAACGCAGACGCCCCGCCTTTTATTGCCTCGCCTCTCCATTTTATTGCCCGCCTCTCCATATTTTTGCCCCACAGCCTGCTTCCGCCTCCGTTGCCTGGGCTGCAGGTTTGACCACAGGATGTCTCCTTGCGTCAGGAGCAGGCATCAAGATAATCTATTTCTACAAACAAACAGCCACGACTTGTTTAAAGAAACTTAAATAAACATCTGTCATTTCTGTATTTTACAACTTTTCATTATCTTTGCGACATATCCACAAATTTACAATCAAAAAGAGTGTTATGAACAATTTCGTAGCCAAAGATCTTGAAATAGCCAATGCGGACAGAACTTCCAACTGCTTAATTGGTATAACAGAAATAGTAGAAGGCATCTTACACCCTTCCCAAAGTTGGGTCGTACAACCCAAAGGCAACTATTTCTATGGCAAAAATGTTTGCTTTACTGGAACTTATAGCGATGACACTAGAAAGGGAGTGCTGCAGGAAAATAAAGAAGTTGGTGGTGTTCCTTCTGATTTTATAACAAAGAAGCCAGAGGTACTAATAGTTGGCCTGCAAGATTTTCATGTTGTTGGAGAAGCTGGAATGGCTAACAAACAGAAGAAATTAATCGATCTTATCTAAAGGGCAAAAACGAATTTCTTTGCAAATTTAAATCTTTAAACAGATATTAATATGTCAGATATGAAAAAATTACTATTTTTATTTGTAGGGTTTGTTGTTTTGGCATCATGTAATTCTCCTAAAACACAAAAAGTGTATATAACTTTCCCTGTTGAGCAATGGGTTATGGATTATGTAAAGAAACATCCAAACTGTATGAATAATGAAATTACCAAAAAGCAAACTAATTATGATTTAATCAAAGCCGTTGACGACTCAACGCATAAAAACTGGTTGGAAGGTATACCGGTTAAACTGAAAACTATCAATAAAGTTAATGACAAATATATAGCTTTATTCGGTTCGGACTATGCTTATGGATTAACTTACAAAGCACCATTATCTGATGTAAAATTTGATATAATCACAGAGGTTCCGGAATCTTTAGTTCCACAACTAAAAAAAGACGAAGTTTACACTTTAAAAGACGTACGAACAATTTACAGAACAAAAATAAGCTGGGAGGCTGATAATTTATTAGGCGCCGAAAACTCTTACGATATTTCTTATTCTTCATTTGACGTCAGTCTAGAACCAGACGAATATGAAACCACACCAGATTTTACGACTAATTGTTTGACGGCAAATTTAGGTGTTTATTACTGTGATGTGAAATTCATCAAAATTTTTACAGAACGAAAAAGTACAATAGTTTCTATTAAATAAGACAACTAAAGTTTCCTATCGCTACAAAACAAGGCTTTTGCGCATGGTCATACATGTAAGGAAATAGAGAGGAAAGTAGAAAGGAATTGGCAGCGGAGAAGAAACGCTGCGGCTCGCACAACTGCACACAGTCCGTACTCTGCACCTACTGCGACCTGACGGGACTGGACGAAGAAACCATCAAGCACGCGGGCAACTGTTTCGCGGCGGGCATGGGCAACGGAGAAGGCACCTGCGGATTTATCGTGGGCGCAGGCATCGTCTATGGACTGGCCGTGAGAGACCGGGCCAAGGCTGTGAAGGGCATGAGGCAGATCATGGAGAAGTTTCAGGAGCGCAACGGTGCCACTTGCCGTATGTTCGTCAACGGAACAGCTTATATTATTGGACGATGAAGGAAGTCCGTCCCTCTTTGCTCCTATAATGATAGCCACGCTTTCGACCTGTGCACAATTGGAGCGTGATAATATCTCATTCCGATTGCAGTCTGGAAGGAAGCAGTATATAGAGAAAGGTGGAAAACTCGGACGCAAGGTAGGCTCTGTAAAAACGGCAGAACAGATGAAAGCCGAATATAGGGAAGTTATTAGTTTGCTCCGCAAGGGGTATTCCATTCGGGATGTGGCAAAGTTGAGTGGTAAAGGGGTAAGTACCGTACAACGAGTGAAGCGATTACTAAAAGTACAATCAACGCAATAATACTATTGATTTTACGTTCTTTTCAAAAAAAGGATTGTGCAATAGCGACTTAAAGGCTAAAAACACTACCTTTGAATGCAATAATAAGTAACGTTTAAGGTCACAATTTGTGACCTTAAAAAAAATAGAAATATGGCAAACAACATAGATAAAAAAGAACCAGTCACAAATTGTGAGCAGTCCAAAATAGATATTATAAAATGCGATAACCATGAACTCGCAGGTAATATCGAACCTCTAATAAAAGTAATTAGAGGACAACAAGTTATGCTTGACCGTGACCTTGCCACACTTTATGGCGTTGAAACAAAGCGTCTTAATGAGCAAGTAAAACGTAATATTAAACGATTTCCAGAAGATTTCATGTTTCAATTGACCAAGGACGAATGTTTAAGGTCGCAAATTGCGACCTTAAACGAAGGACGCGGACAACATTTGAAATACATGCCTTACGTATTTACTGAAAACGGAGTCGCTATGCTTAGTAGTGTTTTACGTTCTCCTGACTTCGTCATTGCGTCACCCAAAAATCCTCATCAA
>ULRE01003930.1_pt1 | contig 12849 bp, 12 predicted proteins | sample 1955141 | NCBI WGS metagenome assembly ULRE01 (sample SAMEA4835674, study PRJEB28245) | human gut metagenome | biome: gut microbiome; material: fecal sample | place: Denmark | collected 2008
GAATGGCGAGTACTATATGGTGACATACGTCTATTATAGCGTAAACAAGAACAAGGGAAAGGAGTTCAACAGCAAGGACGCATACGTCTGTGAACATTTCATGCGCAACGAGTATGCCATCAGCAACAACAATCACATCATCCTAAGAGGACTGGAGAAAGTGAAACTCTCCGACGACAATATTGCGGAGGTGGTGTTTGAAGGAGAAAAGAAGACAACATGGGTAAACCTATATACCATGCAGGAATTTGACAAGCGTCCGCAAGTGGAACGTATGGGATTTATGGAACTGCTGAAGGTAGGTTACAACTACTATTTCTACAAGAACAAGAAACTCGCCGGCATACCGCTGCGCGATTGGGGATGTGCCGTGAACAATAGAATGTTCATGTTTATGGAACAATATGTGATATTGCAGGAAGAACCAGACAAAGTGTACTACGTGGAGGGCGAGTACAACAAAGGAAGACAATGGTATCTGAAGTTGCAGGACGTATGGGGAAAGAATCCACGAAAAATGAAAGAGATACCCTCAGCATATTTGCCGAGGAGATATTGATATGAAGGATATTCAGCTATACGACTATCAAAGAGAAATGAGTGAACGGATTGAGGCGGCTTTTCGGTCGTGTCAGTCCGTGATGGTGCAGATGCCGACAGGTACGGGAAAAACTATGCTCCTGACCGAAGTAGTGAAAAACGAAAAGGGGAAAGTGAAGAATCCATGTGTGTGGATTGTGGTACATCGGCGTGAATTGGTAGAACAGATAAGAGAAACGCTTGAAACCATGATGAATAGCTCCTCCACTTCTGGCACTACACCTTCCCTCTTATTGGATGATTCTCGCATAAAAGTAATGTCGATACAATGGCTGTCGAGACACTATCAAGAAATGGAGGAAATTCCATCATTGATAGTTATCGACGAGGCGCATCATGCCGTGGCGAAAACCTACAAGGAGGTGATGGATGCTTATCCTGAGGCAAAGAAACTGGGACTGACAGCCACGCCCTGCCGACTGACCAAACGAGGGTTCACCGATTTGTTTGACGTGCTGTTGCAGTCGTGGTCAGCAAAAAGTTTATTGCCGATGGGTGGCTATCGCTGTATGACTATATGTCCATCAGAGAGAACAGCGAGGACTGGCGCATGGTGAACTCGCTGAAGAAAAGAGGTGCCGACGGAGACTTCTCGCTGAGAGAGATGAGTGAGAAAATGAATGTGCAGCCAAGTATCGAGAGGCTTTGCGATACGGTGATAAGATATGCAGCAAACAAGAAAGGCATCACTTATGCCATAGACATAGCCCATGCGGAGCATATCGCAGAAGCGTACAGACAGCATGGCATAAATGCTGTGGCGATAAGCAGCAAGACACCGCTTGAAGAAAGAAAGGCAATCATTGAAAGGTTTAAGAAAACAAGTGTAGGAGATTATTATGGTAAGCCTTGTTGTGCCTCTCTGGGCTTTACTAAGCCATTAGGTGAAACATTGAGTGCAGACTCTAAGGCAGACGTGAGGGATAAGACATTGGAACAGACAGCCAACATACAAGTGATGGTGAACGTTGATTTGTTCGGAGAAGGCTTTGACTGTCCCGATGTAGAGTTTATCCAGTTGGCGAGACCCACACTGTCGTTGGCAAAGTTCCTGCAGCAAGTAGGACGTGGCATGCGTGTGTTTGAGGGCAAGAAGTATTGCTTGATATTAGACAATGTCGGGCTGTACCGTTTGTTTGGTCTACCGTCAGATGACAGAGACTGGCAAGCCATGTTTGAGGGACGTGTAGCAGGAAAAGGCATTCTGACAGAAGAAGTGGAAGGGCTGTATAACATAGCCTATTCTATTTGCAACGAACAAAAGAGAATCACTTCGGACGCACGAACAGAGCTAATTACCGTGATGACACATGAGGGGCAACGTATGGACTTGGAGGAAGCATACGGCTACGAGATAGTCAGCAACAAGGAAGGTCTGTCGGGTGTTGTGGATAAGGACGGCAAGGATGTGCTACCCTGTGAATATAATAGGGTAGAACTGAAAGCATACGGAATAGCCAAGCTGTATTCTCGACGGAAGATAGATAGAGAACGTCCATGGATGGACTTGCGTAATGGAGTAAGATTCTTCAAGCGACCAAGAATCGAGAAGCATGGTTTTTTAGAGTTTTCCACTACAGACGGGTTGCGCCTCTATCCGAGAGTAAAGACACGTCGGATGGACGAGAACTGTTTTGTCTTGCGGAATGTGTTGGACAATGGGACAGATGAAGGGCTGCGGTTCCGCAATTTCTTTGTGCAGCCATCAGAGCCAGACAGACTATATATGTTCAAGGAGAAAATCGATGAACTTTCGATTTGGGAAGACGAGCAAGGCAGTTTGGCTTGGCGCAAGGCTTGGGATACCATGTTGCATCCTATGACAGCTGAAGAATTAGCGGATAAAAGAAGCACATGGGAAGAAGAAGTCAAGCAGTTTGAAGAGGAGAAGAAACAATATATAAGGTTTTTCAGACCAGAAATAAAAATAGACCACATCGAAGGCAGAACACAGTTAGCTGACTATAAAGAACCTGCCAATCTGAGAGTCACCTGCGTCACGAAGAACAATTACCAAGTATACTATCGAAGACATTGGCTGGATAAATGGGAGTCATTAGGCAGTTATGCCAAGATATACCCCCAGGCATACGGTATAAGAATAGTGCAGAACAGAGAAGGCAAATACCTTGTACGCACAGAACTGTACAAACCAATGGAAAAGCCAGAACAGACGTATGAGTTTGCAGAGCTGCAGGACAACGCCCTGCTTCATTTTACGGAGCAAGGCAAGGAATACTGGGTATATTTGGAGAATATGACCTGCTTAACCCGTAAGCCAGAATTTGTCACCATTGGTTTCCTGGATTTCTTGAAGATTGGTGGAGTGTATATGAGACGTGGAAGAAACAATGGTGAAACTTACAGAAGAGCAGAGATAAGGATGTACGATGACATTTGCTTTCTGGGATCAAGAGAGGTATTCGTCAAGACGGCATATAGAAAATACCATTATTACATACAGCAACGGTCATTGGACGGCAAACATTTTGTGCTGAGTGATAGTATGAAACCAAAAGAATCGTCAACATGGTTTGATATGTACTATGACGGGAAGAATCCTCCGATAGTAGAAAGACGAAAGAAGGACTATGAAATATACGGAGTGAAGAAGTAGCTTCATAGAATGAGTATAGGCAAAGGCGGATGTGCAAGATGGAGAGTCTTGGGCATCCGCTTTTTTAGTTGTAGTCGGGATTGAAAAAAACGATAATGACCTGCTACACTACAGGGTTAGTTTTAGACAAAAACCTGAAAAACCCCGTATCTGTTTTCCGAGTCTTCGACTTGCTTTTCATTCAGCTAAAGCCTTACGAGAACGAGTTCTCGACTGCTTTATCTGAATGTAAAGCAGTGGCATGATGTGCCACTCGGAAAACAGATACGGCGATAAACAGAATAAAAACCGTTGGTGCTTACAAGACTGTGGACACCACTTGTAAAACAAACACATCGATAATAGAGAAAACCGTTGGGGATTGCAAAATTCCCAACGGTTTTCAATAGAAAATTCCCATAATTTTCAATTTACAGCATAATAATGATGAAAATGTCACCTCGATAATAACGCATAATAGAGTTGAAATCAATCTGAGGTACATAAGAAATCCCTAATACCAAAATCTTTTCTACCGATTTACACCCTAATACCAAAATTTTGAGCTATTTTGATTGGGTAATATAGTCTAATAACGCCTTGGCATCTATAGACTTACGCTTGTATTTTATGGACAAATGAAGATGGGGAGCTGTGGAGCAGCCAGTGGAACCAGTGATAGCGATTGGAGTACCTGCTTGGACAGGTTTACCTTGTGGAACGAGAATGTGTGAGAGATGGCAGTAGCTGATAGTATAGTTACCATGACGAAGAGTAATGAAATTGCCAGAACGTTTGTCATTGCCGATGCGTTCTACAATACCATCAAGTATGGCATAACAAGGTTCATAGTTGGCACGCAGGTCAATACCGTTATGAAACTTTCTCTTGGCAGTGAATGGATCATTGCGATAGCCATATGGTGACGTAATATAGATATTTTGAAGAGGAAACGAGATTTGTGAGCTTGCAGTAACAGGCTTATTTGTTGTAAAATCATTGGTAGCCGTCGAGTCAATGACTGATGGTAGCTTAATAGAAGAGGTATCACGAGAAAGTGGTGCCTCTTTTTTTGCATGTGGTGTTACGACCTTAACCTTGTAACGACGATTATGATTATCTACGGAGTAGAACTGAGCATGAACTGTTGTAAAAACAGAGAGTTCGACAGCAGTTATGAAGACCAATAAAAACTTTTTCATGTAGACAAAAGTAGTATTAGGAAAAGGAAAGGCAAAACTGCGAAGATTGAAGGAACGAAAATATAACATCAAATAAGAATCAAGTATGATTATTCATTGATTATCATACTTGAATTATAAATTAGCATAAATGTAAGCTTCAATAATGAGCGATATTCTTGTAATGGCCTCATTCCAATATAATTTTGCTGATGTGTGGCGTATGTTTGCGTTGAAGGCAAAAGACTGCACAGTTGAAAATCAATAAATACAATCAAATATGAAAGCAAGAATAGAAGAACATGAAGTGCCGTATGAGACACTTGCCAAGTACGGATTGACACGAGAAATGATTGAAGACCTGCCCATGCATGTATTGGAAGACATTGGTCAGGGAAGACGTTCGCCAGTACTACCCATACAGGTGGAGGATGAAAATGAGAATGTTATCAAGAGTCGAACACGTTTCGCTTTTGTACGCATGGAAGATGGTAAGGTAGACGTAATGTTCTATCCAGTACTGAGCCAAGCACCTTTGGCGCAATATGATCAGGAACAACAGAAGCAGTTGCTATCAGGAAAAGCCATCCTTGCAGATATGATGATTGACGGGAAACAGAGCAAAGCATTCGTGCAGTTGGATGCAGAGACCAACCAAGTGATGTATGCCCCCACACCAGTCATTGGTCGCAACCTGCAAGTACTGTCAGGAGAAATGCATCTGAGTTCAGCAGAAGTAAAAGTCATCCAGCATGGTGAACCGCTTACATTCGTAATGGACGAAGACCCTGTGACAGTTGGCATTGACCTGAATGAAAGCACAGGTATCAGACTATGCCAAGGTGATGACAGGAAATGGCAAGAGCAGACCAAAAGAGAATGGGATAAATACACATTCGGATGTTATGGCTGTTGGGTGATGGACGATGACGGTAATCTGGACTATGTCAGTGAGGATGATTATACGGAAGAGTTGTGGAATGAGTTGTCACGTAAGCGAGAGGGACATCTTGCGAGAGTGGGACATCATTAAAAAGATTGGGGCCATTTTAGGGTGGGCTTAGACAAAAAACGAAAAAACTCCGCATCTGTTTTCCGAGTCTTCGACTTGCTTTTCATCCATACAAAGCCTTACAAGAACTAGTTCTCGACTGCTTTATATGAATGTAAAGCTGTGGCACGATGTGCCACTCGGAAAACAAATGCAACGATAAACAGAATAAAAACCGTTGGGGGCTTGCGAAACTGATGATACAGCATAACATAAAAAACATTGACGCTCTTAAACTGTGAACACACTCGGAAAACAGATGCAGCGATAAACAGAATAAAAACCGTGGATGTTTGTAAACTGTGTATTGAGAATACATACGGTCGTAAACATAAAAAACGTTGGGGCTTGCAAAACTGTGGACACCACTCGGAAGACAGGTGCGGCGATAAACAGAAAAACATGCCTATGTGCAAAAACCGTTGGGGGCTTGTTAGGCATAAGCCTTACTGAGCCTATTTAAGCCGACTAAGCCGTGGCGGAGAATAGAAGGCAAATATGGAATAACAATAGAAAAATCAGAATACGAGAAGAATGGCAAAGAACAAATATTATCCAGAGGAAGTACTGGTAGAAAAAGTTCAGAAAGGAGAATATGGTTGGTTGGATTATGTCAACCATTACTCAGAGGAATGGCAGGAAGAATACACACAGTACTGCTTAAACAAGGGATTGTGCATCTGCGAGGATAGTGCGAGACAGTTTGTAGCATATAAAGACAAATTGTTGGAAGAAGCACTGGAGCGAGGGGATGCGTAGAAGTATCACTAAAAACACGAGAAAAGAATGGCGATAAGAAAACAATTGAATCCAAGGCAGATGGACATATCCCCAGAGTTGCGTGATCTGCTTATGCGCAATGGTATGCAAGCGCATATCATTGCCGATGGCAATGGGTATCAGTTGGCTGTGCAGGGACATGACAGTCCGTTGCTCACCTACAGACTCACCGAGAAGCAAATGCTTGCATTGACAGACTGGGGAACCAGCTATGCCAACAAGACAGCCTATAATACCTTCACGAGTGTTGTAGGCAATGACTTTTATCTGCCTAAAAACTTTGTACATGCCCGTAATGCCAACGGACGTGTAGCAATGGGACTACATGGGTATCGTGTAGGAATTGGTGAGTATGGACGAACAGGAGGGTATTGTATGCACCCTCCTCACTTTTTGGGATGGACACCGAGAATGCAGGATGGCTGGCATCTCCGAAGAGTTGGCGGTCAACTTTTCTATCCGCAAGCCCCAATGGTGTCAGAGCGTTGGGACAGAAGAATGAATCCAGGCGAACTGCAATCAGGCGGTTATGGGTTCTATTATAAGGGACAGGCGCAACAGCCAGTTGTAAGTCAAGATGTACTGCAAAATCTGCAAGCAGTGGTAACACCAGTGGTAAGCAGACCAAGAAGTAATGAACCAGCCAAACCCTACAAGGAGTTGATAACATCCCCTGTCTATTTCTCCAACGAGAAATGGCAGGAATGTCTTTCATCGCATGGTATCATCATTGATGAGCAGAGCAAAACGCTTACCATCCAGTCAAAAGCCACGAATGTAGATATGGTGTATGACTTGAAAGAAGACGAGTTGAAGGCGTTGACCAACAACTCCATCAAGCAAATGCCAATAGACAAACGATTGGACATACTGAACAATGTTATCAAAGATGACTTTGCAGACAAGGTTACCATGGATATGCTGAACAGCAAAGAGCGCATCAACATAGTATTGCGTCCAGAAGTGCAGCAAGAAATGGAGCAACGACAGCAACCAGTCGTTGAAGCCGGACAAGACGAAGAACTGACAGTGGAGAGAGAGCCACAGATTCATGGTGACGCATCGGTAAACGGACAAGACCTGAACCTATTGGACGAAAGTAAAGGTTGGTACCGAGAAGTAAAGAACGGACGTGAGGTGCAAGTGGACGAAATATATGTCGAAAAGATACAGAATACAGAAGCACCAGTTGCAGCAAACGAGCAAGCAAAAGAGCAGGGACAATCAGCAAAGCAACAAGAAAAGGGCGATGTGAAATACCGCATGACAGCCATTATCAACGGAGAATCCATCAGTCATGAAATAAGCCAGAAACAATATGACAAGTTTATGGCAGTGGATGACTATCACCGTATGAAGCTCTTTTCCAACATCTTTAAGGAAGTGGACATGAAGTCACGTCCTGAAGCCAGCACTGGATTGGGAACCAAAATCTTTGCAGCTTTGGCAGCAGGAGCCGTAGTGACATCAGAAGTAGCGCATGGAATGAGCCATCATCCCCATCCTGAAATCTATGTAGATTGCACGGAAGGAAGACATCCCCCACGTCCCTACTTCAAGCCCGGAGTAGACATGCCCAATGAGGTGGCAGCGAGAAATTTCGAAGCACAGATGAATCAGGAAATAACAGAAATACGACGAGGATATTAATGAACGGAGATTTGACATACAATGACTTCTTGCAGCGATTGCGCATACAAGACGTACTCGTGGATGCAGGTTATCATCTGAATAAACGAGATGGATTGCGCTATCCGTCGTATGTGCGGACAGACAGTGACGGAAGGCGTGTGCATGGGGATAAATTTCTGGTGACACCCAACGGTCAATGCTGTTTTCAGCCACCACGTCAGAAACTGTATAATGTAATCTCCTTCATCAAGGAACATCCAGAAAAATTTGACGAATATCGAGCAGGAATGTCCACGGACAGATTGGTAAACTTGGTATGCAACCGCTTGTTGAACAATCCAGTGCAAGAGCACTACAACCCGATATTGGCACCAAAAGCTGCAAGTAAGCCATTCTCATTAAGAGACTATGATTTGTTGAAGTTTGACACTGGAGATAGAAACACCCAAAAGCCATTCTATTTCTACTTCAAGCCAAGAGGTATAGACCTGTATACACAGTATGCCTTTAACAAGCACTTTGTTCTTGCGACCAAACACAGGAACGACGGACTGAAATATACCAATTTGGCTTTCCCGTTGACCAAACCGGGAGACAACACCATTGTCGGACTGGAAGAACGCGGTCGTCCAAGAATGGATGGAAGCAGCACATATAAGGGCAAGGCCGAGGGCAGCAATGGAAGTGAAGGTCTGTGGATAGCCAACTTGAAGAACGAACCTTTGGATCGTGTAGGTGGTGTCGGATGGTTTGAGAGTGCCTATGATGCAATGTCATTTTATCAGATACACCGTGAGGCAATAAAGCAAAATCCCGAGCTTTCACGTAAGGGCATATACGTATCTACGGGCGGTTCACCAACCAAAGGACAGATAAAAGGAATGTTGGAAGCCACACCGCAAGCTCAACATTATCTATGCTTTGATAACGATAAGGCAGGACGTGAATTTGTGGAGCTATTCAAACAAATAGCGAAAGAGCAAGGTATAAATCCAGACAACGTTAGAGTCATGCCAATCCCCATGTGGGCAAAAGATTGGAATGATGTGTTGTTGGACAAACCAAGTGAGGAGCATATCAAATCATTGGAAGGAGAATTTGAACCATTGGGAGTACCAGACGAAAGGAAACCAGGAGGAATGAGGAGGTAAAAATGAGAAGAATGATATTGGTGATAGGAATAGCTCTGGGAACAGCCATGAATGGAAAGGCACAGGTAACTGCATCAAATCCATTGGAATGGATGGCACTGGCAGAGGGTAATGAACTGTTGGAAAAGCAGATAGACAGTCAGATCAATGGTCAGAAGAAAACAGCCATATTACAGAATACCATTGCGGCCGAGTTCAATCAAATGCACAAATGGCAGAAACAATACAACAGCTATTTGAAAGACATCAGCGGTTACGCCTCCTCGTTGAAAACCTGTACCCATCTATATGATGACGGAGTGAGAATCTTCATCACTTTGGGCAAGTTGCGCAAAGCCATCAACAACAATCCGCAAGGCATTGTTGCGAGTATGTCAATGAATAACCTGTATATTGAGACAGCTACAGAATTGGTATCAGTCTTTACCTTGCTGAACGATGCCGTATCGCAAGGAGGTAACGAGAACATGCTAACAGGAGCAGACCGAAGCAAGACCCTTTGGGCTTTGAATGACAAACTTAGCAGTTTCAGTAAGAAACTCCATCAGTTGTATCTGAGCATACGCTACTATACATTCAATGACGTATGGAATAATGCTACGGCAGGAATGATAGACAGAAACAATGCAGATGTTGCAAGGCAAGCAATGGGACGATGGCGAAGAGCAGCACAAGTGGCAAGAGAATAAGAACACTTTGTTGGAATAAGCCTTATTGAGCCTTTTTAGGCAGACTGATTCATAGCGTGTAATTGGCTTTTTGTAGGTGAATGAGCCTTTCTATGCCTCTTTATGCCGACTAAGCCATTGATGAAAAATTTATGCAATGAACAGGATTGGACGGATAAGTAAGATGTAACTATTCAGCGATAGATGTTGTTGCTAATGACATCTTTAGGAGATAATGGGTATCATATTAAAGGAAATAGATAGAAAATGCGAACAAAAAGATAGTAAGCATATCATTTAACTCCAATCCTTTGTAGATACAATTAACCTAAAAGGCTGATTATCAATTGTATTTGACCGCTGAATAGTTACAGTAAGATAGGACAAATACAAAGTTGTACAAAAGAGCAATGGAATAAATGGGAGTTGTAAAATATATAGGAGCTGTGGTGATAGTGATGCTACTGAGCATTGACAAAACCTATGCCCAGTCAGACCCGACGTTGACGGGAATGATACTGATGTACACCAACAAGGCAGAGAAACAGTTGAAGAACCAAGAACAAGTGATGTTGATGATGACCACAGGGCATATTTGGACAAAGGAAGAAGTGAAGGCAACTACAGACTTGCATCGAGAGTTCAACAACTACCTTGACTCGTTTCGTTCGATTGTATGTTATGCAGCGCAGGTATACGGATTCTATCATGAGGTGACGCAGCTCACAAATAACATGGGTGGATTAATAAAACAACTGGATGCCCATCCGAGTAATGGATTGGCCGTAGCGTTATCCACCAAGCGCAATAAAATCTATCGTGAGTTGATACTGAACAGCGTAGAAATCGTAAATGACATACGAACAGTATGTCTGTCAAAGAATAAGATGACAGAGAAAGAACGTATGGAAGTAGTGTTTGGAATTCGTCCGAAATTGAAAGTGATGAACAAGAAACTACAACGACTGACAAAAGCAGTGAAGTACACAAGTATGGGTGATATATGGTTGGAGATAGACGAAGGATCAAAGCCACAAAAAGCCAACAAACAAGAAATCGTGAATGCTGCAAAAAGAAGATGGAAACAAGCCGGACGAAACGTGATGCCTTAGCAATAAGCTGAGCTAAGTATCTTTAAGCCTTTCTAAGTTGAGGATGAAGGTAGGCATAGTAAGTTTCGTAGGGAATTGTAAGGGTATTAATAGTAGGTCGGATAAGGCAGATATGAGGCCAAATAAATAATGAAATAACAAAAAACGATAGAATATGTCATTTTGGAGTAAACTATTAACAGTAGGTGGCAAGACATTGGGAGCCGCAAAGACTGGAGCGAAAGCCTCTGCAAAGTCTATAGGCAATTCTGTGATTCATCCGTCACAAACCCTGAACCACGCTGGCAAAGCGGTAAAGAAAGCTACAGTAGGAGGAGCTGTAGGATATGTCGGTTGGGAAAAACTCACCACAGACAAGAGTGTGACACGCATTGTAAGCGATGCCGTTATCGGAGAAGAAGCAACCAACGCCATTGCAGGAACAGCCAGCGATGTAAAGGAATTGAAAGACAAGGCAGGAGAAGCGGTAGACAGCATGAACAATGCCATGGGCGACATCAACAGCAAGTGGAGCGGCATGAGCAAGTTCTTCCGTAATATCTTTAATGGAAACGGACTGGATATGTTCGGCAGTTTCTTCAGTAACCTCGGCAAAGGCAAAGTGTCGGGATTGAGTCTGGCTGGACTGGTGGCAGCAGCTTATCTCATCTTTGGTCGTTTCGGATGGTTGGGCAAAATAGCAGGAACCATGCTCGGCATGATGTTGGTGGGCAATAATGCCAACCTCAATCATATGATGGGAAGTGGTAGCGCAGGAGAAAGGCGTAGTGCAGCAGTGGCTACTGCCGAAGACACACAAGTAAGAGGAATGAGAAGATAACAGAAAAAGTATGCAATATACAGAAGAAATGATATTACAGTCCAAGAGCGGATATTGTATGCCGTTTGAGGAGCAGCCTGGTAAAGAAGTGGCAATGACATTGGGATATGGAGAACAGACACATCCATCTACAGGAGAAAAGTTCTTTCATCACGGACTGGACTTTATGGTCAACCATTATCCTCTGTCCGCAGTGGCAAGTGGCACCGTATCGGGAGTTGGCAGTGACAGCATACACGGCATCTACCAAACGATACGATATGGTAAATACGAGGTGATCTACGGACATCTTGCCAATGTGTATGCCAACTTCGGAGACCCAGTAGTAGCAGGACAAACAGTAAGCCTGAGCAGCGACCGATTGCATATCAGTGTAAAATTCGACGGAGAGGAGCTGAATCCGCTGGAATTCCTGACCATGCTTTATGGCAATATTAAAGCATTGAAACATCAAGGAAGGATCGGGGCGATAGACATTGACGATTTTGACATGAACATCGCCACACAATATGACAACGACAGAGAAGAAATCGAGTCATTGATGCTGCGTTATCTGCCTTTATATATGGATGACCTACGGCATGGACAATACGCATTGTCGCCCCATCGGGAACAATCGCTACGTAATATTTTCTCGTTGGGAGTCATGAAACGCTACTTCTTTGAGGTTATGCCAAGCATGAGCAATCCGTTGGGTATCAGTCAGAGAAGTGTACCATTGGCATGTAAGGTACAGAATCTCCTAATTGGGGATTTTCTTGACTATTTGGCGTTGCGCCACAATGTGTTCCTATCCACATTGAATGAAGCATTAAAAAAAAAGTTCACAGCGACCTCCTGAGCAGTAGTGGAGTCGTCGATCCATTAATGAATTTGGAAGTGGACATTCAGAGCTTCGACATACCGAGGATAGTCAGCGTATACCCCGACCGCGCAGGAGTAAGATGGTGGACCAAAGCCTGGTTCAACAATCATGAGAACGGAGAGATTTCTGTGGAGATAGAACGTCAGCAAGCCATTCTGTTTATTCTTGACCGCATAGAGAAAGACGAGTGGCTAACTGAATATTTCCCAAAGCAGATGGAAGTATACCATCATGCGATAGAGCAGACCAAAGAGCAACTGTTGAACCAAACCATGTAAGTAACAAAGCAATGAGCATAAAGAACAGCAAACGATTTGCGGAGATAGAATATAGTCTGCAACATTACTTTGAAGGGCGCACCCGACAAACCCTGTGGAGTAGGCCGTGCAGATG
>ULRE01053829.1_pt1 | contig 12672 bp, 7 predicted proteins | sample 1955141 | NCBI WGS metagenome assembly ULRE01 (sample SAMEA4835674, study PRJEB28245) | human gut metagenome | biome: gut microbiome; material: fecal sample | place: Denmark | collected 2008
ACGGCAATGACGGAATCTCGCTCTCGTTACCGTCATACATAACAAACATCCCGGAGCCCGGAGCCATAAAATTATACCCGCTGGCGATGCTCGTGACCTGATTCTTCTCTCCGTAGGCCGAGACCATAGCCGAGCCGCTGAAGAGCAGATCCTTTTTTTCCTTGAAGCCGTTGCCGTCCTTGCCTGAAGCTGTCGTTCCTCCCGAGATTTTGGCGTTGCCGAACCATCCGCTCTTATATTCCTCCTTCAGCTCGACATCCATCACCTTCTCCTTATCCCCCTTGATGCCGGTGAACTCGGCGGACTCGGACTCCTTGTCGATGACCTTCACCTTGTCAACGATCCGGGCCGGAAGGTTGTCGAGAGTGGCCTTGTTGTCCCCAAGGAAAAACGTCCTGCCTCCGACCGTTATCTTGCTGACTTCCTTGCCGTTGACCTTGACGGTTCCATCCTCGCCGACCTCCACGCCTGGCATCTTCTTCAGCAGATCAGCAAGGTTGTCATTGGACATGACCCTGAAAGAAGACGCGTTATAGATAAGGGTATCACCCTTCATCTCCATCGGTGTCCCGACAGCCGAAACAGACGCCGCCTTCAGCACCTTGTCGTCCGGCTGCATAAGAATAGTCTTCGCGTCATAGTTGTCTCTGACATAAATCTTCCGATAGACAGGCCTATACCCAAGATATTCAACGCAAAGCAGATGCTCGCCTTTCGCCACTTTCTTCAACTCAGCCTTGCCGAGCGTGTCCGTCAGAGCGAAACTGGTGATGACAGTGTCCTTAGGATGCCTGAGATACGCCGAAGCGAACGCGATAGGCTCCCGCGTCAACGAGTCAAGGACCTGCGCCTTCACCGTGAAGGAAGTGCGTCCGAACATATCTTCTGATATGGCGATCTGCGCATCAAGCCTGGCTGTAAAAGACGCGGCGAAAAGCAAGGCGAGCGCGATGATTATTCTTTTCATCTAATTAAGCGGCAATAAAATAACCCTTTATTTTATGAATATGAACGCTTATTTGACGGGGATGCTGCGGCCCGGTTTTCCGAAACTCAATTTGGCGTCAACCTCGCGGATGTCGTCATCCGAGAACTTGATAGTCCATTTCGGCATCGTCATCAGTTCGAAAAGCGCGGCCTCGGTCATCGGAGCCGTGTAACGTATGCGGATGCATGGCTCCAGATCATCGTTAAGGGTGAGGTATGTTCCCAGAACCCCCTCATGGGAAGACAGATGGTTGCTGAGGAATGGCATCCCTCTCTTCACGATAGGCTTCTCGTAGTTGCGGTCAACGATCTCGTACCACCACTGGGCCGTGTCAAGATTGGTTTCACGGGCATATTCAGCGGCAAACTGGTCGAACATCATCCTTAGGTAGTCTGGAGTGGAGATCATGGTGCTTCCCTTCTCCAAACGGATGAACTTGAATCCGAGATCCATCGTCTTGACCCCGCCGCCGTGAACCGGCATCTCAAGGGTCTTCTTCTCGACAATATTCTTAAACCACGCCTCGTCCAGATCCTCGTCAGGCGCCATGTACACTTTGACGATGAGAGGGCACTCGTAGATGGACTCCAGACCGAATATCTTCTTTTCCGTGAGTCTCATCTGCATTCCAAGGTAGTTGAGATCGAGTTTGTCGAACATCTTTTCCGTCCTGATGGTCACGCACTTGAGCGAGTCGTACTGCTCCGGCTCCAGGCTGTTGACCCTGAACTTGGAAGGGACGAAGATCAGAGCCTCGACCTTCGCGGCGTCGATGGCGTTGGCGTCATAGGTGACCACGACCGCGTGGCTTCCGACGAATGTCCTGACTCCATGGACTCCCGCCACCTTCTCCATCCTGGCCTTGAAGGCCATCGAACTGCCGAAGCACTTGACCGACTTGAGGCCTTCCATCCTGACCGTCTCCAGTTTCATTCCCGGTTCTATCCCCCACTTCTCGTCGATTGTAGGCACCTCGAACTTTCCTCCGATGATGAACGCTATGGCGACAGCCACGACTGTCAGTACCGCAGGGATGTACTTGGCTGACTTGCAGCGCTTTCCTTCAACCTCCTTTCTTACGCCGACACTGAGGGCGCCAAGAGGGCAGGAGGCGACACACTCGCCGCAAAGGGTGCAGTCAACAGAATTGACCTTGCCTTCAAATGACGGGACATCAATATTATAAGGGCAGTTCTTCTGGCAGAGACGGCAGTTGCCGTTGCATTTGCCGTTGTCGATAACCACGCCGAGCAGCTGCGGCTTTGGCCTTCCGCAAAGGATCTCCAGCAGGTAGCCGAGCAGACACATGGCTCCAAGCAGCCAGACCCAAGGCAGCTGTAGTCCGAGAAGGCCAAGAATCCACCACACACCCACCAGCACGACCATCCACACCCAGAATTTGAGGGAGTTGCAGATCGCTCCGAGCGGGCAGATGTACTTGCACCAGAACCTGTCCACAAAAAGACCGGGAATCAGCACAAGCGCCAAAGCGGCGACGGACATCCAAAGCGTGATCTCACCCTTGAATCCCGTGGCCGTGGCGTAGTACGGGTCGAAATTCTTGCAGAAGAGCTCGCTTGCGGTCAATGTCATGTAGAAGGTGATGAACAGAAGCACATACTTCACGATCCTCAGCACCTTGTCGGCGACACTGCGCTCATTGATGTTGAAGGCGTTGAACCCGATGGCCTGCCTGAGTTTCTTCAGAAGATCCTCCACCGTTCCGACGGGACAGAGATAGCCGCAGAACAACTTGCCGAGAAGCACGACTGCCGCCGCGAGGACAACACCCATCGCGATCTGCATGCTTGTCATCGAGCAAGGCAATGAACCGTTGGCGAAATAGGTTCCCAATGCCTCCAGGCCGCCGAAAGGGCAGTATTTTTCCGGATCCGGAGCATTCATGTCAGTGAACACGAGCGAAGCGAGTCCGCTCAAGAAGAAAACCAGCAGCGCCAGCACTCCCCACTGGAGAAGGTACTTCGGCCAATTGGACTTGAAGGTAGATTTCTTTGCCATATCAATGTGTCATTTATCGTCACGGACATCGTACCTTTCGGCACTCATCTCTAATTTTGCGAATATACAATTAAAATCCTTCAAAACACACATTTCCGAAGCTAAATTATGGCAAATCAACAGAACGAACGCAAAACCGGACAATCGGGCGCGATCCTGCATCATATATTCGGGAATAATTTGGAATATCGACTTAATTTCCTACATTTGCCCGCTACATTTAATAACACTATTTTTAGATAGCTTATGTTCAAGATTCTTGAAAGAGTGATGCTGACTCCTAACATCTGCAAGATGGTGGTGTCGGCTCCAAGGATTGCCGAGGCCGCCAAACCTGGGCAGTTCCTGATTGTCCGCTCCGACGAAAAGGGCGAACGCATACCACTTACCATCAGTGACTACGACAGGGAGAACGGCACGGTGACCATCGTCACCCAGCTCATAGGAGCGTCATCGGCCGCGATCATCTCCAAGGCCGAAGGCGAGTTCTTCAGCGATGTCGTGGGACCTCTGGGCAACCCTTCCGCCTTCGTTGACAAGACGGATGAGGAGCTGAAAGGCCAAAGGTACATATTCATCGCCGGCGGTGTCGGCACCGCTCCGGTCTACCCTCAGGCTAAATGGCTGCACGAGAGAGGCATAGCGGTCGATGTCATCATCGGAGCGAAGACCAAGGATCTTCTTATCTACAAGGAAGAGCTGGCCTCCGCCTGTGACAACCTCTACCTTTGCACTGACGACGGTTCGGAAGGATTCCACGGAATGGTCACCGGCCTGCTTGAGAAACTGGTCAATGAGGGTAAGGAATATACCCAGGCAGTGTCAATCGGCCCTATGATCATGATGAAGTTCTGCACCCTGACCTGCAAGAAACTCGGCATCCCCGAGGACGTGAGCCTGAACATGCTGATGGTGGACGGCACGGGGATGTGCGGTGCATGCCGCGTGACCGTGGCCGGAAAAGTGAAGTTCGCATGCGTGGACGGTCCTGAGTTCAACGGCTATGACGTTGATTTCGACGAGGCCATGAGGCGTCTCGGACAGTACAGGTCCGAGGAGACGGAGGTTAAATCTAAAATGGGAATATAATGGCACAGAGAATACCAAGAGTACCGGTACGCGAGCAGGATCCGAAGGTACGCGCGCATAATTTCGAAGAGGTCTGCTACGGCTACAACCTTGAGGAAGCCACGACAGAGGCCACACGCTGTCTCCATTGCAAGAATCCCCGCTGTGTGCAGGCCTGCCCTGTCAGCGTGAAGATTCCTGAATTCATCGCCAAGGTGGCCGCAGGTGACATTGCCGGAGCCGCCGCCATCATCGCCGAGGACTCCTCCCTTCCGGCCGTCTGCGGACGTGTCTGCCCGCAAGAGAGTCAGTGCGAGGGCAGCTGCATCCTCGGTGTCAAGGGTGAGCCGGTGGCCATCGGAAAGCTGGAAAGGTTTGTGGCTGACTACTCTGCCACGACCGGCGCCAATCCTGTCGAGGCGCCAGCCGCTCCGACCCCTGGCCGCGCGAAGGTTGCCATCATCGGTTCCGGTCCTGCAGGCCTGGCCTGCGCCTCCGACCTCGCCAAGAAAGGCTACGATGTCACGATCTTCGAAGCCCTCCACAAGGCCGGCGGTGTGTTGGAATATGGCATCCCGGAGTTCAGGCTTCCCAAGGACACCGTCCTCAAGCGCGAGATCGACGCTGTCAAGGCGCTCGGAGTCAAAATAGAGACCGATGTGATTGTCGGAAGGACGGTCACCATCGACCAGCTGATGGACAAGGAAGGCTTCAAGGCTGTGTTTGTCGGCACGGGAGCCGGTCTGCCGAAATTCATGGGCATTCCTGGCGAGAATCTCAACGGGGTTTTCTCCGCCAATGAGTTCCTGACGAGAAACAACCTTATGAAGGCTTTCCGCGAGGACTACCTGACCCCGATTCACGCTGGCAGAAAATGCTGCGTTGTCGGCGGAGGTAACGTGGCGATGGATGCCGCAAGGACAGCCTTGAGGCTTGGCGCCGACACGACGATTGTCTATCGTCGTACCGAGAACGAGCTTCCTGCAAGAAAGGAGGAGGTTCATCACGCCAAGGAGGAGGGCATCGACTTCCAGATGCTTACCAACCCGGTAGAGATCCTCGGTGACGAGAAAGGCTGGGTAAGGGCGATCAAGTGCATAAGAATGGAGCTTGGCGAGCCTGACGCGAGCGGTCGCCGCTCCCCTGTCCCGATTCCGGAATCCGAGTTCGAGATTCCGACCGAGACTGTGATCATGGCCTTGGGTACCGCTCCTAACCCTCTGATCGTGAACACGACCAAAGGCCTTCAGGCCACACGTCGCGGCGGACTCGAGGCTGACGCCGAAGGCCGCACGACCAGAGAGGGCATATTCGCCGGCGGTGATGCCGTCACCGGAGCCGCCACCGTAATCCTCGCGATGGGTGCGGGGCGCAAGGCAGCGGCGGCGATTGATGAATATCTCAGTTCCAAGTAACTGAGATATACTTCACCCCCAGTCCCTACGGGACAGCCCCGGTGGGGCACGGGGAAAGGATTCCCCGAATCCCCTTCGGTCGCTACGCGCTTCGCGCACGATTCATCCAACCCCCAGTCCCTACGGGACAGCCCCGGTGGGGCACGGGGAAAGGATTCCCCGAATCCCCTTCGGTCGCTACGCGCTTGCGCACGATTCATCCAACCCCCAGTCCCTACGGGACAGCCCCGGTGGGGCACGGGGAAAGGATTCCCCGAATCCCCTTCGGTCGCTACGCTCCAAATACCTATATTCTTAAGTAATCATATTCTTAGGAATTAGAATAGGGACCAACTGCAATAATCCCCTTCGGGTGATCCTCCCCGCTAAAGCGGGTTCCCTCCATCTTCGGGAGCCAAAGTCACCCAAAGGGGATTATTATCAGTTAAACTTACATATTCATTAATTATCCGCAGCCAATATATTGACGGCCACCATCTCACAATTTCACATATTCAGAAATAATTGCTAAATTCGCACTCGGATTGTCTGAAAGACTTTATGTTGAGGAAATTGTCCATAGTGCCGATCTTACTGGCGATGATGATGATGACGCTGGCGACTGTGCTGCCGCATCATCACCATCAGACAATGATCTGCATTGTGGAGGAAGTCTGCGGGATGGACGGGTGCTGCGATGACGAGCACACGCACCATTCGGACACCAACCACAACCAGGACGAAAGCCACTGCGTGGCGCACAAGCAGTACTGCCCGTCGGAAAGGCTGCACATTGACAATCAAGATTTTGGCATTGACGCCGGCGACATGTTCCCGATCCTTGCCATTCTCTCCAACCTACTGACCATCACCTCCGAAAGCACCGCTTATGAATATGCTTCCGGGGATCTCATACCATCTATCGCACCGCCATTGGTCTCTTCAATGGCTCCCAACGCCCCGCCCGTCGCTGCGTAACATTCAGTCCACCATCTTGGTTCCGCATCAAGTGCGATAAGCGCAAATTACTGAATGTTAACCGGTTGCAAATCCCTGCCCGGCTAAATCGGAGGGCAGGACTTACGAATATACTGATTATCAACACAGTACGGGAAACAGCCATTTTTACGGAATGACCATCCGTGCGATGTGATAAGCGTCAAACGGAGGCAATAATGCTAATTAACAGGTCGGGACGCGTACAATGAATAGAGAGAGGCGGAATCAGCCTATTCAATAATTTTAGGATATTTATAACTCAAATATTCACTTAAAAACATATATTCACTTAAAATGAAGAAAACGATAATAACGTTGATGGCATTCTGCGCTATTTTGGCAGGGTGCGGTAACCATTCAAATCACGGGGATCACAATCACGATCACGAGGCTGAGGCTCACGAGGAGCACGAGCACGGGCATAACCATAGTGGCGAGGCCTGCAAGGGGCATAACCACGAACACGAACACAGCCACGGTGAGGCTGACGGGCACGAGGACGGTCACGGGCACGATGGCGAGATCGAGGTGAGCCTTGAGCGCCAGAAAACATTCGGAATCACGACCGACACTGTAGCCGTGGGTGATTTCAATGAGGTGATCCACACAAGCGGACAGATTCTATCCGCTATGGGAGACGAGATGACCGTAGTGGCGAAAAGTTCCGGAGTCGTCAGCTTCGGGAAACTGGCAGAGGGCTCGGCCGTAGGTAAAGGCTCGCTGATCGCGACAATCTCATCCAAGGAACTCGGTGGCGGAGACCAGCTTGCTAAGGTAAAAGCCACATACGAGGCAGCGAAGAAAGAATATGAACGAGACATTCAACTGAGCAAGGACAACATTGTCAGCGAAAGCCATTTGGATCAAAGCAAACTGGCATACGAACAGGCCAAGGCAGAGTACGATGCGCTGGCTTCCGGCACATCCAAGGATGGTAACGTCAGCGTCACTTCCCCGCTTGGCGGATTCATCAAGAAACTCAACGTCAACCAGGGTGACTATGTCGAGACCGGAACCCCGATCGCGGTTGTCAGCCAGAACAGAAGGTTGAGGCTCCGCGCCGATGTCTCCGAGAAATACTACGGACTCATCAGCGGAATCAAGGACGCCAACTTCTCAACATCCTACAGCGACGAGACCTACAATCTGAAGGCTTTGAACGGCCGGTTGGTCGGCTACGGAAAGGCCTCTGACGGAGACTATTATATTCCTGTGACATTCGAGTTCGACAACAAGGGAGACCTTATTGCGGGATCCTATGTGAATGTCTATCTGAAATCATCCTCGTCCTCAAGGGCCATAAGCGTTCCGTTCGGAGCGGTGGTCGAGGATCAGGGAGTTTACTACGTTTTCGTGCAGAATGACGAGACCGGCTTCCTCAAACGCGAGGTCAAACTCGGACAGTCTGACGGGCAGAGAGTCCTGATAAAGAGCGGATTGAACGAAGGCGATATTGTTGTGGCCACAGGTGCCATCCAGGTGAAACTCGCTTCCGTAACAGCCGTTCCGGCAGGTCACACACACAGTCATTAGGCCTATGGAACAGCTCAAACACGAAAACGGACTGTTGAACGGAATCATCCGGTTCTCTCTCAACAACCGAATGGTGATCCTTGTGATCGCCGCACTCTGCCTCGTAGCGGGGATATATTCAACAATGCACACTGAAGTCGATGTGTTCCCGGATCTGAACGCGCCGACTGTGGTCGTGATGACGGAAGCAGAAGGGATGGCTCCGGAAGAGGTCGAAAGACTCGTCACTTTCCCTATCGAGACCGCCGTCAACGGTGCGACAAACGTGCGCCGCGTACGCTCGTCATCCGCAACCGGATTCTCTATCGTCAACATCGAATTCGACTGGGGAACAGACATTTACAAAGCCCGCCAGATCGTCTCCGAGAAAATAGCGATGGTCGGTGCTGACCTTCCAGAGAATGTCGGCAACCCGACTCTCGGACCTCAGGCCTCAATCCTCGGCGAGCTGATGATCATCGGCCTGACCGCCGACACGACCTCTATGCAGGACCTTCGCACGATCGCCGACTGGACGATCAGGCCAAGACTCCTCTCGACCGGCGGCGTTGCCCAAGTCGCGGTGATGGGCGGAGACATCAAGGAATATCAGATCCTGATGGACCCAGGCAAGATGCGCCGTCACGGAGTCTCGATGGACGAGGTCATCTACGCCGTCAAAGGAATGAACCAGAACGCCTCCGGCGGCACTCTCTATGAATATGGCAATGAATATATCGTCCGTGGCCTCCTGTCCACCAACGACATAGACGAACTGAAAAAGGCTGTGGTGAAGACCTCGGAAAACGGTTTGCCGATCACATTGGACGCAATCGCTGACGTGCGTATCGGCCCCAAGACTCCGGTTCTCGGCGTGGCCTCCAACGACGGCAAGCCTGCCGTGCTGCTGACCGTGACCAAACAGCCGAACACCAACACTTTGGCTCTCACCGGAAGGCTTGACAACGCACTTGACGAGCTCAAGGCGAACCTCCCGGCTGACGTTAAGATCAACTCACAGATTTTCCGCCAGTCCAGGTTCATCGACAGTTCGATCGACAACGTGAAGAAGTCCTTGATCGAGGGTGCGATATTCGTGATAATCGTGCTGTTCATATTCCTGATGAACTGGCGCACCACCATCATCTCCCTCATCTCAATCCCGCTTTCCATCGTCTTCTCTTTGCTGGCGATCCGTTGGATGGGACTGACGATCAACACGATGAGCCTCGGAGGAATCGCCATCGCCATAGGTTCGCTTGTGGACGACTCGATTGTGGACGTGGAGAATGTGTTCAAGCGATTGCGGCAGAACCGAGAAAAACCTGAAAATGAGCGGGAGAGCGTAATCAAAGTTGTTTACGAGGCCTCGAAAGAGGTCCGTATGCCGATGCTTAACTCAACGCTCATCATCATCGCCAGCTTCCTGCCTCTGTTCTTCCTCTCCGGAATGGAGGGAAGGATGCTCAAACCGCTGGGAATCACGTTCATCATCTCGTTGATGGCATCGACACTCGTGGCTTTGACCGTCACACCTGTCCTTAGCTCATTCCTTCTCGGCTCACACAACAGCGACAAGACCGGCAAGGAACCGACTCTGGTACGCTGGCTCAAGAAGTACTATGAAAAGGCCCTCAACTGGTCTGTAGGACACAAAAAGAGTTTACTCTTCGGCGTCGGAGCGCTGCTTGCGGCTGCTGTGGTGATGTTCTTCACCCTCGGCGGAAGCTTCCTCCCGGCCTTCAACGAAGGCTCGTTCACAATCTCCATCAGCACTGTTCCTGGAATATCCTTGGAGGAGTCTGACCGTATGGGCCGCACGGCGGAGGAGCTCCTGCTCAGCATCCCGGAGATCAAGACCGTGGGTCGTAAGACAGGCCGGGCGGAACTCGATGAACACGCATTCGGAGTGAACAGCTCTGAGTTTGAATGCCCGTTCGAGCTTGGTAAGAAAACCAGAAAGCAGTTGACCGAAGAGGTACGTCAGAAATTAGCCGTGCTTCCTGGAGTGAACATTGAGATCGGAGGTCCTATCTCTCACAGAATCGATGCGATGCTCTCTGGAACAAAGGCCAACATCGCCATCAAGCTGTTCGGTTCCGACCTCAACAAGATGTACGAGATCGGACAGAAGATCAAGAACTCGATCTCAGGCGTGGAGGGCATCGCCGACATCAATGTCGAGCAGCAGGTCGAAAGGCCGGAGCTGAACATTACCCCGAAACGCGAGATGCTCGCCCGCTACGGAATATCCCTGCCGGAGTTCGCCGAAGTAGTGAGGGTGATGATGGAAGGCGAAGTCGTTTCGACAGTCTATGAGGGCAACCGCTCGTTCGACCTCACGTTGAAAGTCAATGATGACGCACGCTCAAGCATCGAGAGGATTTCCGATCTGACCATAGACACCGGTGACGGCAAGAAGGTTCCACTGTCCTATGTGGCCGACATCAAGTCATCAGCCGGACCGAACACTATCAACCGCGAGAACGTCAGCCGTAAGCTGGTCGTTTCCTGCAACGCCACCGGTGGAGAACTCGCCAAGGCCGTCGGAGCCATCCGAGAGAAGATAGCCGAGAACATCGAACTCCCTGAAGGTTACCATATTGAATACGGTGGACAGTTCGAGAGCGAGGAAAGGGCATCCAAGACCATCGCCCTCGTGAGCATATTCAGTATATTCATCATCTTTATGCTTCTGTACGGCGAGTTCAAGAACATCTCGCAGTCGCTCGTCGTGCTGCTGAATCTGCCGCTGGCGCTCATCGGAGGCGTGTTCGCCATATTCTTCACCGACGGAATCCTGAGCATTCCGGCCATCATCGGATTCATCTCGCTGTTCGGCATCGCGACCCGCAACGGTATGCTCCTGATCGACCGCTACAATGTGCTCGCATCGGAGGGGCATTCGCGCGAGGAGGCTGTGATGATCGGCTCGCTGGACAGGCTGAACCCGATTCTTATGACCGCCATCACTTCCGCGCTGGCACTGCTTCCGCTCGCGCTTGGCGGCGACCTGCCCGGCAACGAGATCCAGTCCCCTATGGCTAAGGTGATCCTCGGCGGACTATTCTCCTCCACCCTGCTGAACGGGTTCGTCGTGCCGGTGATCTATCTCATCAACTCCAAGTCCAAGAAACATGGCTGATGAAAAATCATCGTCACACACTCAATTGGTCGATGAACCCATCGAGGCGAGCCAACCGAAACAACAAGAATTACAGTAATATTTTAATATGAAACACCGTAATATTAATAAGTTATTATTAACTATTTATATCTGTGCAGGAAGCACCTTTGCGGTCTACGCACAGACCTCCACAGAAGCCGTCCTCCGGCAAATAGAGACAAACAATCCGCAGTTGAAAGCCGCAGCCGCTGAAGTGGAAGCCGAGAAACTGGCCAACCGTGCAGACGCATTGCTGGAGAACCCGGAGTTCGAGTTCAACTACCTGTGGGGAGCCGACGGCATCGGCAACAGACGTGACTTCCGCGTTACCCAAGCGTTCGATGCAGCCACTCTGACCGGTATGAAATCCAGACAAGTAGCCGGACAGAACGAACTTGCCACACTGCAATACAAAGCCGAGAGGCTTAACGTGCTACTCGAAGCCAAGCAAGCCTGCATCGATCTCATCTACTACAACGCCCTTAAAGCCGAACTGGACACTCATCTGGCACAGGCACAGACTCTCGTGTCGTCTTTTGAGAAAAGGCTGGAAGCCGGTGGAGCCAATGTCCTCGACCTCAACAAGGCCAAGGTGCATCTGACAAGCGTACGTGGCCAGATCTCACAAGTAGAAGTTGAGCGTCAGACCCTGCTGGCGAAACTGAAGAGCCTCAACGGTGGGAACGACATCGCTCTTGAAGATTCCGCCTACGGCCTTTCAGACAACTTGCCATCCGATTTCGATTCGTGGTACGAGTCGGCGTCGCAGAAAAATCCAGTCCTGCAATATGTCCGTCAGGAGGTTACTGTAGGCAAAAAGCAGTTGTCCATCGACAAGACTGCCTGGGTACCTGAACTGACCGTCGGCTATATGAGCGAGCTCACGACATCAGACAAGTTTCGAGGCGTGACAGTGGGTGTGAATATTCCTCTGTGGAGCAACGCCAACAAAGTGAAGCAGTCCCGCGCGAAGATCGCCGCCGCAGAATCCCGCAAGGCTGCCGCAGAGCAGCAGTTCTATTTCGACCTTCTGGTCCAGTACAACCGCGCCGCCAGCCTCAAGGAGAACTCCGAACTGATGCGCGCCTCCCTAAGCGAGACCGACAGCCGTGACTACCTGCTGACAGCCCAGTCCCGAGGCGAGATCTCGATGATTGAATATCTCGTCGAGACCGACCAGTACTATGAAGCCCTGGAGCAGACCCTTTCAGCCGAGCGTGACTATCACCAGGCACTCGCCCAGCTGAACGCTGTGGAGCTTTAGCCTGTTTTAGCCGATGCACAGCCACGAACTTGGCACATCGACATCTGACGTTGCGCGGCTGCTCGAATTCTTCTCGTGGCACCTAACCAACTAATAATGAGCATCAAAAGGTATCTCGTGGTCCAATTTTATGAACCACGAGATATTTCATTATATTGACAATCAAGGCATTATCTGCCACGCCAACGAAGCAAGTTGCCGTGGCACTCAACCGATTGAATATTATTGCTGTCCGCTAAAAGTTAGCGAGCAACGAGATATC
>ULRE01007602.1_pt1 | contig 12637 bp, 9 predicted proteins | sample 1955141 | NCBI WGS metagenome assembly ULRE01 (sample SAMEA4835674, study PRJEB28245) | human gut metagenome | biome: gut microbiome; material: fecal sample | place: Denmark | collected 2008
TGTGGAGGGCCATGTCGGGTCGGTGCGTCCCAGCAGGGTCTTGTTGACTTCCTCTGGGAGTTCAACGGTGTAGCCCTCGATTATCTGTATCGTCGGACCGAGGTGCTTTATGTAGTTCACGCGGGCGAATGTGCAGGGCATAACTCCCTGTGTGGAATAACTGGAGGAGAAACCGCCGCCGCGGAAGTAGCCGAGATTTGCGCAGGGCCATGTGGTGGCTTTAAGGCAGGCGTCGATGTCCTTGTCGGTCATGTCCCACCAGGGCTTCATCACGCTCTCGCCTTTCTCATCCTTGACGGCGCCGGTGCCGTCAAGCGCAGCCGCACCGGAGTTTATCAGGTGGATAAATCCCTTTTCGGCTTTTCCGTCGGGGGTCCAGCCGGTCACGCGCTTTACGGAGTCGGGGGACCAGTAGGTGCGCACGTCAGCGAAAACCGCAGCGCGTCCCGTCAGCATGTGCAGGAACATCAGCGTCGTGCCGTTGAGCGTGTCGTTTTCAGTCGCAAAGGGGATAGGCTCCCGGGCGCCGTTCCAGTCGAACGTTGTGTTGAGTATCGCTTCGGTGAAGTCAGCGTTGGGCATGAAGTCGGTCCACATTCTCTGCCCCTGGAAGCCGCCAAGTATCGCGTTCCTGCCCTTTGCTTCCTCAAGCCAGCCCATCTCTGCAAGCTTTGGGTTCCCCTTGAGGATATCGCGGATTATGCAGGTCATTTTTGCGATGAATTCCCAGTTCTCCTCCTTTTCCTTTGCGGAGAGGACGGGGCGCATGTAGGTCATGCCCGGTGTGGGGTTGATGTCAACGCCCTCGGGGCACTTTTCCTTTATCCACGCGAGAGCCTTTTTGTATTCAGCCTCGTCGTAGATACCAAGCTTTTCGCGACGGATTATCTCAGTCATATCTACCCATTCGGGGTGAATGCCGAGGTAGTCCCGGAAGAAATCCTCGTTGCAGTAAGCGCCTGCAATACCCATCGCCTGTGAACCGATGTTGACATAGCTCTTGTTCTTCATATCTCCGACAGCGGCTGCACAGCGTGCAAAGCGGAGTATCTTTTCCTCCACGTCAGCGGGGATAACTGCGTCGTCGGCGTCCTTGACGTCGTGGCCGTAAATCGAGAAGCAGGGCATGCCTATCTGCGCATACGCGGAATTAGCGGCGGCAAGGAACACCGCACCGGGGCGCTCGGTTCCGTTGAAGCCCCATACCGCCTTGATGGTGTTCGGGTTTTCATCTATCACCTGAGTTACGTAGCACCAGCAGGGGGTAACAGTCAGGGTGGCTACAATGTTTTCGGTCGCGAATTTGTCGGCGCATGCGGCGCTCTCTGCGATACCGCCGATGGTGGTGTCGGCTATGACGCATTCCATTGGCTCTCCGCTGGCGTGGCGCACCTTTGATGAGATGAGCTCTGCCGCCGCTTTTGCCATGTTCATGGTCTGCACTTCAAGGCTCTCGCGGATACCAAACTGTCTGCCGTCGATGACGGGTCGAATTCCGATTTTTGATAACATAGGGTACTTCCTTTCAGATATATTACTTTGATCTCACCGTTTGGGGGTAAAATCGTTTACATTCCGCTGTATACAATTATACCAAATTTCCTTCCGGAATTCAATAGTTTTTGGAGATTTTAATAAACAAGAACAGGGCAAAATAATCTGCCCTGTTTGAAGTATTATGCCAGATGAAGAACCTGCAGAAGCAGCAGCCAACTCAGCCCGTAGTAGGTGACTACCGCCACGAGGTCGTTGACCGTAGTGATGAGCGGACCGGAAGCCACAGCCGGGTCTATCTTTATCTTCTTGAAGAACAGCGGGATAAGCGTGCCGACGCCGCTGGAGATAAGCATAGCCAGCATAAGCGCCGCGCCTATGCACGCGGAAACCGCGAACGAGAACCCCGCGTCATACCCCTTGAACAGCATGATGTAAAGTCCCACGAAAGCGACGGAGAGAACGCCCAGTATCAGCCCGCTGAAAAGCCCGACGCGCATTTCCTTTGCGACCAGCTTCAGCTTCTTGCCTATGGTGAGTTCCTCGTCCATAAGCACGCGGATAGTCACCGCAAGGGACTGTGTGCCGACGTTCCCTGCCATGTCGAGTATCAGCGACTGGAACGCCATTATCAGCGTCAGCTGCGAAACCACCTTTTCAAACGCTCCCACCACGCTGGAAACCAGCATTCCCAGCACCAGGAGTATCAGCAGCCACGGCATGCGCTTTTTAAGGCTTGCGAAAAGCGGCTCGTTGAGGTCCTCTTCTGCGGAAAGACCACCCAGCTTTGCGTAGTCCTCGCCCATTTCGTCGTCTACTGCTTCCAGCAGGTTTTCGAGGGTGATCACGCCCAGAATGCGATTGTCGTTATCCAGCACCGGCACGCTGCTTTCGGAGTAGCTTTTCAGCCTTTCGATGCAGCTGTCTACCTCCTCGCTGCCGTAAACGTACGGGAACGCCATCTGTATCAGCGGCTTTATTGCGGAGTGCTTCTCCGCTATGAGAAGCTCCCGCAGACCTACCGCGCCGCAGAAGCAACCGTCTGCCGCGGTGACGAACACCGTCTGGATATTGTCGTTTTCCCGCGCCTGGTTCATCAGCGCGCGGGTCGCCTCTGCAGCGGTCATTTCAGAATTGATGGAGATGTAGTTTGTGCTCATTCTGCTGCCTATCTCGTCCTCGTCAAATGATACGATAAGCTCCAGCTTTCTTCTGAAATCGCCGTCCAGCAGGTCAACGACCTGGTTCCGCATTCCTTTCGGGAATTCACGCAGCACGTCTGCAGCTGCGTCGGTTTCCATTTTGCCTATCAGCAGAACGGTTTTGCGCAGGTCGGTTTCGCGGAGGTATTCCGCAGCGTTTTCCGGCTCGATGTATTCGAACACGTCCGCGAGGGAGTCCGGCTCCAGCGTGCGGAAAAGCTTTGTGCGCTCGGCGGGGGTGAGAAGCTCCGCTGCCTTTGCGATATCTCCTGCGTGGAATTCCTCCAGCCGCACCTGCAGCGCCTTGGGTGAGAGATCTCCCCTGATGAGTTCCGCGATATCTGTTGCATGGTCCCTGATGATGATCTCGTTGTTTGCCATAATAGTACCCTTACCTTTCGATCAAATTTTGCTGCATCTGACAGAAAGTGACCCGGGCACAGTATGCGCCGAATTAAGCTATATTATAACGGCGGGCAGAGCCGACCGTATTTTTCCGGGCGCGATACTGTGTACTTTGCCCGTGACTGTCACCGTTTTTCAACTCTGCTCACCTCTCTTTATGGTATTTTTGCAACATGATAATTATAGCACCATAATTAATTGTTTGTCAACCTGCGCTGCAAATTTTTCACGTTATTTTCAGAAACGTTCTACAGCTTGTGCTGCATGAAATTCCCGTTTTTAACGAACCCGAAATCCGTATAAAGCAGCACGCCCATATCCGAAGCGGTTATCTGCACGGTGCCGCAGCCGTAATTGCGGGCTTCTTCAACGACAAGCGAAAGCAGCTTTCTGGCAATTCCGCGCCTGCGGTATTGCGGGTCGGTGAACATACTCGACAGAAGCCCCTTTTTTCCGCTGGGACAGCCGAAATAAGGCGGCTTTTCGACAAACGACATTCCGGAGGTGCCCACTATCTTTCCGCCGTCCACTGCCAGCCAGGACACAAACGTCCCGTCTGCCATGTGCCGGGTGTAATGATCAAGGAGCGCCGGGCGCAGGTCGGTTTCGTCTTTTGCGCCCTCCTCGCGGAGCTGATTTATGCGCATGCTGATGAATATGTCAAGGTCATCTGGTGTAAGTCTGCGGTATTCCATACTGCTCTCCTGATACATATGGTATTTTACGTTATATATTATACTTTAGGTAATCTGTACTTGAAAGCCGCTTATATAACAACCAGTATATTGCTCGTGTAAAATAACTTATAAGCAAATATACAAAATCACGCTGATATACCAAAAGTAATACCAGCGTGAAGTTATTCAGTTGGTCAATAAATCAGAGCTTCTCGATCCAGCCCATGTCGTCCGGGATCTTGCCGTACTGCATGCCGGTCATGGTGTCGTAAAGCTTCTGGGTAACAGGGCCTATCTTGCCGCCGCCGATCTCCATGACCTTATCGCCCCACTTGAGGTGGCCGACAGGGGAAACAACAGCCGCGGTACCGGTGCCGAATACCTCGTCAAGCTGGCCTGCGTCGTAAGCGTCGGCAACTTCCTGAATGGTGATGCGGCGCTCGGAAACCTTCATGCCCCACTTTCTGCAGAGTTCCAGCGCGGACTTTCTGGTGATACCGGAAAGTATGCTGCCCTGCAGGGACGGAGTAACTACCTCGCCGTCGATAACGAACATGATGTTCATTGCGCCGACTTCCTCTATGTACTTGCGCTCAACGCCGTCGAGCCACAGTACCTGGGAGTAGTTCTGCTTGTGAGCCTCGTCCTGACCTGCCAGGGAAGCTGCGTAGTTACCACCGGTCTTGGTGAAGCCCATACCGCCTCTTACGGCGCGGACGTAGTTGGTCTCAACGTAGATGTTTACGGGGTTGATGCCGGTGCTGTAGTAAGCGCCGGAGGGGCTCATGATTATCATGAAGTAGTACTTGTCGCCGGGGCGTACGCCGAGGAACGGGTCAGCAGCGAAGATGAACGGACGGATATACAGGGAAGCACCGTCGATGTGCGGAACCCAGTCCTTATCGATCTCGACCAGCTTGTGGAGCGCCTCGAGCGCGTCCTTTTCGTTGATCTGCGGAATGACCAGACGCTCAGCGGAAACGTTCATTCTCTTGAAGTTCTCCTCAGGACGGAAGAACTGAATGTCGCCGGAAGGAGTTCTGTAAGCCTTGAGACCCTCGAAGATCTCCTGACCATAATGCAGAACCATTGCGGAAGGCGCAAGCTCGATAGGACCGTAGGGGACTATGCGTGCGTCGTGCCAGCCCATGCCGGTGTCATATTCCATGACGAACATGTGGTCGGTGAAGATATGTCCGAAGCCGAGTTTGGTTTCGTCGGCAGGCTTCTGCTTGGGATTCTTGGTTTTTTCAATTCTGATATCCATGGTAGTGTATCCTTTCCTGTGTGCGTGGACAGCACACGATTTATATACATACTTATTATATCACTATTCTGCCGGCTTGTAAATAATATTTTTGGATTTTTTATGAATTATGCAATTTTTGCATAGTCATTCTGGCAAAATACACATATCGCCCTGATTTATTGCAAAAAACAAAGGGTGGAAAATAACTTCCGCCCTTTGTGATTCTGTTGAGATAGTCCTGCGAAGCAGGACGCAATAATTCCGGATTAAGAATTCCGAATTACTTTACGATGTACTTGCTGATCTGATCGAGGAAATCAGCGCAGTCGTCGCTGTGGATATTCAGGGTCAGCTCCTTGGAGAGGTCGAGGCTGAAGATACCCATGATGGACTTTGCGTCGATGGCATATCTGCCGGATACGATATCCACGTCATAATCGCAGCGGGATACGATGGTAACGAAATCCTTAACGTCGTTGATGGTATTGATGTTGATCTTAACTGTTTTCATAATAAATACTTCCTTTCCGTGATGTGTGAATGTGTGGTCGAGAAATCACTCTGCTCTGAACTTTGTCACTGCGTCGAGCAGTTCGTCAGCCTCTTTGGTTTCGCTGTGGACGACGAACTCAAGCGGCTTTGCAAGGTCAAGGCTGAAAATACCCATGATGGACTTTGCGTCTACCGCATATCTTCCGGATACCAGGTCGCTTTCGACAGAGTAGCTGTTGGTCAGCGCTACGAATTCCTTAACGTCCTCTATGGAACCGAGCATAACTTTCATTTTCTTCATAAAACAGCCGCCGCCTTTCTGTAGATATATTCCGAGGAATCAACTTCCTCTGATAATAAGTATAGCCGCAAACTGAAAAATAGTCAATAGCTTATTGCAAATTTCGGAATAATCAAGTATAATATTGTTATATCAAGTTTTTGTTTTGGCTAAAATTACAAACGCCGCTGAAACACCTGCTACAAAACGTCGGACATCGGTGGCATATCCTGTCGGAAAGAGGTTCCGTATGACATTCAGTATAACAACTTTCGGCTGCAAGGTGAATTCCTGCGAGAGCGCCGCGATACACGAAGCTTTCATTGCTGCGGGGTATTCCCCGGTGGAGGACGGCGCCCCAGCGGACGTCTGTATCATAAATTCCTGCGCGGTGACGGGCGCCGGGGTGAAAAAGGCGCGCCAGGCAGTCTCGCACTTCCGCACCCTGAACCCGGACTGTATAACGGTGCTGTGCGGGTGCTATCCCCAGGCTTACCCGGACGAAGCAGCCCGGGACAGCGGCGCGGATATAATCACCGGAAACGCCGATAAACCAAGGCTCCCGCAGCTGGTGGAGCAATTCGTTGCTGAAAAGCAGCCGCTTGTCTGCGTTTCGCAGATGACGAGGGAATTCGACGAGAATTCCTCGGTCGCCGACCTCGACCGCACCCGCGCGTTCATCAAGATAGAGGACGGCTGCGACAGGTTCTGCACCTACTGCATAATCCCTACCGCGAGGGGGCGCGTGCGCTCCCGCAGACCCGGGGAGATAGCGCGTCAGGCGCAGCAGGCAGCCGCTGCGGGTAACCGCGAGATAGTCCTCACGGGAATAAACATCGGCTGCTATGGGGAAGATATATGCTGCACCCCCGCAGATGCAGTCATGGCAGCGCAGGTCGATGGCATCGAACGTGTGCGGCTGGGTTCCCTTGAAGCGGACACCCTCACCGACGATGAGATACAGCGCCTGAAGTCCTGCGATAAGCTGTGCAGGCACTTCCACCTTTCGCTGCAGTCCGGCAGCGACGCGGTGCTGAAACGAATGAAGCGCCGCTACACCACGGACGAGTATTACGCGCTGGTGCAGAAGCTGCGGGAAGCGTTCCCGGGGTGCGCGATAACCACTGATATCATGGTGGGCTTCCCGGGGGAGACCGACGAGGAATTCGCGGAGAGCATGGCGTTTGCGGAAAAGGTCGGGTTCGCAAAGATACACGTGTTCCCGTATTCCATACGCCGCGGGACTGTCGCAGCGATGCGCACCAATCAGGTGGTGCCGCAGGTGAAATCCGCAAGGGCAAAGGAAATGAACCAGCTTGCCCAGCGGCTGGAGCAGCAGTTCCTTGAGGCGCAGAAAGGCACCGTGCAGACCGTGCTCATCGAAAGGAGGACGTCGCCGGATTTCTGCAACGGGTTTACTGACAGTTATATTCCGGTGTGCATTTACGGCGAGGATATACCGCGCCATACGCTGGCGAGGGTGAAAATAACCGGCGCAGAGGGCGACCACTGCACCGGTACCACGAAATTCTGAGGAGAAAGATATGACGAGCAGTATAAAACAGCTCCTGGCACTGGGGGCGATTCCTGCGGACGCGGAGATGTCCGACGAGTTATTTGAGAAATACGACAGGCTGCTGGATTTCGGTCAGCCGCTTTCGTTCGAGGACGCGGCTTCGATAGCCGGGCTGTTCTCACCGGATTGCGACGGGCTCAACTGGGCGCTTTTCCGCGCGCTGGAGGAAGCCTGCGACACCCCCGCGGAGCTGCTTGAAATGGCAGAGAAATGCAGCAGCGCCGAATACGCGGAACTCCTGCGCAGCCGTGCAGAGAATAAATAACCAAATTAATCGCGCCGGAGCCGCTATATTTCAGCAGCCCGGTGTATTGATTTTATATTCGTTAAGTAGTATAATATAGTTGAATATTTTGCAGTTTAAAGCTGCAACTCTATTTTTTCTACGAACTAATAAAACGTTGGAGGAAAAACGATGGTTTACCGAATTTATGTGGAAAAGAAGCCGCAGTTCGCAGTTGACGGGGGCGCAGTCCTCGCTGACCTGAACGTGGCTCTCGGCATCACTTCTGTCGAGAATGTACGCATTATCAACCGCTACGACTGCGAGAAGCTGCCCGAAGAGAATTTCAAGGCAGCTATCCCGACGGTGTTCTCCGAGCCGCCTGTTGACGAGGTGTTCTACGACCTGCCCGAAACTGCCGCAGACGAGAGAATGTTCGCGGTCGAGTTCCTGCCGGGTCAGTTCGACCAGCGCGCGGACTCCGCTGCACAGTGCATTCAGATGCTCTGCCCGGGCGAGCGCCCTGTTGTAAAGTACGCTAAGATCTACGTCCTCAGGGGAAAGATAACCGATGATGAGTTCGCGCGCATCAAGCACTACCTCATCAACGCCGTTGAATCCCGCGAGTGCGGTTTCGACAAGTACGACACCCTGGAAGTAAAGTACACTATCCCCACCAACGTTGAAACGCTCACGGGCTTCATCAGCAAGACTGACGCAGAGCTTGCGGATTTTGTCGTAAAGTACGGCCTTGCGATGGACAACGACGATATCAAGTTCTGCCAGGAATACTTCAAGAGCGAGCACCGCGACCCGACTATCACCGAGATACGTATGATAGACACATACTGGTCCGACCACTGCCGTCACACCACATTCGGCACCATCATCGACAACGCTGATATCAAGCCCTCCTACATTGCTGATACATACGCTGAATACAAGGCGGACCGTCACGAACTCGGCAGGGACAACAAGCCCCTCTGCCTGATGGATATTGCCACCCTCGCTGCGAAGAAGCTCAAAAAGGACGGTATCCTGAAGGATCTCGACGAGAGCGAGGAGATAAACGCATGCTCCGTGCGCATCAAGGTGGACGTTGACGGCAGGGACGAGGACTGGCTGCTGATGTTCAAGAACGAAACTCACAACCACCCCACTGAGATAGAGCCTTTCGGCGGCGCAGCTACATGCCTCGGCGGCGCGATCCGCGACCCGCTTTCCGGACGTTCCTACGTTTATCAGGCAATGCGCGTTACCGGCGCTTCCGACCCGCTGCTGCCGGTTGAAAAGACCATCAAGGGCAAGCTTCCCCCGAGAAAGATAACCACCACTGCTGCCGCTGGTTATTCCAGCTACGGCAACCAGATAGGTCTGGCAACAGGTCACGTTGCCGAGATATATCACCCCGGCTACATGGCTAAGCGCATGGAGATCGGCGCAGTCATCGGCGCGGCTCCCGCTGAGAACGTACGCAGAGAGCGCCCGGCTCCCGGCGATATCATCATCCTGCTGGGCGGCCGTACGGGACGCGACGGCTGCGGCGGCGCTACCGGTTCTTCCAAGGCGCACAGCGTGCAGTCCCTGGACACCTGCGGCGCAGAGGTGCAGAAAGGTAACGCACCCGAGGAGAGAAAGCTCCAGCGCCTGTTCAGGAACCCCGAGGCGACCAGGCTCATCAAGCGCTGCAACGACTTCGGCGCAGGCGGCGTTTCCGTTGCCATCGGCGAACTTGCAGACGGCCTGGAGATCGACCTGAACGCAGTTCCCAAGAAGTACGACGGTCTTGACGGCACCGAGCTTGCTATTTCCGAGTCCCAGGAGAGAATGGCAGTTGTTGTCGCCCCCGAGGACGCCGACAAGTTCCGTGCGCTGGCTTCCAGTGAGAACCTGGAGTCCACCCCTGTTGCAGTCGTAAAGGCAGAGCCCAGGCTCCGCATGAGCTGGAACGGAAAGACCATCGTTGATATCTCCCGCGAGTTCCTGAACTCCAACGGCGCTGAGAAGCACACCGACGTTGCAGTTCCGGACGTAAAGGTGACATATTCCACCGGCAGAAAGAACACCGCTGCCGACTGGGAGGGCATGGTGACCGACCTCAACATCTGCTCGCAGAGAGGTCTGGTACAGCGCTTCGACAGCACCATCGGCGGCGCGACCGTGCTCATGCCGTTCTCCGGAAAGACCCAGCAGACGCCTGTACAGGCTATGGCTGCGAAGCTCCCGGTGCTTAACGCAAAGACAAACACCGCCTCCATCATGGCATGGGGCTTCGACCCGGCTGTTTCCACGCAGTCCCCGTATCACGGCGCTGTGTGCGCAGTAGTCGAGAGTATCGCAAAGGTAGTCGCAGCAGGCGGCACATATGAGCACTGCTGGCTGACATTCCAGGAATATTTCGAGAGGACCCAGGGCAAGCCCGAGAGATGGGGCAAGCCTTTCGCAGCGCTGCTGGGCGCTTACCGCGCACAGCTGGAGATGGGCTGCGGCGCTATCGGCGGCAAGGACAGCATGAGCGGAACATTCGAGCACATCGACGTTCCCCCGACGCTGGTTTCCTTCGCAGTTTCCACAGCTAAGGCGCAGGACGTTATCTCTGCGGAATTCAAGGCTGCTGGTCACAAGATAGGCTACATCGCTCCGAAATACGACGAAAATGGTCTGCCGGTATTCGACAGCGTTAAGGAAGTATTCCGCACCGTTGAGAAGCTCATCAAGGACAAGAAGGCTGTTTCGGTATGGAGTGTTGCACACGGCGGCGTTGCCGAGGGTATCTTCAAGATGTCCCTGGGTAACCGGATAGGCGCCAAGCTGGACAAGCTTTCCGACGAGGAACTGTTCACACCGGTTTACGGCGCGTTCATTCTTGAACTCACCGGCGACGCTGACGGCGTAAAGACCATCGGTGAAACGGTTGCAGATTACGCCATCACCTCCGGAGATGTGAAGCTTGACGTTGCTTCCCTCGAAAAGAAGTGGGACGATGTTCTGGAGCCTGTATTCAAGGCGCAGCTTCCTGAGAAGCCCGCACCCGAGAAGATCGCTTACACCGGCGGCTGCGAACTTAAGCACAGCTCCGTCAAGGCAGCAAAGCCCCGCGTTCTTATCCCCGTGTTCCCGGGAACCAACTGCGAATACGACATGGCTAACGCGTTCAACACCTACGGCGGCGACAGCGATATCTTCGTTATCCGCAACCTTTCCGCAAAGGACATGGAGGACAGCGTTAACGAGTTCGCAAAGCACATTCAGAATTCACAGATGATCGCTATCCCCGGCGGCTTCTCCGGCGGCGACGAGCCGGAGGGTTCCGCGAAGTTCATCAACGCGTTCTTCCGCAACCCGAAGATAAAGGACGCCGTAGAGGAGATGCTCTATACCCGCGACGGTCTGATGATAGGTATCTGCAACGGCTTCCAGGCGCTCATCAAGCTGGGTCTGGTTCCGTTCGGCAGGATAGTTCCGCTGACTGCTGAAAGCCCGACGCTGACTTACAACACCATCGGCCGTCACCAGTCGCAGCTGACGCTGACGAGAATATGCACCAACAAGTCCCCGTGGCTGAGCTGCTGCAATGTCGGCGATATCCACAATATCCCGATATCCCACGGAGAGGGCCGCTTTGTTGCTCCCGAGAGCGTAATAAAGCAGCTTATCGCGAACGGTCAGGTGGCTACGCAGTACGTTGACCTCAACGGCAACCCCACCATGGACGTTGCATTCAACCCGAACAGCTCCATGTACGCTATCGAGGGTATCATCTCCCCGGACGGCAGAGTCCTGGGTAAGATGGGTCACACCGAGCGTCTGACTGACAACGTTGCAAAGAACGTTGCAGGCAACAAGGAACAGCTGCTGTTCAAGGGCGGCGTTGAGTACTTCGCTTAATTCACGGTATATAAAAAAGTGGCGCACCCGAAAGGGTGCGCCATTTGTGTTGTGGTAAGAGTTCAGAGCGTTTCTCCGGAATAGGTATAGGTGTTTTCCAGCTTGCTTATGCTGCCGTCGGAATTGTACTGATACCCGGTGTAGGCGCCCTTTTCCACGGCGAAGTCGTAGTTAAGCACCAGCATGGTGTAATCCTCGTCGTTGTCGCCGAATTTATACCACGTTACCGGGGTGAAGTCCTGCAGGCTGCTCCACGCTGTGTAGTCCTCCAGGCAGTTTTCGGCGTATTCCTCGCGGCTGAGCGAGATATTGTCGGAGTGCTCTTCGTAATCGGAAGCGATCTCGCTTTCTATGTCGTAGTTGCACAGCTCTATCTGCCCGTTTTCGATGTGGATATAGCTTTCGTCGTTGTCGGACAGGTAGTATCCGTCTTTCAGCACAAGTTCAGGAATGAACATTTCTCCGCGCTCCATTGTGTCGCCCGCATTGGCAGCGACGGAGCAGCCCGCAGCAGTCAGCGTGGCAAGGATTGCTGTGATAGCCAGTAATTTACGCATGGTATGACCTCCTTATAATTTACTACTGTATGTACAGCCATTATATACTAGGCTTACATTAATTATATAGCCAAACACATTTTTTTCTGGGCTAATATCCGTTGTCTGGATAATGATTGGCTGCTTTGCATCTTCCAAATGTTTTCCGTTAAGATCTGTGAATTCTCCGTCTTTGGTATATTTAGCTATAAAGTATTTTGATGTAAAAGAATATGATGAAGCATCGGAAATCGTCAGAAATTTATTTTTTGAACCTGATGCTGCATAGATCACTTTTACCATTTTAGCGTCTGATGTGGATAAATCCATATAAACTTTATCACTTGCTTTTAATTTGCCAGAATAAATGGTGCTGAATGAGTCGGTTGCAAATGCACTAAGATTTGCAAATTGTGTGCATAGAATAGCTATGCATGCGAGTGTACGTTTTAGAACTTTCTTCATATTAACTTCCCTTTCTATGTGATTATATGCCAGATACCTCTGGTAAGTGTTATTATAACATTCAATAACAAAAAAAACAAGTCGCAATTTTGCACGAAATTTTAACATTAAAAATGTGTAAAACAACAATGAAATACGGTTAGCAGCAGC